>Ga0209431_10001208_pt1 | contig 21537 bp, 17 predicted proteins | sample RifCSP13_3_FD_184021 | JGI IMG/M metagenome (GOLD analysis project Ga0209431, IMG submission 184021) | Soil microbial communities from Rifle, Colorado - Rifle CSP2_sed 13_3 (SPAdes) (version 2) | ecosystem: Environmental > Terrestrial > Deep subsurface > Rock core/Sediment | place: Rifle...
GGTCAGCGAATCGACCGATGCGTCCCCAAACATGGCCTTCCAGAAGCTTATCCTGGGCTTTCCTGTATATACGACTTCCGGCTCGCCCTCTATGCCGGCGAGCCTGGCGCTCAATGCAATCGCGTCCGAGAGGCTGCCCAGCTCATCGACCAGGCCCTGCTCCTTTGCCTGCGCTCCGGTGAATATCCTTCCGTCCGCTATCTTCGCGACAGCCTCGGGGGCAATGCCCCTGCCCTCGGCGACTGCCTTTATGAACTGAGAGTTGACGTCGTTTATGACCGCCTGTATGAGCTCCTGCTCCTCAGGCGACATCTCGCGAAGCGGCGAGCCTACGTCCTTGTACTTTCCGCTCTTTACAACGTAGCCCTTGAGACCCAGCTTGCCGAGGAGTTCCTGGGCGTTGAAGAACTCGATTATGACGCCGATCGAGCCGGTTATGGTGCCGGGGTTCGCGACAACCTTGTTTGCCGCGACTGCCGCGTAGTACCCGCCAGAGGCGGCCATGGCGCCCATCGACGCGACGACGGTCTTCTTCTCCCTGAGCTTTGTTATTTCCCGGTGTATCTCCTGGGACGGGCCGACCGCGCCGCCCGGGGAGTCTATCCTTACGACAACCGCCTTAACGTCATCCCTGTCTCCCAGGTCCTTGAGCTCCTGGTTTATTTCGGTGGAGTCGGCTATTACGCCCAGGAGCTCCACTACCGCGACCTTGTCGCCTGTTATCGCTCCGGAGGCGAAGACGCCCACGACGATGGACAGTACGATAACGATTATGAAGACCGCCCCCGCGGCCGCAAGGATGTTCTTCAGGACCCCGCCGCCCATCTCAGGTGGTACCTTCTCCGGCAGGTCCGGCGTGCTCCCTTATCTCCCTGATGGAGAGGCCTATCTTGTTGTCCTCGGGGTCGACGTTCAAGACCTCGACCTCGACTATGTCGCCTTCCTTGATATCCGCTCCGCGCTTCTTGCCGCGGGAGAGCTCGGATACGTGCACCAGGCCTTCGAGCCCTTCCTCGAGCTCGACGAACGCGCCGAAGTCGGCAACGCTCGTTACCCTGCCCTCTACTATCATGCCGGGTTTGTAGCGCTGCTCGACGCCCTGCCACGGGTTCTTCTCAAGGAGCTTGGTCGAAAGGGAGAACCTCCTGTTGGCGCCCTCTATGTTGAGGACGACAGCCTCGACTTCCTGACCCTTCTTGAAAAGCTCGGAGGGGTGCTTTATCTTCCTCCACGAGAGATCCGAGATATGGACAAGCCCGTCTATGCCCTCTTCTATGCCGATGAAAACGCCGAAGTCGGTTATGTTCTTGACCTGGCCCTTAATCCTCGTGCCCTTTGGATAGCGCTTCTCGGCCTCTTCCCAGGGATTCGGCTCTACCTGCTTCATGCCCAGAGAAATGCGTTTGCTCGCCGGGTCGACTTCGAGTATCTCAACCTCTATTGAATCGCCGACCTTTACTTTCTGGGACGGGTGCTTCAATTTGGTCCAGGACATCTCGGAGATATGCACAAGCCCTTCGAGGCCCGGCTCTATCTCGACGAACGCGCCGTAATCGGTGATATTGACGACATTGCCCCTGGTCCTCGCGCCGGGCGCGTACTTGCCGCCGACCTTTATCCATGGGTCTTCCATGGTCTGCTTGATGCCAAGCGAGATCTTGTTCTCTTCCTTGTTGAACTTCAAGATCATGACATTTACGCGGTCGCCTATCTTCAACACCTGCGAGGGATGAGTGACCTTGCCCCACGAGAGGTCGGTGAGATGAACGAGCCCGTCTATGCCGCCAAGGTCTATGAACGCGCCGTAGTCGGTGATGTTCTTTACCGTGCCTTCTATTACCGCGCCCTCGTGAATGGTGTCGAGGGTCGTCTTCCTCAATACCTCGCGCTCCTCTTCGAGGATGACGCGGCGCGAGACAATGACGTTGTTCTTGCGCCTGTTGTACTTCAATACCCTGAACTGGAAGGCCTGTCCGATAAGCTTGTCAGGGTTGCGCACGGGCTTGAGGTCGACCTGAGATCCCGGCAGAAACGCCGTGATGCCTTCGATGTCGACGTAAAAGCCGCCCTTTATCCTCTGGGAGACAGTGCCGTTCACGGGAGTGCCCTTTTCACAGGACTCGATTATGACATCCCATATCTTGAACTGGTCGGCTTTGGCCTTGGAGAGGCGCACGATCCCGTGCTCGTCCTCGCGGCGCTCGATCAGGACAGTGACCTCGTCGCCGATAGCTATCGTGGGCTTGCCGTCCTTGTCCAGGAACTCGCTCAGGGGGACCATGCCCTCTGACTTGTACCCGATGTCTATCATCACCGAGTCCTGGGTTAACTGGACGACCTTGCCCCTGGTGATGTCCCCCTCTTGCAGTTCCTTTAAACGGCTTTCGAAGAGCTTTTCGAAATCCGACACTGAAACATCACCGGCGCGGGACTTTTCCTCTCTCGCCATCGTTGATTGCCTATCCTCCCGTTCCTTATTCTATGAATAAAAACCATATCATAGCGCGTTTCAAAGTGCAAATCATTTCGCAGAGATACAATCGATCGACCTGACTACTTCCTCTATAAGCCACTCAGGCGTGGACGCGCCGGAAGTTATCCCCACCCTGCCCGCGAAGGCAAACCAGGCCGCTTCCAATTCGTCAGCTACCTCAATATGATAGGTCTTCGGCTGTATGGCCAGGCAGACCTCGACGAGCCTCCTTGTGTTGGCGCTGTTCTTGCCGCCGACCACGACCATGACATCGACGCTCTTGGCGAGCTGGGCGCTCTCGGTCTGCCGTGTTGAAGTCGCGTTACATATTGTATTAAAAACCTTTATTTCAGTCGCCTTGTGTAAACAAAAACTCACAACATCTTCAAGCTTCTCCATGGGGAGTGTTGTCTGGGCCACTATCCCGAGCTTGTGCACGCGCGGCATGTCGACCAGCTCGGCTATCCCCGCGGCCACCCTGACGTTTTTAGAGCCGTAACTCAGGAGGCCCTTTACCTCGGGGTGGTCCTTTTCACCGACCACGACGACCTCGTAGCCCTCTTCGGAGAGCTGGGATACGAGGTCCTGCGCCTTTCTCACGAACGGGCAGGTCGCGTCCACTATATTGAGCCCCTTGTCCTTGGCTTCCTTGTACTCTTCGAGCTTCACGCCGTGGGACCTTATGATAACGGTACCCGTGTCTATTTCGGTCAGGTCCTTCCTGGCGTATACGCTCGACTCTTCGAGCTTTTTTACGACCTGCGGGTTGTGAATAATAGGCCCGAGCGTAAAGATGCCGCCGTCCTTCTCCTCGGAAGCGCACTTGTTGGCCATGTTTATGGCCCTCTTTACGCCAAAGCAGAAGCCCGACGACTTAGCTACGATTATCTCCACCCCTCAACCTTTCGTCAACGGCCTTCAAGACCGCCTTAACGACCTCATCGATATTCACTGAAGCGGTGTCTATCCTTACAGCGTCATCGGCCATCTTAAGGGGCGAGACCTCGCGCTCTGAGTCGCGCCTGTCCCTGCCGGCAAGGTCGCTGCCGACTTCGCTGGACGGGGCCAGGCCCTTCTCAACAAGTTCGAGATGGCGCCTCCGGGCCCGTACCTCGTGCGGAGCGTCGAGGAATATCTTCACGTCGGCATCCGGGAAGACCACGGTCCCGATGTCCCTGCCTTCCATAACCACCCGGCCCTCTTCGCCCAGCGTGCGCTGATAGGCAACGAGGCACTCCCTCACGGATTTTTTGGTGGAGACCTTCGAGGCCAGCTCGCCTGCCTGCTCACTCCGGAGCCTGTCGGTATAGTCGATGCCGTCGACCTCTACCCTGCCTGTATCGACGTAGTACCTGAAGTCCATGCCTGCGCAGAACTGCTGCAGGAGGACGTCGCTGGAGAGGTCTACCCACGATTCCTTTGCAGCAAGGGCCACCGCCCTGTACATTGCGCCTGTATTTATGTATTTGAAGCCGAGCGATTGAGCCACCCTTTTGCTCACGGTGGTCTTGCCGACGCCGCCCGGCCCGTCAATAGCGATTACCGGCCCTTTCTTCATGCGAACCTCACTTTCGAGAGGAGCTTGAAGAAGCCGGGGAATGACACGTCTACGCTTGCCGCGCCTTCTATCTCAACGCCAGTTTCAGTCCTCAACGCGGCCATTGCCAGGGCCATCGCTATCCTGTGGTCGCCGTAGCTCTTTATCGTGCCGCCCTTCGCGTTCTTTGCGCCGAGGCCCTCTATGATTATCCCGTCCTCTATCTCCGTGTTCTTTATTCCGATGGCGGCAAGACACTCGGACATGACCGCTATCCTGTCGCTCTCCTTGACCCTCAATTCCCCTGCTCCGCTTATCCTCGTCGTACCCTCGGCAAACGCGGCTGCTACGCAGATTATCGGGAACTCGTCTATCGCGGGCAGAAGCTCAGAGCCGTCAATGTCGACGCCCTTCAAGCGCGAGCCCCTCACGAGGATGTCGCCCACAGGCTCTCCGGATGATTCGCGGACAGAGTTCAGCTCTATGGAGCCGCCCATCTTTTTGAGGATATCTATAATCCCGACCCTGGTGGGATTTATGCCTGTGTCTTTGATCAGAAGTTCGGAGCCGGTCGTAAACGCCGCGCCGGCCATAAAAAATGCCGCTGAAGATATGTCCCCCGGCACAATTATTTTACACCCGGTAAGGCGATTTGTCGACCTGACGGAAGTCGAATTGCCGCTCGTTTTTACATCGACCCCAAAGAGCCTCAGCATCCTCTCGGTATGGTCGCGGCTCTTCTCCGGCTCATTGACTATGGTCTCGCCGTCCGCTGAAAGCCCGGCAAGCAGAATCGCCGATTTGAGCTGCGCGCTCGCAACAGGGGTCCTGTAGGCAATGCCCTTGAGCCTCCTGCCCGAGACAGACAGAGGCAGGACGCTCGAACCCTTTCTTCCGGTAATAACCGCGCCCATCTGCGTGAGCGGCTCGACCACCCTTTTCATGGGGCGAGATCGAAGCGACTCGTCCCCGGTTATGACCGAGAAGAAGGGCCTGCCAGCGAGAAGCCCCAGAAGGAGCCTCGTAGTGGTGCCTGAATTTCCCGCGTTTATGACATCAGTGGGCTCCTGGAGGCCGTCGAGCCCCCTGCCCTCGACAGTCACCCTGCTGCCGTCCCTTTCGATATTGACGCCCATGAGCGAGAAGGCAGCTATGGTCGAGAGGTTGTCCTCGCCCTCAAGAAAGCCTGATATCTCTGTCCTGCCTTCCGCGATAGAGCCCAAAATCACCGAACGGTGCGATATGGATTTATCGCCCGGCACGGTTATCTCGCCCTTGAGCCCCTTTCCTGGGGCCGCGTGCTCTTTACCCGTAAATATGTCCTTTACCTGGCTCAAGCCGACTCCTTTGATGGCTTATGTCCTTTAATAAGAGAGTCCCTCGCGCCCTTGGCGCGCTCGAACTCGCGCTTCAATTCAGGGTAGCTTTCGTTTTCTATGAGGCCCTTCAACTTCTCAAGCCTCTTCTGGAACTCATCTATGGTCTTCAGGAGCGGCCCCTTGTTCATGGCGCATATATCGCTCCACATCTCAGGTGAGCTCGAGGCTATCCGAGTGAAGTCCTTGAAGCCACCCGCGGAGTAGCTTATTACGTCCTCGCCCGATGCCTCCATGTCGGCGACAGTGTTGACGAGGGTGTAGGCTATCATGTGCGGGAGGTGGCTTACGGCGGCGAGTATTATGTCGTGGACGGCGGCGTCCATGACTACGACCGTGGAGCCAGCTGCCTCCCAAATCTTTTTAACGGTCTGCAATGCCCCGGCGTCGGTCCTGGGCGTAGGCGTAAGGATGCACTTCCTCTCGATGTACAGCTCAGGGAAAGCGGCCTCTGCCCCGGAGTTCTCCGTCCCCGCTATGGGGTGGCCGGGCACAAAATGAACGCCTTTCGGGATAAGCGGCTCGACCGCTTCTATCACTGAGCCCTTGACGCTCCCGACGTCTGTAATTATGCAGCCGGGCAACAGGTTCGGAGCCGAGAGCCTTATGGTATCGGCCATCTTGAGGACAGGCACGGCGATGATAACGAGGTCAGCATCCTTTACGCCCTCGGCAATATCCGTCGTGAACGAGTCCACTATACCAAGGCGCTTGGCGGCCTCGAGGTTGGGCAGTCCCCTGCCTATGCCGACTATCTCGGCGGCCATGCCCTTATTGCGGAGCACCATGGCAAGGGAGCCTCCTATGAGCCCCACGCCTATTATGGCTGCCTTTTTGAAATGAAGAGAACTCATCTATTCGAGCCTGACTTATGGTTTGATTTTACGAGGGGCAGACGCAAGGGCCCCCATATGAATGACGGGGCCCTGCGCAAAAATCAGACAGCGGCAAGAGTCCTGCCTACTGCGGCAGCGACCATCCTGATCTCGTCCATCAGGACGCTGAACTTGCTGGGCTTGAGAGACTGCGCGCCGTCGCACAGGGCGTTCTCTGGGTCGGGGTGCACCTCTATCATGAGTCCGTCCGCGCCGACCGCGACAGCTGCCTTTGCGAGCGGGGCGACAAGGTTCCACCTGCCCGCGCTGTGGCTCGGGTCTATGAATATGGGTAGATGGGTCTCCTCCTTCAATACCGGCACCGCGCTCAAGTCAAGGGTGTTCCTGGTCGCTGTTTCGAATGTCCTTATGCCGCGCTCGCAGAGTATTATCTGCGAGTTGCCCTGGGAAGCGATGTACTCGGCTGACATGAGGACTTCTTTGATGGTAGCTGAAAGGCCTCTCTTCAGGAGAACGGGCTTCTTTGCCTTGCCCACCTCCATAAGGAGCCTGAAGTTCTGCATGTTCCTGGCGCCAATCTGGACTATGTCCACATACTGGCAGACTATGTCGGTATCCCTGGGGTCCATGAGCTCGCTTATGATGGGAAGCCCTGTCGCCTTCTTCGCCTCTGCCAGGAGCTTTAATCCTTCCACTCCAAGGCCCTGGAAGTCATAAGGGGATGTCCTGGGCTTGAACGCGCCGCCCCTCAAGATCTTCGCGCCTGCCGCCTGCACCTGCTTTGCGCAGGATATGATGGACTCCTTGCTCTCGACGCTGCACGGGCCTGCTATGACCTGCAGCTCGGTGTCGCCTATCTTCACGCCGTTGACATCTATTACGGTTCCTTCCTTGCTGAACTCGCGGCTTACGAGCTTGTATGGCTTCAAAATAGGCATCACGCTCTCGACGCCGGGCAGAGCCTCCAGAGAGATGGAAGACAGGAGCGTCTCGTCGCCTATGGCCCCTATTATCGTCCTCTCCTTGCCCTTGGAGATATGGACCGCGAGGCCCGCTCCTTTTATCTTTTCCGCCACATGCTCTATCACCTCAGGCGTGGCGTCCCTTTTAAGAACTATTATCATAAAGTATCCCCCCATCCGATTATGCGCTTACAGACGCGTGACTTCTTTGAATGCATCCATGAACCTCTTGTTCTCTTCGGGCAGCCCGACGGTTATGCGGATGTATTCGGGCATGTTGTAGCTGGCCATCGGCCTTACGATGACGCCTTTCTTCAGGAGGGCGTCATAAATCGCCTTGCCGTTGCCGACCTTCACGAGGAAGAAGTTGGCCTCGGTATCCACGCAATCGAAGCCGAGCTTCTTAAGCTCCGTCATCAGGTACTGAAGGCCCTTCGCGTTGTTCTCCCTCGTCCTCTCAAGGTGGCCGTTGTCGTCGAGGGCCGCTATGGCCCCTATCTGCGCGAGCGTATTTACGTTGAACGGCTGCCGAACGCGGTTTATGTAATCCATGAGCTCGGGGTGCGCAACGCCATAACCGACGCGCAGGCCAGCAAGGCCGTATATCTTGGAGAAGGTGCGGAGCATGACGACTGCCCTACCCTCCCTGATGTATGAAAGAGTGTCTGGAAAATCCTCTCCTCTTACGAACTCGACGTATGCCTCGTCAACGCAGACGATGACATCCTCGGGCACCTTCTTCATGAAGGCCGCGAACTCAGCCCCGGTGACCATTGTCCCTGTAGGGTTGTTCGGGTTTGCTATGAAGATTATCCGGGTCTTCCTGTTTATGAGCGCGGCCATTGCCTCGAGGTCGTGCTTCATATCCTTCAGCGGCACGAGCCTGGAGACCCCGCCCACGGTCTTGACGGCAATCGGGTAGACCGCGAAGGACGGGTCTCCCATTATGGCCTCTTCGCCGGGCGCGAGACAGGCGCGTATTATAAGCTCGATTATCTCGTTCGACCCGTTGCCGAAGGTTATCATCTCATGCGGCACGCCTAATATCGACGAGAGCTTTTCCTTCAGGTAATAGCATGAGCCGTCGGGGTACCTGTGAAGTCCGGCCAGGGCCTTTGCTATGGCATCAACGGCTTTGGGCGACGGGCCGAGCGGGTTCTCGTTCGAGGCCAGTTTTATCGAGCCGCTTATGCCAAGCTCCCTTTCAAGCTCCTCAATGGGCTTGCCAGGGGGATACGGAACGAGCGAAGAAATGTTCTCTCTGACGTGGATATTGAGTTTGCGCATTGTCAACATTCTATTCAAGCCTGCTGTGATTTGGGATATGAGCCGAGTATCTTCAGGAACGAGCATGATTTTTCGAGTTCAGCGACCGCGTCCTTCACGGGCTCGTCAGCCATATGGCCGTCGAGGTCCACGAAGAAGACATACTCCCATGCCTTTGTCTTAATGGGCCTTGACTCTATCTTGGTGAGGTTAATGCCCCTGGAGGCAAAGGGCTTGAGCATGGTGTAGAGCGCGCCGGGCGCGTCTTTAATAGCGAACATGAGGGATGTCTTGTCCCTGCCGGTCTTATTGGCGAGGTTCTTGCCAATGACGAGAAAGCGCGTGTAGTTGTTCGAGTTGTCCTCTATGTTCTTCTCTATTACGCGAAGGTCATAAAGGCTTGCCGCGGCGATCGACGCGATGGCCGCGGTGGACGAGTCCTCCGCGGCCATCTGGGCCGCGAGAGCCGTCGAGGAAACGTCTATTACAAGCGCCTTGGGCAGGTTGCTTTTGACCCAGTTTTTGCACTGTGCTATGGCGTGCGGGTGCGAGCAGACCTTTGCTATGTCGGATACCTTGCCTGTCTTGTTCAAGAGCGCGAGCGATATCTCGAGCATCACTTCTGAATATATCTTGAGGTTTGACTGGACGAACTTATCAAGGGTATGGCTCACCACGCCCTCGGTGGAGTTCTCTATAGGGACGACGCCGAAGTCAGCCCTGCCCTTTTCAACGTCGTCGAATACGTCGGCTATGTCCTTCTTGGGGACGAAGTCTCCGGAGAGGCCGAAGTGCTGCATGCAGGCCTGATGGGTGAACGTGGCAACCGGCCCTAAGAACGCTATCCGCAGAGGCTTCTCAAGCGAAAGCGAGGCGCTCATTATCTCCCTGAAGACGCTCTTCAATGCCTGGTTCGGGAAAGGCCCGGCGTTCCGGTCCATGAGCCTTTTGAGGACCTCCTGCTCCCTTTCAGGAACGTAGAATTCCTTGTTCTCCCTGGCCTTTATCTTGCCGACCTCGAGGACATGATTGGCCCTCCTGTTCAGGAGAGCCAGTATCTCCATGTCGACGGAATCTATCGAGGCCCTAAGTTCTTCTATGCTCTTGGTCGTCGGCATATACCCTTAAAGGCTGCTGAAAAAGTCCATCTGCTTTGTTGTCTCCGTCGCTCGTCGCTGCGACGTACATGAAGAGTACGACTCGCTCCTCGACTCCTCGCATATGGAGCTTATTTGAAGCCTGAACGTTTTCAGCGTCAGAAACCGCTAAGTTTTAAAAAGACACTTTATTGTATTCCCTCAAAAAAATCAATACCTTATTTACCTTTTAGGCTCCGCGAAGACGCCCATGTTGCGGAACTTCCTGTACCTGGCCTCGACAAGGGATTCTGCGTCAAGTGCCGTCAATTCCGCCAGCTCTGACACGAGCGCGGCCTTCAAGCTCTTGAAGGCTGTGGCAGGCTCCCTGTGCGCCCCGCCAAGCGGTTCCTTTATGACCTTGTCTATGATGCCCATTTTCAAGAGCTCCCCGGCGTCGACCTTCAGGGCCTTTGCCGCAAGGTCAGCCTTGCTGCCGTCCTTCCAGAGGATCGCGGCGCAGCCCTCCGGGGAAATTACGGAATACGTAGAAAACTCCATCATGTTGACCCTGTCGGCGACGCCTATGGCAAGCGCGCCTCCGCTGCCGCCCTCGCCTATGACGGTAGCCACTATCGGCACCCTGAGCCTGGACATTACCATCAGGTTGGTCGCAATTGCCTCTGACTGCCCCCTCTCCTCGGCCCCTATGCCGGGGTATGCGCCGGGCGTGTCGATAAACGTGAATACGGGCAATGAAAACCTCTCCGCAAGCTCGAATAGCCTCAACGCCTTCCTGTAGCCTTCAGGGTGGGGCATGCCGAAGTTCCTGTGGACCTTCTCCTTGGTGTTGCGCCCCTTCTGCTGGCCCATTACCATGACAGGCACCCCGTCGAGCTTCGCCATGCCGCCGATTATTGCGGGGTCGTCCCTGAATGCCCGGTCGCCGTGAAGCTCCATGAACTCTTCGAACATGTTCTGGATGTAGTCCAGCGTATAAGGCCTTTCAGGGTGCCGCGCTACCAGCGTTATCTGCTGGGGCGTGAGCTTGCCGTATATCTCTTTCAATAGCCCCTTTGCCTTCTTCTCAAGCTTGGCGATGTCCTCGGACGAGCGCACGTTTCCCGTGGCCTCGTAGGTACGGAGCTCTTCTATCTTCTTCTCTATCTCTTCTACGGGTTTTTCGAATTCGAGCCAGTGTCTGTACATATCCGACTGGTTCTCCTTTTTAGCAGGCTGCTGAAAAAATCCATCTGCTGCGTTGTCTTTGTCGCTCGTCGCTGCGACGTACATGAAGAGTACGACTCACTCCTCGCTCCTCGACGCCTTGCATATGGAGCTTTTTGAGCAGCCTGAGGTTCAAGTTTCTAACTATATAATTTCCACCTGAGCGCCGTCTATAAGTTCCTTGATCCGGGCGACAGCAGGCTCGAGCGGGCTTATCTTGAGCCCGTCGTTAACGCTTATTATTATCCTTCCCTGGTCTGGATAGACCAGGTGCAGTATGACCGGAGATGTGCCCGGGTTCTCCTGTATTATCTTCTTCAGTTCCGCGAGCTTTTCTCCCGTAAGGCCGTCGATTGGCGCGTGTATGTGGGTATTTCTGGCCTTGAGCTTCTTTTCCATGCTGCCGAAGTCTTCGATAGAGGATAGGCCGGTGACGATGAGCTTTACCTCTTCCTCTTCCTTATCGAGCCTGCCCATCACGATGAGAGGAGATCCTCCGGAGATAATGTCCCTTGTCTTCTTATAGAGGTCCGCGAAGATGACGGACTCGACGGAGCCCGTGAGGTCCTCTATGCGGGCAAAGGCCATGCGGTCGCCCTTCTTGGTCGTTATCTCCTTGAGTTCGGCGATAATGCCGCCGATCGTGACCTCGTCTTCGTTGTTCCTCTCGACAAGGGAGTCGATGTGGACGGTGTAGAGGTCCAGCTCTCTCTTGTAGCCCGCGAGCGGGTGCGACGAGAAATAAAATCCGAGCGTCTCCTTCTCGTAGCCCAGCAGTTCCTTGTTGCCCCACTCCGCGACTTTGGGCGCGTTTACCGTTGGCTTTACGGCTGCGCCGCCGCCTCCGCCTCCGCCGAAGGCATCGAAGAGCGACGACTGCCCGAGTTCCCTGTCGCGCTGCATAGACTGGGCCGCGTCCAGGGTCGGGTCAAGCTCTGCCGCAAGCTGGGCCCTCTTCTCCTTCGTGAAATCCAGCGCGCCGCATTTTATGAGGCTCTCGATGACCTTCTTGTTGACCTTGCGCGAATCTATCCTTGAGAGGAAATCAAGGAGAGAGGTGAACTTGCCCTCTCCACGGATCCGCAATATGTCTTCTATCGCGGACCCGCCGACGTTCTTTATGGCCGCAAGGCCGAACCTGATGCGGCCCTTTGAGACCGTAAACTCCATCGAGCTCTCGTTGAGGTCAGGCGGGTCGACCTCTATGCCAAGCTCCTTGCACTCGTTTATGTACTTTACGACCTGGTCGGTGTTGCCCATGTCAGAGCCGAGAAGGGCCGCCATGAACTCGACCGTGTAATGGGTCTTGAGGTACGCGGTCTGATAGGCGATGAGGGCGTATGCCGCGCTGTGGCTCTTGTTGAAGCCGTAGCCCGCAAACTTGGCCATGAGGTCGAAAATCTTCTCAGCCCTCTTCTGGTCTATGCTCTTTTTCTTGCTCCCGTCGAGGAATTTCTTCCTCTGATCCAGCATCTCCTCAGCCTGCTTTTTGCCCATCGCCTTCCTGAGGACATCGGCGTCGCCTGGGGTGTAGCCCGCGAGCACCTTGGCTATCTCCATGACCTGTTCCTGGTAGACCATGACGCCGTAGGTGTTCTCAAGAATGGGCTTCAGTTCCGGCACTTCATAGACAATCTGCGTGCGCTTGTGCTTCCTGTTTATGAAGTCGTCGACCATGCCGCTCTGCAGAGGGCCCGGCCTGTAGAGCGCGACCGCTGCTATCATGTCCTCGAATGTCGTGGGCTTGAGCTTACGGAGAAGCTCCTTCATGCCCGAGCTTTCAAGCTGGAATATGCCGTTGGATACGCCGCTTGCTACAAGGCTGTATGTCTTCCCGTCGTCCAAAGGCAGCGCCTCTATGTCGAGGTCTTCTCCCCTCCCCGACTTTATGAACTTTATGGTCTTGTCTATTACTGTGAGGGTCTTGAGGCCGAGGAAGTCGAACTTTACGAGCCCTATCTTCTCGACGTCCTTCATCGTGTACTGCGTCGTTATGGAATCTTCTTTCTGCTGCTTGTAAAGGGGCAGGTACTCGTCAAGGGGCCTGTTCGATATGACGACGCCCGCCGCGTGCGTCGAGGCGTGGCGCGGAAGGCCTTCGAGCGCTATCGCGGTATCTATAAGGTTTTTTATCTGCGGGTCCTTCTCGTAGAGCTCCTTGAGCCTCTGCTCCTGCTCGATGGCCTCCTGGATCGTGATATTCAGGGTATTGGGCACGAGCTTGGCTATCCTGTCAACGTCGCCGTAGGGCATATCGAGGGCCCTGCCCACGTCCCTGATGCAGGCCTTTGCCTTCATCTGGCCGAAGGTGATTATCTGGGTGACCTTGTCTGCCCCGTACTTCTCTGTGACGTACTTTATGACCTCGTCCCTCTTTTCGAAGCAGAAGTCGATGTCGATATCAGGCAAGGAAATCCTGTCCGGGTTAAGGAACCTTTCAAAGAGGAGGTTGTACCTGATGGGGTCGAGGTTGGTGATGCCGAGCGAATAGGCGACAAGGCTGCCTGCGGCCGAGCCCCTTCCCGGGCCCACGGGTATGTCCCTGCCCCTGGCATAGTCGATGAAGTCCGTGACTATGAGGAAATAGCCGGGGAAGCCCATTCCCTTTATGACCTTGAGCTCCTTCTCCAGCCTGTCGTAGTACTGCCACTTTATCGATTCAACGTCCGCGCCCTGTTTGCGCATGGCATCGAGCCTCTTCTCAAGGCCGGCGCGCGCCTTCGCGTCGATTAAGGAATCGAGCGTCTCTCCCGCAGGCAGCGGATATTCGGGCAGGAAGTTCTTGCCGAGCGTAAACTCGAAGTTGCACCTCTCCGCTATTTCTATGGTGTTCGCGATGGCCTCCGGCGTGTCCTTGAAGGCCTCGATCATCTCATCAGGGGACTTTACGTAGAACTCCTCAGTAGAGAAGCGCATGCGTTGGGGAGCGTTCACCGTCGTGCCGGTCTGAATGCAGAGCAGCACGTCATGCACCCTGGCGTCCTCTTTCCTGAGGTAATGGCAGTCGTTCGTGGCCACGAGCGGGATGTCGAGCCGCCTGCCAAGCTCGATGATCTCTTTATTTACCCTCTCCTGCTCCTCTATGCCGTTGTGCTGTATCTCAAGATAGAAACGCCTGTTGTTGAAGATGGCCTTATATTCGGTCGCCGCCCTTTCAGCCGCGTCTCTCTGACCGATGCTGAAGTCGTATGCCACCTCTCCGTGGAGGCATGCCGAGAGCGCGATGAGCCCTTCGTTATATTGCCTCAGAAGCTCTTTGTCCACCCTCGGTTTATAGTAGAAGCCCTCGGTATACGACCTCGTGAGGAGCTTGCAGAGGTTCTGGTACCCCAAGAGGTTCTTAACAAGCAGGACAAGATGAAAGGCGTACTCGCCCTTTACCGCGGTCTTCTCGGTGCGGCTTGCGGGCGCGACATAGACCTCGCAGCCGATTATGGGCTTTATGCCCTTTGACATTGCCTTCTGGTAGAACTCGACAGCGCCGAAGAGGTTGCCGTGGTCGGTTACCGCCACCGCCGGCATCCTGTACTCCTTGGCAAGGGCAATGAGGGCCTCCGGCCTTATCGCGCCGTCAAGCAGGCTGTACTGGGTATGGAGATGGAGATGGACGAAATTGGCATGGTGCATAGTCCGAAAGGTTAACATATTCCGATGTTTTTAGGTAGTGCTTTTATGGCGCGCTCAGCCGCACAAACGGCCTTTTCACTGCACTTTCGTTGCGCCCGTTTCAACTTCTGCTATCCTTGTACATGTACGCCTTTCTGTTGATTTCCCCTGCGCAAGTTCACCGTACCAGGACTCCAATAAAACAACCGGGGCTGAAATGCCAAAGAAACTTCTTGTTACAGGCTCGAGCGGCCTTATTGGGAGCGAGATCGTCGAATACTTCTGCCTCGAAGGCTGGACGGTCTCAGGCATGGACAATAATATGAGGGCCGCCTTCTTCGGCCCAAGCGGAGACACGCGATGGAACCAGACAAGGCTCATGGAGAGACACCGAAACTTCGACCATATTGAGCTGGACATAAGGGACAGACTGAGGGTAATAGCCGAGATAGTGCGCCTGAAGCCCGACGCAATCGTCCACGCGGCCGCGCAGCCGAGCCACGACCTCGCGGCATCCCGGCCCTTTGACGACTTCGACATCAACGCCGGGGGCACGCTGAATCTCCTTGAGGCTGCAAGGCGGGCCTGCCCTGAGGCCCCCTTTGTCCTGCTCTCTACAAATAAGGTCTACGGCGACGCGCCAAACGAGATAGAGCTCGTCGAAAATGACACGAGATACGACTATGCCGACGACGCATTTGAAAACGGGATAGCGGAGGACTTCAGGATAGACAGGTCCAAGCACTCGCTCTTCGGGGCTTCGAAGGTAGCGGCCGACATAATGGTGCAGGAGTACGGGAGGTACTTCGATATGCCCACAGTATGTCTCCGCGGCGGCTGCCTCACGGGGCCGAATCATTCGGGTGTCGAGCTGCACGGCTTTTTGAGCTATCTCATAAGGTGCAACCTGGAGAGGCGGACATACAAGGTCTACGGCTACAAGGGCAAGCAGGTAAGGGACAACATCCACTCCAATGACGTCGCGCGCTTCATAAAAAGGTTCATCGAATCGCCGCGCTCCTCCGAGGTCTACAACATTGGCGGAGGCAGGGGCAATTCGATCTCCATACTCGAAGCCTTTACTCTCATTGAATCCATCTCCGGGACCCCGATGAAATGGGAGTACGTGGACGCGAACAGGGCAGGAGACCACATCTGCTACATATCGGATCTGACAAAGGCGCGCAGCCACTATCCCGGCTGGGACATATCAAAGGACCTGTTTACGATATTTACTGAAATATACGAGGCGTGGGCAGGCAGGACTGGCAAGGCGCAGGGAGCTTGAGAAAGCTGTCATTCTGAGGAGCCGGAGGCGACGAAGAATCTCTTAGTAAATTCAGCCCAGAGATTCTTCACTTCGTTCAGAATGACACAAAAAAAGTCATTGCGAGGAGCTTCAGCGACGAAGCAAACTCACTTTATTGCCGAAAGGCCTGAGATTGCCGCGCTTCGCTCGCAATGACAAACAAATCTCCGTAAACTTCTTTAAGTAGACTCAGACTCTATTCTATCTTCTTCACGTAGATCTCTTTTATTATCTCCGGGTCAAGCGCAAGGGTCGTCTCGCCCAACTGGATGACAAAGGCGGGCCGCTTCTGGTGCACCCTCACGGTGCTCCCGGGCACGATGCCGAGCGAGCCGAGCTTATCGAGCCTCATGTGAGAGTTGGAGGCTATGAAGATTATCCTGCCTACGTCCCCAACATCGAGCACATTCAGCTGCTGAACAATGGGCTTGAGTTCGTCCTTTGCCCTGTTGCAGCACGCGCCCCTCGGTACGGGTAAGCCGTGAGGGCAGGTCGGAGGATGGCCCAACAGGGTGCATATCGAGTCGGTGACTTCCGGAGAAAGCGTGTGCTCGAAGGAGCAGGCGTTCTTCTCGAGGTTCTCGTCAGACAACGCGAGGACCTCTGTGAGCAGCCTCTCCGCGAGCCTGTGACGCCGTATGGCTCCTTCCGCGAGCCTTTCACCATGCGCCGTGAGCGTTATGATGTCCCCGTTTATGTCAACGAGGCCCTCCTTCATCATCCTCACGAGGGTATTGATGTCGGCCTCTTCCGCGACCTCGTCGATTCCAAGGAGCTGCTGGACAGACTGGCTCCCAAGCTCCCTCTGCGACCAGATGAACTCAAGGACCTCGTCTACCGCCTTATCCTTTGTCATAAATAATCCCCTATTAAAGCGTTATCCCCAAAAACCTGATCGTGAAATTCACGACAGTTCCTACAAGTATGGCAAACGGGAATATGAAAAGAGACATCCAGAATGCGGCCTTGAGCCCCCGTTCCTTGACTATCATGAGGAGGTTCGCGATGCACGGCACGAAAAGGGTCATCGTGACAAGGGCAACGACCACCTGCACCGGGTCGAGCAGGCCGTCTTTCTGGAGCGAAAGCAGGCCGGCGGCGCCGTAATCCCTGCGGAGGAATCCTATTATAAAGGCTTCCGCCGCCTTTGGAGGCAGGTCGAGGAGGCCGACCACCACCGGGGCTACCGCGTTCTGTATTGAGACAAGTGCATTGAGCTTGTCCAGCACGTAAAGTATGAGCGTGCCCACTATGAAGAGCGGCACCGCCTCTTTCAGATACCATTCGACCCTGACGAGCGTCTTCAAGAGCATGTTCGAGAGCTGCGGCATCCTCATGGGCGGTATTTCCAATATGAAATCAGATGACTGCCCGGGAAGCACCTTCGAGGCAAGCAGGCCCACGAGGAAGAGCACGATGAGCACTATGAAGGCCCAGAGCACGGTGGCCTTGAACGAGACCGCGCCGAGCATGCCGAGTATGACGCCGAGCTGGGCAGAGCATGGCACGCCCAAGGCGAGGAGCAGCGTTACAATCACCCTCTCCTTCCTGCTCTCGAGTATCCTCGTTGTCATGGTCGCCATCGTATCGCAGCCAAGGCCCAGGACCATCGGGAGCACCGCTTTGCCGTTCAAGCCCATCAGTTTGAAGATCCTGTCTACCATGACGGCAAGCCTCGGGAGATATCCTGAGTCCTCAAGGAAGCTGAAGAAGATGAAGAAGAAACTCACGATGGGCAGGACTATGGCGATGGCGTAGGTGAAGGCCATCGTAACGACGCCGTAAGGCCCGACAATGAGGTCGTATATGAGGCCGCCGGGCGTGAATACATAGCCGACCATGCGCTCTGCCCAGGGGTTAACGTAAGCTCCGAAGATAGTCTCTTCGAGGAAATCAACGCTCACGCCGGCTCCGAATACTCCGACGAACTCGTACATGAAAAGGAGTACGGCTATGAGTACGGGTATGCCCCAGACCGGGTGCATGGTGACAGAGCCCAGGAAGGTCGCGAGAGCGCCCTTGCCAACGGCCTCCTGCGTGACGAACTTTGACACAAGGGAGTCGACTGCCTTGAGGCGCGTCCGGTTTATGATGTAGCCGACGGGCTCGGCAAACCTGGCCTGGATGGAGATGCGTATCTCGTCGATCCGGGCAATATCATCTGGATTGAAAGTCTTTAAGAGCCAGTCTTTCAGGGTCGTATCCCCTGAAAGGAGCATTATGGCGATGGACCTTGCGGAGATGCGGTTTTTTGGGATGAGCGGTTCGATCTTGCCGAGTCCTTCCTCTATATGGTCATGGTATCTGACCGGGTATAAGGAAGGCGCTTCACGGTTGTAGAAGGCGGCCTCGAGCTTATCGAGGTTCCATCTCTGAGTTGCTATGGTCGGTATGACCTTTAACCCGAGGGCCTTCGCGAGCCCTTCGGTGTCTATCTTTATGCCGCGCTCCCCTGCCTCGTCGTACATGTTCAGGGCGAGCGTAATGGGCAGGCCCATCTCGATCAGCTGAAGAGTGATGAGGAGGCTCCTCCTGAGGTTCTTGGAGTCCATCACCTGGAGGGCCGAAGCCGCCTCGTCGGTCATGAGGATGTCCCTCGTGACCCTCTCATCCTCTGACATTGGCACGAGGCTGTTTACGCCGGGGCTGTCTATAATGCCGAGCTTTTTAACACCGAATCGCGCAAGGCCCCTGGAGATCTCGACCGAAGTGCCGGGGTAGTTGGAAACAGTCGCGTACCTGCCGGTGAGCGCGCCGAAGATGACGCTCTTGCCCACATTGGGGTTGCCGACCAGCACAAGGGATTCACCTGACGCCTTTTCTATGGTGCCGTGTCCGTGGTTCATTCCTTAAATGATATTAACTTTCATTTTCATTTGCAAGCAAAAAAAACTCAGGCGCAGTCCGGGCAGTAGCCGTAAAGTTCCAGTTTATGGTTTACCACGGTAAATCCAAGCTTTTTGGCCGCCTCTATCTGCAGCTGCTCTATCTTCGGGTTCTGGAACTCGGCTATCTTCGCGCACTTGATGCAGATGATGTGGTCGTGGTGGCCGTCTTCCGGGAGGTTCTCGTACCTGGTCTGGCCGTCCCCGAACTGCCTCGCTATCGCAAGGCCGCACTCGCTAAGGAGCTTCATGGTCCTGTAGACAGTGGCGTAGCCGATGTTAGGGGTCTTTTTTCTTACCTTGCTGAGGAGCTCGTCGAGGCTTATGTGGGTGTTGGTCTTGAAGAAGGTCTCGGCGATGAAATCCCGCTGAGATGTCGACTTGAGACCTTTGGCGTCGATAAAGGATTTCAGGACGGCCATCTTGTTCGCTGGCTGCATAGCCGGAACCTGCCTTAAGGGATGAACAAAAGAATGGAGCGGGAGACGGGTCTCGAACCCGCGACCTCAACCTTGGCAAGGTTGCGCTCTACCAACTGAGCTACTCCCGCGAAAATAATTCTATTCTGTTTTAAGTTTTGTTTGATCGGGAGGACCTGGAAGGCATTGAAAATGCCGTACGGCTTCCGACAACAAGATATAAATAACATAACCGAAAAAATTGTCAAGACTATATTTACAGGGTTTTTCGCTCAGCGTGAAAAAATATATGGCTTGAGCGCGAGCCCCCGGGAAGCGACGATAAAACCAGGGTTCTTGAGCCCTTCCTTGTTATAGGTAAGGGGGCTCAAGTCCGGCAGGGTGACGCTCGCGCCAGCCTCAGCCGCTATGGCGTGGCCCGCGGCAGTGTCCCACTCCCATGTCTCCCCGAACCTGGGGTAGATATCGGCAGCGCCCTCGGCGACAAGGCAGAACTTGAGAGAGCTGCCTGCCTCTAAACTGCTCGCCACCTTGAAGCCGGAAAGATACTCCTCGATCGCGGGCGACGGATGAGACCTGCTTACGACGGCCCTTATGGCGGCATATGGCCTTAACTCCGCGGAGTGAATTCTTATGGAACTACCGGCCTCTTCCCTCCAGGCCCCCTTCCCTCTCTCTGCAAAGTACATGAGCCCCTTCGCGGGCGCGTATATGACGCCCAGCACCGGGACCGTATTCTCAATAAGGGCGATGTTAACGGTGAACTCGCCGTTCCTCTTTATGAACTCTTTTGTGCCGTCGAGAGGGTCGACCAGCCAGAAGCTCCTGAACCCCTTTCTTATCGAAAAAGGTACCTCTTCCCCCTCCTCTGATATTACCGGCACCTCGGGCGCTATTTGCCTGAGCCCGGCCTCTATGACCATGTGAGAGGCCTTGTCAGCCTCGGTCAAGGGGGATGAGTCATCCTTATATTCCACGCTAAAGGGCCTGGAATAGACATCCATTATGCTCTCCCCCGCCCTTCTTGCAAGCCCTGCTATCTTCTCGACCATGCCCCTTTTCCTTTCAGCAATGGCGGATATTTCAATCAATAATTCAGCATCATTACAGAAATGAGCCCTGTTTTCAATCCATCTCTCACATGCAACAATTGAGATCATTATATTTTGTTTTTTTTCAATTGCCTCTAAGAACGTTACCTGTTCCTTAGTACAGTTCAAAATACATTGTGTGTATAGCGAACATCTGATATAGTTCCAATTGTTATAAATAAACGAAAAGAGAACTTATGCCACGATTTGGGATGATTTTTAAATCATCTAAAATGCAGCGTGTTCTCCAAATCATTGATGCAATTTCAAATACTCCAACAACTGTACTGATTACAGGTGAAACTGGAACAGGTAAAGAACTAATAGCCCAAGCCATTCATAAAAATAGTAACCGTGCCCATAAATCTTTTGTTGCCATAAATTGTGGCGCAATACCTTCTGATTTAATGGAAAGAGAGCTTTTTGGAAATGAAAAAGGTGCATTTACAGGTGCATACCATAAGGCGATTGGAAAATTAGAGTATGCAAATGGCGGGACTGTATTCCTGGATGAAATATCAACACTTAATCCCTATTTACAAGTCAAACTCCTTCGGGTCATACAGGAAAAAATGTTTGAGCCTATTGGTGCGCTCATACCGATGGAAATTGATATAAGATTTATAGCAGCAGCAAATGTTAATTTATACGAAGAAATGATGAAAGGCAATTTCAGAGAAGATCTTTATTATAGACTTAATGTATTACCGATAGAACTTCCGCCATTAAGAGAGAGGAAGGAGGATATCCCGCTGTTACTCAAGCACTTCATTGAAGAATATTCCAATAGATACAATAAAAAAATTGCAGGAATAACCAATAAGGCTATGAATGTGCTTATCAACCATTCATGGCCTGGCAATATTCGCGAGCTACAGAATTTATCAGAGATGCTCGTTATTTTGTGGACTGAAAACAGAAAAATTGACGCAAACGATTTGCCCAATAATTGCTTTAGAATGGATGCAAAAGCGCCACCGACAATAGATTATAATGACGCCATGCGAACATTCGAGCGGGAATACATACGAAATATACTAAGTGAGACTGGCTGGAACAGAACCGAGGCGGCAAAAAAGATGGGTATTCACAGGAATACACTGACGCACAAAATGAAAGAACTTGAACTCAATTCTACACATTAGGCGGCTTTGTTGGCTTTTTCTGACGGCCAGATACAAAGAACGAAAGTATAGGCATTCCTAAAAATTCTGCAATCAAAAGTAATTCCTCCAATGTCAAAGGTATACTTCCGAGTTCCTTGCGCGCATATGTGGACCGCGCCAACCCAAGCCTTACAGACACATCCGACTGTGTATACTCTTTCTCCTTCCGAGACGATATAATCCGATCAAGTATCTGGTTCAATTTCTCCATAAGATTAGCCCCTATAATAATTATTGAAACGCCCTATTATCATTTACTAAATAAGTTTTCAATATTTTATTTATACAAGGGTGCATTAAGGAATCTC
>Ga0209431_10001210_pt1 | contig 21520 bp, 23 predicted proteins | sample RifCSP13_3_FD_184021 | JGI IMG/M metagenome (GOLD analysis project Ga0209431, IMG submission 184021) | Soil microbial communities from Rifle, Colorado - Rifle CSP2_sed 13_3 (SPAdes) (version 2) | ecosystem: Environmental > Terrestrial > Deep subsurface > Rock core/Sediment | place: Rifle...
TAAATACGCAGGGCGAGAACATGAGAGACATGGTAACGTACATACTCCTTGTTACGCTCACAGAACAAGGGAGACAGAATTTCAAGAATTCGTACACCACAACTCGTGAGGAGTTCAGGAAGCAAGTATCCAAACTTGGTGGTAAGATGACAGGCTACGTGACGGCGGGGCCCTACGACGCGATTGAAATCGTGGACATGCCTAATGATGACGGAGCATTGGGTATTCTCTTGGGTTCACTCTCGATCAACGAGATAAGGACCGTGACGCTAAGGGCGTTCCATGAGGACGAAGTCAAGAAGAGCCTGCAGCATATGCCATAGCGGACATTACGACCAGTACCATCTAGTATCCGCTATCGTGCCCTCTATACTCAGGCAACTTGGCCGTGCTTGTACCCGCAGCTGACGCAGTAGTAATCTGCTGTCTTTGACGAACCCATGCCGCCAAAAAAGGAGCTGCCTATCCCTCAGGCCATCTCTGAACCTGAGCTAAAATGCTCTGTAGTGGTGTGCTCTACCTCTAAACCGAAAACGCCGATCCCACCGACAGCTGTGCCTTTACCGTGGTAGTAACACCAGAAAATACGGCGCAATGACAATGAAGATGCAATAAACAAACTGGTTCCTCTTCCTTTCTTTTTTTTACCTAATGCGAACGTACCTTTACAGATTATTTTCATAAATCAAGGCATGAGTTTCTTGGGCTGAAATTCTGCAGACGACACAAAGCGGAGTACTATGAAGCTTATGGGTTAGAGGAGAGATCCTACAAATCCTCAAACGGAATGAGAGTCGCTAGTAGTCCATTTTTCCCACCGAATCTGTTGCGTTTTAACGGTGCAGAATTTGGCAGTCTTGGCGCTGTTCCTTCCCTTGCTTTCCAGAAAAGCTCTTACCTTGGGGTAGTCTGTAACTTAGGGGAAATTTACCAGCTTAGAGCCTCTGCTTTTCATGACAGATTGCACAAGCCTGTGAAGCAGAGCTCCGACCTGGCCTGCAAAAGTCGGGCTGTTTTGAATGAGAAAAAGATAGAAGGCTGAAAAAAAAGCCTTCGAGTTTAGCGCGTGAACTGCTGTTGTGCTTGGCTGTAGAAGGCAGTCCAGGCCTTGGCGACGTTGGTGCCAAATTCCGTGACTGCGTCCACTGTCCTGTTGTAGATCTTCAGGTTCTCCCTCGCTGCATCAAGTGTGTTGATTGTCAGCTGGTTGTTGATGCCGACCGCCCTGATGGCGTTGTTGGTTATCTCGTTTGCCTGCCTCACAAAGATCTCGCTGTAGGGCGCTACAGACGGGACGTTCCAGTTGCTGGTTACCTGCTTCTGAGCCGCAAAAGCGGTCTGGATCATGTTCTTGGTTGTCTGGATGTAGTCAAGCTGCAGGTTAGAGATTGATTGCAAGTACTGGGGCTGAACCTTTGCTATCTCGTCCACTGTGCGGATGAAGTTGTCCTTCACTGCGTCAAGTGCGTTCGTTGCGCTCGTAGTTGTTTCGTCCTTGGTTGTTTTGTCGACCATTTTGATTACCGTATAATGGTATTATATGGTGATATATAAAGCTTGGTCATCAATGGTGTTTATTGCCAACAGATGCCGCAGGATGCACCATGTTGCCCTCAAGTGCCCGACTGCCTCTTCCGCTCGGACCGCTTTTCAGCCCCGAGCCGCTCCAGCTCGTACGAATCCATGTCCGCAAACCTTATGCCCCCGGCAAGGACAGGGTGCACCTGCCTTATCTGCGAAAACATCTCCTGGCACGCCCTACGGTAGTCAGGGTGCCCCTGCGGGGCAGTGCGGAGCTCTATCATGTGGCAAGCCTCGCGCAGGTTCATCTTGATGAAATACGGGTAGCGGTATGCGAAATTGACTATGTATTGCGCCTCCTCCGGCATTTCCTGCGCGATTGCCTCATAAGCCTGCTTTGTAAAGTCCATGCACTCTGCAAACCCTTTGCCAAAGCCGGCGTCCTCTATTTCTTGGGGCATGTCGTAGCCGTGTTTTGTTGACAGGAGCTGGCGCTCCATGGTCAGCACGCGGTGGCGGTGCAGGTCCCGAAACATGCCAAAGTTCGTGAATAGCTCAAAGACGCAGTCGACCATCTCGTACGCCCTCCCCGGCCTGTGCCGGCGGTTCTCGCGGTGCTTCGTGTAGGAGCGTATTATGCCGCGGCGGTCGTCCTGGGGCATGGACCTGACATGTCGCGTTATCTTTTCAAGCGCCCGGCCTTGCGCTTGCTCATACAGTATTGCAGAGGCGACTTTGACTTCTGCGGCAGTATTGTCTTCATGCTCTACAAGCCTCACCGGCGTAGGGTTCGCTTCAACTTGCATTCCGGAAAGGTACCTGCGCGCAAGGTTATGCACTTCCTGTTCTGTCTTCGCCAGATATTGCTGCAGCCCCTGGCCGTGTCGGTCGTTTGCCCGCCTGACAAACGACGGTATAACGCTGTTCAGCTCTTCAAACAGCTGGCCCGCAAGCGAGTGCAATTCGCCAAGCTGCGAGCCGTACATGAGCGTCAGCAGGTATTCAAATGCCCTGCCGTTCCCCGATATGCCGACGTTTGTCATGGCACACGCGGGGAGTAGCCCGCGGAGAAGGTCAAGTGCTTTTGCCCGCACGGTTACGCGGTATATCCTCTTTGCAGCGTCGATGTCTCTCTGATCCTTCAGCTGTCCAAAAGGCTTCTCTGCCTTGGCGCCAGAGTCAAAAAACGAGAAATTATCTACCGGCTCGCGCTCTTCAAGGTATTTCTGGAGAATTGGCAAACTGTTGCTGTAGGTATTAAATGAGAAGTCGCACACCTGGATGTACAGGTCGGTGTGTTTTGAAGACATTATCCGGCCCTCCCTCACGTACCTGTAATGGCCGGCCACCTTCTTGTCAAATGGCACGTAACGCGACGACTTTTCTAGATACGACAGCCCTATCCTGCGGTCCTCTATCTTCTTGGCGGCGATGTTTGATATGCCTTCAAGCGCCACCTGCGCCTCCCCAAGCTCCGCCACCGAGTCGTCGCCGTACTCGAGTAGGACCTTTCGGTAAAACTCCTCGCCGCGGCCGGGGTCGCTTGCAAACTCATCGAGGAACACCCTCCGCATGGTCTTGTCAGTCCTTGAATATCTAGACATCAGCGCGCCCCTGTCGACTTGCCTCGGCGTCGTTATCGCGAAGACAGGCTTGCTTGTATTTGAGAAGTGGCCCGAGAGTGCAACCTTTTCTTCATCCGAGAAATCCTCGAGAAAAACGCGTGGGTCAAACTCCATCTGCGGCGCCACCTAGGCAATGTGGCTGACCATTAATAAAAGCACCTCGACATGCTGCCCGCTAAGCAGGACAGCAAAATGCTTTTAAGGTCATGGCAGACTTTTCATGTATACGGCAACCCAAGATACCGATTATGCGGCGCGCTGTAAGGCCATACTTGCAGAAAACAAGCAACTCGACCTTGTTATCGTTACCGACAAGTATGCTAACATAATAGCCAAGGCCGCAAGGCAGCTGCCCCAGAGCTCTATTCGCCAGCTCTCGCCCGAAGATATCGTCAAGACGGTGCTTCGCACCAACATCGCCAAGGGGGCTTTCAATGTCGACAGCCCGATGACAGGCATCACGTCGATAATTCATGTCCAGTACAACGCCATGGACATTATCATGTACCCGCTTGAAGGAGACAACGCGTTCATTGCAATTGGCATTATTGACCCCGGGGCAATTCCAGAGATACATTCTTCGGTCAACAAGCAATTCCCCGCTAAGCGTAGGAAGGCAATCATAGTCGACGACGAGGAAGACATCAGAACATCAATCCGCGAAATCCTGAAAAAGAGGGGTTTTGAGGTTGAGACTGCTGAAGGCGGTCAGAAGTGCATTACGGCGATCGAGAACGGCAAAAGGCAGGGCGCCGAATACGGCATCGCGGTGCTAGATGTAAGGATGCCTAGCATGGACGGTTTTGAAGTCTACAAGAGAATTCAGGAAGTGTCCCCCAACACCAAGATCATCTTCATCACCGCCTACGAATACTCGCAGAAAGACATTGCCGAGAAGGTTTCAAACCCGAATGTCAAGGTCCTCAGGAAGCCCTTCACCAGAGCAGACCTGCTCCAGCTCATTACCAATCAAACAAACCCGATAAGAGAATGATCTGGCGACACGCAGGGTGAATGAAAAGGTGGCGCCTTGCCGGTTGGGTTGTTTTTTCTCTCATGGTGCACCCGGGGGAGAGCAGATCACCCTCGACCTGAATGGGAATCTGGCTCAAAAAAAGAGAACCCTTAAAAAGGATTTAAATCTATATTCGAATCGGTTAGCGTGCAGAATATGGCCCTGAAGACTGAGCCCAAACGCAAGTGGCAAGACTATGGTACGATCAAAGAAGACGTTGTCAGGCTCCTGAGCCGGCATTCAGAGGGCATGACGGGAGTAAAGATTGCGGACGAAATAGGCATCACACAGGGGGCTATGTCAAAGTACCTTTCGATGCTTAGGGTCGACGGCATCATCACCAGCCGTAAGATCGGGGTTGCGAAACTGTGGAAGCTTGTCGCAGATGCAGACAGGGCAGGGATGCTTGCAGATAGGATTAGCGAGGAGGACGAGGCGACTTTTCGTGACTATGCGGTCTCGCTCCTTGAAAGAGACAGCAAGCTGTTCGAGGCTGATGGCAAGCGCGTGCTTGTTATGCCGACAAACATCCTGTCCAACCTGTACAAGTATACCAAATCGATACTTGGTACAGAAGTCCACGCATTTTTTTACGAATGGGGCAGGGACTATGTCGGAGAGGTCAGTAAGTTTGTCGAAGACGTTGCGAAAAAGACGGAAACAGATTTCATTCAGTCCTTCCTGCTTCTTTGGAGGCTCAAGGGTTGGGGAAGGTTTGAGATTACCATGAAGGAAGAAGACCTGATCGAAGTCGTGTGGTACGACTCAATAATGTCTGAGATAAAAGACAACACACCCGTTGACGATTTTGCCGCCGGCGCGCTTAGCGCAGCAGCCTCGTACGCATTCGGAGGCAGCTGGCGTGTCGCAGAGATAGAGTGCAAGGGTGGGGGCGCATCTCATTGCAGGTTTAGAGGCAGCAAGGTAACTGAAGACTTGAAGATAGATTTCAAGACTGTAGATCCTAATACCATGCCGTAAAGGTTGAAGCCCGTAGCTTTTATCCTACTTTCATTGGTGATAGGCGCAACTGTAACGCAGGGCTCATTCGCCTTTACAGATGATTCTTAGACCAGTCCATTTGGTGTAATCGGGGACACAATTACGGAACGTCTGGTCGAGACCGACACGGTCAAGCCCAGATAGACTACATGAAATCCCAGCATGACAGCACCTTGGCTGCAGCGCAGAAAGTAACTGAGGTTTAAGGTGTCCAAATCAATAGAGGTTGGCACCAAGGTGCCGGGCAGGTCAGGAGCGCTCCACAAGTTCGACCTCACTTTAAGGAGCACCAAGACCGGCAACGGGATAGCTGTATCGTTCTTTGCGCACTCACCCCGAAGCGACTGGCCCCAAGCGGATGGAGTCAAAGATAAAGCTCCTCTACTTCGAACCTATGGACCTTCTCATTGGGCTCCGCCAAACCAGGCAGTGGAGACGTGTCGACTGCCAAGCTTGCTAGGTCAGTGGGACTTCCAATACTGCAGGCCGAAAACACGAAACTTGCGAGACTTGTTTTCAGAGATGGAGAAGCGCCAGAGTCAAATAATTAATAAATAAGTCAAGTGACAACAGTACACCGTGTCCGAGACGATAACAGAATACGTGTGCCAGGATTGCGGCACGCTCTTGGTACACAGCAACCCAAGCACACTTCAGAGCATGAAGGAGGTTCACGATCAACTGTGCGTTGTAAAGAGACAAAAGACGAGAGCGGCCCAAGTGGCCGCGCCCGCGGCAAAGCCCGCAGCTGCGCCGGCGGCTTCTGCGCCAAAGCCAAGTGCTGCTCCGCAGCCTGCAATGGCTGCACCGGCAGCGCCCGCCGCAGGCGGAGGCGATACCACCATCTCGCTTTCAGGCGCTGGCACCAGCTACTCCAAAGTGGAAGGCCCAATCGACGTCAAGTTCAAGGAAAAGAGGCAGCAGGTCGGCAAGTTCCAGGACATAGCCGTCTGGGGTCCCTACGACGCCCCGGGCCAGCTCGGAATATGGGGCACCAGCGTCTGCATAGACTTTGACATCTGCGTGGCCGACGGCGCCTGCATAGAAGCCTGCCCAGTGAACGTCTATGAATGGCTGGAAACGCCCGGCCACCCTGCTTCTGACAAGAAGGCGTTCATGGTAAGGGAAAAAGACTGCATATTCTGCATTGCATGCGAGAACGTCTGCCCGCCCCAAGCGGTAAAGATATTCACGAAGAGCGGCTAGAACCTCATGTGAGTATCTATGAAAATCGTTTGCATGATGCATGCATTATTTATGTCCACTCCATAAGGTCTAAAGCTCGTCATAATGGGCCGGGTAGTCAAGGATGCACTTTTTGCCATGCTAGCACTTGAATGTTAAGCCATCATTGTGCTCACGGTGACAGTGGAGCTCTGGACGACTTACTGTCTGCGTGAAGTTAATAAGCACTAGGTTAACCAGCACATTAATCGGCTCTTCCACTGCATTTTAGGGCTAAACAGCCCGGGAGGGTGCGGCGGGCGCTAAAGTCAACTTCGGATGCGAATAATTATCAGTAGTAACATAAAAAGCGATTTTGTCACTCCAAATTGTTCAGGAAGTAATATTCGAGGCGAGTGGCGCAGCGTCTAACATAGTCGAGAAGGTTCTGTCACACTGGCGTTTGGTGGTATCCGGCTCACTTCCTACCACCAAACGATTTTTCGACACTGTCAATTCGAGAATTGTTAATAAATGACGCGTAAGCATACAAAGTCATGAAGTTCCTAGTGGAGTTTAATCCAACTGTTGAAGCCAAGAACGAGTTCGAGAAGAGCCCCGAGTTGCAGAAGAAGGTGATGGAAGCGCTAGAAAGGATGAAGCCCCTAGCTGGGTGGTTCACACTGAGGCGTGGCTTTTTCATATTCGAGGCCAACTCTGTGGAGGAGCTGACAAGGAAGACTGCAGTTTTCTTCTTCATTTTCAAGACCGATCCTGTCATTTCGCCTGCAATATCGATGGAAGAATTCGGAAAGGTCGTAGGTTATTTGGGGGAAGAGGCCAAAAGGTACTGATTCTGGCTTAACATGATGGCTAATTTTGTTATTCATGAGATGACATTGGTCCTACACTACTAAAATAGTTCCACATGCCACTAATTCACATGAGCTCTGAAATACCCAAATGGACAGCTTCAGGTGACTGGTTTGATGTTTGCAGTTGCAGTGTTCCTTGTCCGTGTATATTTGCTCAAGCTCCTACTAACGGACAATGCGAAGGCGTCTTGGCGTATCATGTCAGGAACGGGACGTATGGCGAAACTTCACTTAACGGGCTGAATGTACTTGCACTTTCGTACTTTAAAGGCAACATCTGGGCTGGTGAAACAAAAGCGAGTGTTGCATTCTTTCTTGACGAGCGAGCTGACCACCAACGGAGACACGCTCTTCAGATGATATTTACAGGTAAGGCAGGAGGATTCATGGCAAACTTTGCAAAGCTCATAGGAGAGGATCGCGGAATGAATTTCGTTCCCATAAAATTTGAAGTAGCAGAAGACCTAGCATCTTGGAGTGCAACAATTCCCGGAAAGGTTGCTGTTGCAGCTGAAGCATTGACTGGGCCCATGACTCCACCGGGCAAGAGAGTCCAAACATTAAACGCTCCGGGAAGCGAAGTAGGACCTGGTACGGTCGCAACGTGGGGAGTCGCGACAGCAGACGAAGTAACTGCTCCAGAAGTGCGCTTTAGCTGGAAGAGAAAAGGGAACTCGAGCAAGCACATCCCATTCAACTGGACTGGTCCCTAATAGTTCTGCGCTCTACTATCATTATCTCAGGGATTATTACATAATCACTACTAATGCAACGTGCGGAAGCCATCAACAGAGCTAATTGTGCTCAACTCACGCATACTAGGCGAGTATGTGCAAGGTAAAGGCTAGTGTCATTGCCTATTGATCTTGAGTAAAATGTCCTTTAAGAAGAATAAACCTCAAATGATATCTTGCTGAATCTAAAGAATTACAACTATGGTAAAGGATTTGTACTGTATATGCAAAACAACAATAATCAGTCTCGATTAGTACAATCGCACTTAAATAAAACAGCAAAGATGGGTATTTGACATGATTGGGGCTTCAGATGCCAGAGTGCTAAAAACTATTCCACTGGTTGTAATCCTTGGAATGTCTGTGTTTTCGACTATACTTGTCAGCGCGCCTGCCTTCGCTGTCCTAGTAGATAATCATTTGTCCAACAAAGCAGCGTACTAGTATTGATTAATAGTACATGTGCACATCACTTGGTATCGAGCACTTTTTGCTTATTTTTGTACACAAGCCCGTTGATAAATACTATGTGTATTTAGCATCGAGTATCTATAAATAGCAAGTCAGGCGTATTGCACTAGCAATGGTGATGTACGGTCCGGGCCCATTCCTGTACACAGTGTTCATCATTGTCTCGTGGATAATCATGCTTTATACTCTAAACTTTTACTACTTGGCATACCAGTCCAAGACCAAGAAAGGCCCGCGCCAAATAGCAAGGGCGCCGTCTCTGGCCTCGCTGCCGGCCGTTACCATACAATTGCCATTATACAATGAAAAGTACGTGGCCCGCCGGCTCATCAGCGCGGTCTGCGGCATGGACTACCCGAAAGAAAAGATGCAGATACAGCTGCTGGATGACTCGGATGATGACACGGTTGACCTCATCCGCGCAATTGTCGACGAATACCGCTTCAAGGGCTTTGACATCGTGCACGTGCGCAGGGCCGACAGGACAGGGTACAAGGCCGGCGCGCTCAAGGAAGGGATGAAGAGCGCAACGGGCGAATTCATTGCGATATTTGACGCCGACTTTATCCCGCCGGCCAACTTTTTGAAGCACCTTCTCGGCCACTTTGGCGACCCCAAGATGGGCTTTGTCCAGTGCAAGTGGGGCCACGTCAACGAGGACTACTCAACGATGACATGGGCCGAGGCGGTCTCGCTTGACATCCACTTTCTGGTGGAGCAAAAGGCCAAGAGCCAGAACCAGATAATACTCAACTTCAACGGCACGGCAGGGATATGGAGGAAGTCGTGCATCGAGGACGCGGGCGGCTGGCACACGGGCACCCTTGTGGAGGACATGGACCTGAGCTACCGCGCCCAGATGAAGGGCTGGAAGTGCAAATTCCTGGACGACTTTGTCGTCGACGCAGAACTGCCCGTGCAGATGAACGCTGCCAAGCGCCAGCAGTTCAGATGGGCCAAGGGCTCGATACAGGTCGCACAAAAGCTGCTGGTGGACGTGATCATAAACCGCAAGGTGACGGCCGAATCAAAGGTGCAGGCGATGGTGCACATGACCCGCCACATCGTCAACCCGCTCTTCCTTGCACAGTTCCTAATATTTCCAATGCTCCTTGCGATGGACTTTACGCTGTACCAGGGCGACTGGGCACCGCTTGCAGTGAGCGCAATATACATCGCGCTAGGGCCAGGCGGATACCTGCTTGTCATAAACAAGGTCTGGCAGCGCCAGTGGAAGGGCAAGGCCAAGCAGTTCTTTTTCCTGAACTTCTTTGCGGCAGGGATGACCGTCAACAATTCGGTGGGGGTATTTGACGCGCTGTTCGGCCGCAAGAACGAGTTTCTGCGCACGCCCAAGTTCGGCATAGTGAAGAGGGGCGATGACTGGCGCGGAAAAGAGTACGTCCTGCCATTCACCCGGACGACCTTGCTTGAGATATTCTTTGCAGTCTATGGCGTGATCTCGATATTCGTGGCGATATTTTCGGGCAACGGCCTGTACGCTCCGCTGATAGCGATGCCCACTATCGGCTTCATCTACGTCGCGTACCTGACGATAGTGCACTCGCAGTTTGGCAGGAAAAAGGTCCACCGCCTGGAATCGCCAAGGCCCGCCGCCGTGCAGCCCAAAAAAACCGCGGGGCAGAAGATCCTCTTGCCCGGCACGCTTGCGTTCCTGCTCCTTGGGGCCGGCCTTGCCTACTATGGCTACTACGCGTCGATATACCCCCTGGAGCAATCCTTGGGTCTGCTTTCAAGGGCCGAGACCGCGCAGACTCCCGAACAGCTCACGGAATACGTCGGAATGGCCAAGAGGCTGATGCCAGAGAAGGGAAACCCCGTCTGGCTTTTCCCGACCGCCCGCACGGACTTTGCAGTGCTTCACTTGCAGCTTGACGCAATGCTAGTGCGCTCGGCGCAGCTGTCAGTACAGGAGCCCCACACCGAAGTCTACGGCGTGGCGATGGCAGACATGCACGCAGCCTCGCTTATCATACAGGAGAGCATCGAGGAGACGATACCTTTCATCTACATCAGTCCTACGAACCTCACAATCAGCGGGGCGTGGGTCGCAGTCATACTCTCGATATTTGCCGCCATGAGGATCGCGGGCACAAAGCGCTTTCAGGAAGCGACCGCCACCGTTCATACGTGACTGGTCAGATACCCTAGTTCTTTCATCATAATGCAGACAAGAGTTATCATCATCCCAAGGAAAACATGAGAGCCAAGGATATTAACCGTTGTCGTCAGTTGTGTAATTTGTTTCACCAAGAGTGCAGCGAAAAGTTGCTCTTGGACTTAAATAACAATTTAGGCCCTCTACCTCATGACCGCAGAGGAAATACTGATGAATAAGATCCTTTCTGCGGGGTCGGCCGGAGCGAAAAAGGCTGATCTGCGCAAGGAGCTTGGAGAGATCGATTCGGCACTTGAGGCCCTCGTGAGCAAGGGCGAGGTATTCATCGACAAACGCGGAAGCGCCTACTACTGCTTCCACCAGAGCCACTACGTACAGAGCCTCTTGAACACCGACCCGAGGTTCAGACTGACCTACGACATGATAAAGTCGGTAGAAGAGACTCTGAGGAGCTCGTCAAAGGAAGTCGCGCGCGCCATCGAAACGCTTGCCGGCAACGTTTCCAACCTAGCAAAACTTGTTTCAGAGCGGGGCGTGACTGCCACCGCGCACGCGTCTGCGGCTCCTAGCAGGACAGTGAGCATTTCTGATTTCAAGGGCGAGTTTGATGCGGCGCTTGCAAACTCATCGTCGTCGATAGGCTGGGTGGAACTAGCCAAGATCCGAAACGACGTTTGCGCCAAGTGTGGTCTTTCAAACGACGAGTTCTACCGCCTGGTGGGCGAACTGACCGGCCAGTACCAGGACAAGTACGAGCTCTCCACCGGCGGGGGCGAGGGCGTGATGGTCCGGGGCCTGGTTCACGGTTTTGTGAGGTGCATCTAGGTGTACCCGTACAGGTTGGAAAAGAACCCTTACCCAAGCAGCCCGACGCCAACTCTCATGGACGCACAGATCCTCGGCGGCAGGCGCCACAAGGAGGCCAAGGCCGCAGTGCTTTCATGCTTTTCAGACCTGCATTCAAAAGTGAGCGGGGGCACCGCCACTGACAAAGATTTTCGCCTGCTTACAGTAATACAGGACGTGGGTTCTGGCAAGACCCACCTTGCGCTCCACATCAAGGGGCTCAAGGAAGTAGCCAACAACACGGTTGCGTCTTATGTTGACCTGTCAGTGGTGTCGCCAAGGAACATGAACAGCCTTTATGGCGCGATGCTGGGGGGCTTTACCGACGAATACATTGCAATTATCAGGCGCGCCGTCGTGGCTTATGTGTGTGAAAAGGCCGAGCGCGACTCTACAGCGCGTAAGGTGTTCAACTACGGATTCATGGACTCGATATCGGGCAGGAGCCTTAAGGACAAGGCCGAGCTGGTGCTTCACAACGGCATGGTGCCCAATTACTCGGCACTGACGCAGGTGCTCAAAAAAGAGTTCTCGCCAATTGAAGTCACGATACTTAAACTGGTAGTCGAAGGCAATTTCAGGGCAGACGCGCAGAACGTGTCGACCCTTGAAGACATCATCGCAAGCCTTGCAGCGCTGGCGTCGCTCAACCTGCGATTCTTAAAGCGGATAACCGTCTTCCAGCTGGACGAGTTCGAGTCGGACAGGGAAACGACCGAGTTTGTAAAAGCTGTGATAAACGCGCACATCCCTGCCGCAGCACTGATGCTGATATTCACCCCGTCCTCGTACAACGAGATAAGGCAAGCAAACGCGTCCGTGTTTGACAGGTTGGAAAAAGCCAACTACAAGGTCGACCTTGCGGGCTCGAACACCTACGAGGAAATACTTGACATAATAATGGAGTACATACGCCACCACGACGCCGGCAAGTGCTTCACGCCGGAAGAGGAAAAGGACCTTGCGGCCAAGGTGAAGGTAATCTACGACGAGTTCTCTGACTTCCGCAACGTCAGGTCGATGCTCAACATAATGTACCACACAGTGGAAAACTCTGGCAAGCGCGAATGCGCGACCATAGACGAGCAGGCCCTTGACGACACGATAAAGAACGTCTACCCAGGCCTTAGGATACGCGGAAGTGTCATGGATGTCCCAATATCGGACTTCATCAAGATCCGCCGAAACTGCAACGACATTACCACGCTAGAAGCCGGCGTACGCGACGCGGTGCGCAACTTGGTCAATTACGCCCACGAAGTCGGCGCCGTAGCCAAGCCGCAAAAGGCCAACGGTTCGGGATTTGATGTGATGTTCTCCGACCCCTACGGCACAAAAGTGGCCGTCGCCATAGTCATCAACCAGGACCACGCCAAGAGCTTTGAGCAGATATCAAACACGCTGAAAACAACGGGCTTTGTGGACAAGCTGGTCATCCTGACAAACGCCAACACGTCGGCAGGCACAAACGGCAGCGCGGTGGTCACGATGGATCGGTGCAAGATGATAGACCTTATCTACTTCAGCAACAAGTACAAGAACAGCGAGCTCGTGGAAGACGACTCGCAGCGCGCGCTGATGCTGGCCAAGTCCATCCGCATCTGCTAAAGGTTATTTTGCGGGATTGCGCAGTGATAGCAGATGCCCAAGCGGAACTTTGTGACGCTTGAAGAGTTCAAGGCCAACCTGCACAAAGAGGGCGCAACCCTCGTCGAGTTTGCGGGGGGCAAGGTTCCGTGCGTGCTGGTGAGCGCTAAAAAATACGACGAGATGCTGCAAAAAGTCTACGGCAAGAAAGTGGCGGCAGAAACGATGCTTGACATCTTTTACGATGGGCAGGACGTTTTTGTCGACGTGAACGTCAAGTTTGCCGGCACCGACTTTGAAGAGAACTTTTTGCTCTACGCAAACGACATGCTGGAATTTTTTGAGGCGCTTGCGGAAAGCGGACTCCTCGGGCTTGCGCCAAGCGAGAACACCTACACGAACTCGCAGAACGTCTTTATGATACAGCTTCCAAAAAAGGACGCGGCGGACAGGGCGCTTGTCATAATCAAGTCAAACGCCAAGAAGGCCATGAAGTAGCATGACTGATAAAAAAGACGAGGACATTCCTGAGGAGGACGACACCCACTACCAGCTGTACGGCAAGCGCGCGTGGGAAGTAGAGTACGGCGAAAAGTGCGAGAAGTGTGGCAAGCGCATCGACGAGTTTGGGTTCTGCGCGTGCGGGAGTGCACAATAAAATGCGACGGCCGGGATTTGAACCCGGGTTACCAGATTGGCAATCTGATGTCCTAGACCAAACTGGACGACCGTCGCACTAGAGCATGTCGATACTGTAAGGTAATTTAAACATGTCCCAGATTACGTGAGCAAAATGAGTGTAGAATATCCCCTGCTTTCAGTGACGTTATCTTTCTCCACTTCTTCCACGACGGCGGTTATGGAAATTACGTCGTGCTTTTGGCAGTTCTTTGCATCGATTATGATATAGTCGTCAAGCACGTCGGCTGCAGTCATGCTGTACTTGCTCAGAGAGAAGTTGACGGGCGAGCTGGAACTTATGAGCAACAACTGATCCTTGTGGTAGTTGCCGACGCGCATAAGTCTGCCCTGCTTCGGCATGGCTTTCAGGTTGACCTTCACGATGCCCACCGGGTGCGTCGCATAATGACTGGTATTGTTGACGAAGACATCATATTTGAACGGATAGCCGGCAGTGTTTTCGGCCATCTTGTTCACGCCGTCGTTCATGATGATGTCTATTTTCTTTATCGTCGTGCCGAACCTGTTTATCCACTCGTTCGTGGTCTTGACGACATTTTGGATAACTGCCTTGCGCCTGTTCGTCTCCTCGTCGCCGAGCTGGTACCGGTTCACCCAGTCCGTGTAGTCCTTGCTTATGTCGGTGATGAACTCGGTGCACGTGTTCTGGTAGTCCTCGATGCTGGTCGCGCGCTCAGACCCAGAGTCGGCTGCAAACATCAATGCTGCTCAGCCTTTCCGCAAATAAAAACGTGGATCTACTGCAAAAGCTCGGCCATCTTTCTGGCTTGGTATGTGATTATCATGTCCGCGCCGGCCCTCTTTATTGCGGTCAGAAATTCAGTCATGACGGCGTTTTCGTCGACCCACCCTTCCATGGCCGCTGCCTTTATCAGCGCATACTCGCCTGACACGCTGTAGGCGCATATAGGCACGTTCGTCATCTTCTTTGCCTGGTAGACCAGGTCGAGGTTGGGGATTGCGGGCTTGATTATCACCGCATCTGCGCCTTCTGCAACATCCTGCTCTATCTCGCGCATCGCCTCGCGCGCGTTTGCAAAGGGCATCTGGTACGAACGCCTGTCGCTAAATTCCGGCGTCGAGTAGGCGGCGTCGCGAAAAGGCGCAAACAGGGGCGAAGCCTGCTTTGAAGAGTAGCTCATTATCGCGGTTTCGGAAAAACCGGCGTCGTCAAGCCTCTTGCGTATCGCCTGCACCTGCCCGTCCATCATTGCAGAGGGCGCGACTATGTCCGAGCCGGCGCGTGCTTGGCTGACAGCAACTTTAGCAAGCATGTCGATGCTCCTGTCGTTGTCTATCCTGTTTCCTGACAAAATGCCGCAGTGGCCGTGCGACGTGTACTGGCACAGACACACGTCGGTGACAACCGCCACCTTGTCGCCAAAGTGCTTGCGCACCTCATCTATCGATTTCTGCACTATTCCCTTGTCGTCAAAGGCCGACGACCCCTTGCCGTCCTTCTCAATGGGTATCCCAAAAAGTATGACCGATCCGACTCCAAGGTCCGACAATTCTCCGACTTCTTTGGCAAGGCCGGCAAGCGGCAGGCGCCTGATGTCCGGCATCGAGGTTATCGCCTGAGCCTTTTTGAGCCCCTCCTGAACGAATATCGGCGCAATAAGGTTCTTTGTGGAGAGCCTAGTTTCCTGGAAAAGGTCGCGGATTGCTTGTGTCTTGCGGAGCCGCCTGAGCCTTACGTCAGGAAAACCCTCACTGGGCTTTTTCGTCGTCATACTGGAACAACTTGGCCACTATCTTCATCAGCTCTTCGCTCTCCCTGCCGCCCGCCACTATCTCCTTTCTCAAATAGTTCATGGGCGTAGACAGTACTCCCTCGACTATGGCGTAAGAGAGCTGCTCAATTATCCTTTCCTGCTCGGGGCCAGACCTGGACGCAAGCATCGAAAGCGCCTTTTTCAGCTCGCGTTCGCGGATCTGGTCGACGCTTTTAAAGACCGAAACGACGACAGGCTCTGCCTTGAGCCTCTTCATCATGCTGTCCACCGACTTCATCTCGTCGTCGATTATCTTTTGCGCGGAATTGACCTCCTTCATGCGGGAGCGCACGTTCTTTTCGACAAGCTCTGCTATCTGGTCCATGTTTATCAGCTTTACTCCGTGTATCGTGGCGACTTTTTCGTCCACCGTCCTTGGGTTTGAAAGGTCGAATATCATGACCGCGCCATTGCGGTCCTTCATGGCGGCTTCCATGCGCTCTTGCGTTATCAGGAAATACGGTGCGGTGGTGGCGACAAATATCAGGTCCAGTTCTTGGAACATGCCAAGCGCTGCGTCAAACGGGACCGGCCTTCCTGCCACCGTCTCTGAAAACGACCTTGCCCTGTCGTAGGTCCTGCTCGTGACCATGAAATCAACGCCTCGCTTTTTCAGCGCCTTTGCGACGAGGCTTGCCGCTTCGCCGGATCCTATGAGCATCACTTTTTTGGCCTTCATGTCGTCAAAGTACTCGTCGGCCAGGTTGACTGCAACAGACGCTATGGAGACGTTGCCCTTGTTGATGCCGGTTACGGTCCTCACTCTACTTCCAACTTTTAGCGCCTTGTCGAATATCATGGCAAGGTTTGCGCTTGCGTAGCTGTTCGCCCTTGCAAACTCAAACGCGCGTCTCACCTGCCCTAGGATCTGGTCCTCGCCGACTACGAGAGAGTCAAGCCCCGACGCAAGCCTCATCAGGTGCATCACGGCGTCCTTGCCGACCTCGACCTCGACGCTTGCAAGGTCCTTGTCCTGCAATCCCGCGGACTGGGCCCACTGGCGGAGCACTCCTGCCTCGTCAGGGCTCTTTGCGGCAGCATACACTTCGACCCTGTTGCATGTCTGGAGTATGACACATTCGTCGGCTCCTGCATCCATGAACGCCTTGTGCGAGGATTCAACATCTTTGAACGTAAATTTTTCAAGAACGTGTATTGGGGCGTTCTTGTACGTCACCCTTGCGTTGACGATCTGCACGGGCAGGGAAAGATCTTGCGTCCCGACCGCTGTCGTCATTTGCTTTTCATCACCCATTTTCGCAACAGCTCAAGCGTGGCGCTTTTAGCTTCATCAATCCTGTCTTCCTTAATAAGGTTCTGAATGTTCTTGTCCCTCAACAAGGCGTACAGGAATTCCTTGCGCGCTTCCACGGTATGTATCTTTGGTCTTGCGGCGTTTCTTGCAAACTCTTGCAGTTTCGCGTTTTCCACGTCGGACTTTTTGATTACCTTGCGCAGGATACGTTCGGCGCGTATCCTTACATGCCGGGCCATTATGGGGCTCTTGCCCGACGTTGAAATGGCGACCTGCATCACGCCTTCGATGTTGATTACAGACGCGTAGGAAAAGTCGCTGTAAGCAGGGTCGTCGACTGAATAAACGAACGCTCCTTTTTCCCGCCCCCTCTGGCACAGCTTGCGGTTCAGCTCTCTGTCATCGGTCGAAGCAAGCACGAGGAAAGGATTGTCATAGTCATCAAGGATGCCTGCGTCCTTTATCTTTGCCTTGACAGTCCCTATCTTGCCCAATTTTGCCTGCAAGTTGAGGTACTTGTTGAACCTGTTGCTGATGACGGTAATCCTGCAGCCCTGGCCAAGGAGCGCGTTGACCTTCCTGACACCCTCTGTGCCGCCGCCGATCACAATGATGTGCTTGCCCTTCAGGTTCAGGTCGACTATCAACTAAATGGCACCGAAAAGCCGGATGGGGTCACTTGCTCGCCCTCTTTATTTAACTCTTCAGTGGGGCACCTTTTTCAAATAGTTGGCGTCCACCGTGACTGGTATCTGGTACGGGGAGTCAAGCAGAACTACTGTTGCTTCCTGCTTTTCATAGTCAACGCGCGTTATCTTGGCCTTCATGCCCTTGAACGGGCCGGCTATGACCTCGACCGTGTCGTCTATTGACAGCTCGGTGACAGTAGGCTTCTTTATCAAATAGCCTTCGATGTCCTTAAAAGGCAGGTCACCTCTTATCTGGCCCCTAACATGCCTGATGCCTGCAAGCCCCTCGTAGGCGATGTTAGAGTCCGGCGCCTCGACAATGATGTAGCCCTTAAAGCTGTCAAGCACCATGACTGCACGTATGCCTATCTTCTTGGCTGTCACCTTGGTGTAGAGCATGTCTGCTACCATGCGCTCCTGGCCGCCCGTCGTGCGGATTGCAAAGAACTTGCTGTCGCTTGCCGGCTTGTCGTTCACCGGCGCCGGCTTGGGCGCCTCTAGCTGGACTTCTGCCTTGGTCTCCGCCTTTGCTTTCGTAGGCCGCGCCTCGACAGTTTCCTCTATATCTTGGTTATCCTCAAAGCTGATCTCTTCGCCCACATCGTCTTGGGTCTCTTTTAGCGGATCGCTCATGTATTGCCAACTACGCGGAGTGCCGATGCAATTTATAAGTTTACTTTAAAATAGTGCTGAAATTACAACGGTTCTCAAGTGTCCAGATATGTACTAGTCGCCTCAACCCAGGACCTTGCGGGCATCACTATATCTGATTACCTCAAAAACGAGGAGGGATTTGCGCCCGACGGCGATTCACCAAAGCACAGGGGCATGACCCTGCACATGACTGAGGAGAGCCTGCTCACGCTTGAAGACCTTGACGAGGTTTACCGGGATGCTCTAGCGTTCGTTTTCCTCTCAAAGCATAGGTCGGACAGCGGCATACCGACGCTTACCTGCCACTGCACCGGCAATTTCTCAGACGCGCCCTTTGGCGGAAACCCGGGCGAGATAGCAATAGCTTGGCCCGGCCTGCAAAAGGCGTACCTGAAGGCGATAACAAGGGCAAAGGTGCCGGGCTACGACGTGATAATCGAGGCTACGCACCACGGGCCCACGTCGCTTGGAAAGCCCGTATTGTTTGTAGAGCTGGGCTCGTCGGAAAAGGAGTGGGCCAACAAAACTGCTGCATCTGCGATGTGCAGGTGCATCCTTTCCGCGCTACAAAACGTGCAGCCGTGCAAAAAGGTGGGCGTCGCAATCGGCGGGACGCACTACCCTACCAAGTTCAACAAGCTGTTGCTAGAATCCGAATTCGGGCTTGCAGCCGTTGCGTCAAAGCATAACCTTGGCGCAATCGACGAGCCGATGCTTGGACAGATGATAAAGAAAAGCTCTGAAAGGGTGACGCACGTCGTCCTTGACCCAAAGGGGCTTGGGAGCCACAAGGACCGGATAACAAAGATGGCAGAAAAGACCGGCCTTGAGGTCATGAAAGTTTGAAATACGACCAGCGCGATAATACAGATATGAGAGACCATCTCGTTTCAAGCGACGTTTACGCTCTTTTGAAGAAGGTTCCGGAAGGCAAGGTCACCACCTACGGCGACTTGGCAAAAGCCCTTGGGCACCCCAGAGCCGCCCGCGCCATCGGAAAAATAATGAACGCAAACCCCGACCCGATAGTGGTGCCGTGCCACCGCGTGGTCACGTCGGACGGCGGCATCGGGGGCTACGCCTACGGGACAAAAGTGAAAAAGGACATACTTGCCGGCGAGGGCCTGTCGTTTGAAGGCGAGAGGATAAAGGATTTTGAAAATAGGCGCGCCGTTTTGAAAAAGAACTAGTGTGTCTTGGCTGCGCTTACGAGCTCCCGCAGGTGGGCAAGTGACCTCACGTGACCACCGTTGACCTGTTTGTACAGGTGCCAGTAAACGTCGCTTGCGATATCCTTGCGGTCCTTCATGACCTTCAAGTGGTAGCGCATGGACCTGACGCGGACTACGTATACCTGCTTCTTGCCGGTCCTTGCACCCATCTTGCCCTTCTTTGAGCCCGGCCCCTTGCCGTGCGTCTTCCAGACCGCGCGCTTTTCGTGCGCCCGGCCCCTTGAAGTTCCCCGGGTCTTGACCGTCCATATCGCGCCGCTGTTGACGAGCGAGCGTATGTTGTCACGGGTGATAGAATCTCCAACGTCCTCTAGCTTGTCCGGCTCAAACCTCACGCGGTTTACGCCGACGCCGAGTATCCTTGCGACGAGCTCGCGCTTTTTGCGGATGTTTACCACCATTTACTTGTCCTCCTTCTTTGGAGCGAGCTTGCCTGCGTTCAGGATCTTGAAACCTTTCTTTGTGGCCTGCTCGATGATGTCCTTGCGCTTGCGCGTCCCAACGGTGTGGGCCAGCCTCACTGCGTCCTTTTTCGGGTTGAGCCCTGCAAGGTCGCCTGTGTTGTATACGACGTTATCCGTATAGCCTGAAGGGTGGAGGCCCCTTGCAACCCTGGGACCGCGGTAGCCCACTTTGACTATTGCGGGCACACCTGCCTTTTGCTTCCTCATCTTGTTGTCCTTGCCCTTGGGCTTGCGCCAGTTCTCTGCAAGCCTGTCGTACCTCCAACTCTCCTGCCTTATGAACTTGGGACGCTTGCTTGAGACCCTTTTGCGTGCGGCAAGTAGCTCCTCGTTAATCACCATAGCGACACGTAGGCATGAAAACCCGTTTTTAATAAATACGTTACTCCTTGAAGGTAAAAAGCGTGAGCGCGTAGCACCTGCCGTTGCACTTTACGTCGATTGTGCGCAATGTCGCCCGCCCCTCGTCCTTCTCCGTGCCTCCTAAAAAAAGGCCCGACATTTCACCGATCTCCTTCTCTGCAAGCCTGACCGAATACTCCCAGTACCGCCCGCCTTTTCTCTGCACGTTGCCTGCGGCTTTTTCCGCTACCTTCATGGCATCTGACAGGGCGGGGATGTGCTGCACGGTTTCCTTGTCAAGCTCCCTTGCGCCTTCATCGTCGCAAGACCTCACCTCGAGCCACGAGTCGGCCATCAGCCCTCGTCATTTTGGCGCACGTATAACGGTTCGCTCTGCAGCTGTGATTGGCAAACGACCTTGCGCAGTACGCGATAAATCTATGAGGGGTATGGTATGTCCACCACTTTCAGGTCTTCTGCCGCCTCAACGTTTCCACATATCGCAGACGCCTCGGCTACAAGCGCCGACGTTTCGTCGTAGCGGGCGCTAAAGTGAGTCAAGTACAGCTTTTTGACTGCTGCCTGCTTTGCGAGCGTGGCCGCATCTGTCGCAGTCGAGTGCGACGTTTCAAGCGCCTTTTGCAGCTTGTCATGCGCGTACGTCGACTCAAATACCAGCACGTCGCATCCGCTGAAGAACTGCGCCAGCTTGTCAGTAGGCCGTGTGTCGCCTGAAATCCCTATCTTTCTGCCCGGCCTTGGCGGACCCACCACGTCTGACGATTTCACTGTTCTGCCGTTGTACTCCACATCCTGCCCGCGCTGCAACCTGCTGTAGAGCTCACCCTCCGGTATCCCAATCTTTTTCACAAGCTCGACGTTAAAGTGCCCCGGCCTGTCGCGCTCGTCAAGCCTGAACGAGAGCGCGGGTATGGAATGCCGAGCCTCGCAGCACGTTACCTGGTAGTCGTCTTCTTCAACGACAACACCCTCTTTTTCGATGGGGTGTATGGAGACATCAAACGTGAGGCTGAAGTTTATTATCCTCATGTTTTCAAGCAGGAATTCCTTGAGCCTTGGCTGGCCGTAGATCTCAAGCGGGCGCTCCCTTCCTTGCAGCGCCATTGTCTGCAAGAGCCCGAGTAGGCCGACGCAGTGGTCAGCGTGCATGTGCGTGATGAACACCTTCATCTCCCTGTTCATGCCAAGTCCGGCCTTGATGAAGTTGCGCTGCATACCCTCACCTGCGTCAAACAGCAGGAGCTCGCCTTCGCGTATTATCGCTATCGACGACAGACCACGCTCAACTGTGGGGGCGGCCGACGACGTGCCCAAGAAAACCATCTGCATATTTGCCAAGACAGGTGTTATTGCAATAGAGCCGGATTTATGCTTGTCACAAGATTGCCCTGGCGGGAACAGGGAGA
>Ga0209431_10001212_pt1 | contig 21513 bp, 22 predicted proteins | sample RifCSP13_3_FD_184021 | JGI IMG/M metagenome (GOLD analysis project Ga0209431, IMG submission 184021) | Soil microbial communities from Rifle, Colorado - Rifle CSP2_sed 13_3 (SPAdes) (version 2) | ecosystem: Environmental > Terrestrial > Deep subsurface > Rock core/Sediment | place: Rifle...
CTTGATACGCTTCCCGGCGTGTACCTGGCTGGCAGGCTCTATATCGCCTGACTTTTTGCGGATGTAGCTCTGGAGAGTGAGCGATCCAATCAGGCGCCACTGCGGATCTTTATAAGTCGTCAAATAGCGTATCCCGGTATTGTCTGCCAGGGCCAGTGTCCCGTCTCCGATATTGAGAATAACGGCGCGCCTGCCATAAGCATCGATGCTTGCCTGATTCTTTAGGCTGGCATTATCATTTGGCGATCTGTACTGCATCCATCCATTTTCGTCTACATAAGACACCACGACCCAATTGGCAATCGCGTCCACATCCTGAGAGATATTGATTTCCCCGACAACATTTTGCTCATCGACACTGACCACGTAATCATAATCATCGGTATCCGGATATTGTTCCAGCAATAAAATGGGCTCGCCATTTGGTGTCGTGGCGCGCTCAGAGTGCAGCAATCCATACCCCCAGCGGTTGTATGCTGCATCGCCTCGCCCAGCAATGTCATCGATGATCTGTGCCGCGCTGATAAATCCTTCAGTAATATAGGGCACCAACGATAGGGCGGAGCCTGCCACATCAATATAGCCTATGTCCGAGTTTAAATCTGTCACCAGCCCAATAACATCTTTGGCGATTTCCTCCATATTGATTGCGCTGGTTTCGGAGTATATTTTTAGGCTGGAGAATTGTCCGAAATATGTGCCATCACTGGTTGGTGTCTGCCCCGCACGAGCATAAAATCTCAACTCGACAGATTGCGTGGGTGTGGCAAGGGTATGGGATTGCCCGGTTGCTGTACCGCTAGTCGTAATGCTGATCACATCGGTGGACGTGCCAACATTGCGGATAGCGAGCTCCCACGCCTGCCCACCCTCCTGGAAGTTATAATCGTAATCTATCTTTTTCGCTGTCTCGCCCGTGGGCATGGTATAGCGCACTGCGGCATATTGGCCGTTTGACCAGGCCTCCGCTTTCGGGGTGAAGCGTATCCGGTTAGTGCGATCAATGTCGCATTTCTCTGCCGCTGTCGCGCTAATTTGCCATTGCCAGATATCATCTCCGAGGCGTGTATCTGCCCAGTTTTTATGGATGAGCCAGCCCATCATGGTCTTGCCCCAGGCACCGATACAGCGTACCATGATCCCCTGGGCGGTTTCCTCTAGCGAGCGTTGCAGATTGGTGATGTAACCCTCGTATACTATTATGCGCCCGTTGCGGATAACGACGCGCTTCGCCCCCTTAAGCTGCCAATGGTTGAAAACATTGCGACCCACGTAAAACGATGCGGTAGCATAGATACCGCCCGGATAAGTAGTCTGGAACGCAAGCCCATTGGGGCGCGCCAGCCCGCCAGAGATATCATGTATCTGGGTCGTGCCTGCGGAATAAGCCTCTATGGTCAGGGCGTTGGGCGGATATCTCATGCAATTGCGTACCTCGGGATGATATCGGTATATACATAAGTCAATGTGCGGGTGATGGTATTGGCTTCGCCGTCGCCGCCAAGCAGCGAAAACAGGATATTGACCTTGTTAGGAAGTAGCTCCAATGGGTCGCGCCCTACGGTCGCCGGTTTGCCGGTCAGATTGTATTGTGTTCCGCTGGCCTGCACGATATACGCCTCCCTGCCGCTGATGAGGAAAAAGTCCGAGGCGGATAGTCCCGAATAAGTCAGCTCCAACAACGGGCGCGGTGCCAGGAACACATAGTCGATTGTCACATTTGCCGCTCCCGCCGATGTGCGCACCAGCACCACCCCGATATCTACCTGGTTATCCAGCACGATCAGGGAGCTGCGCCGATGCGCCAATAGATCGCGCTTGGTGGGGACCAGGATATTGTCCAGCACGAACACCCGCCGCGTCGCATCGGCGGCGATTGCCTTGAAATCGGTCAGGACAGTGTTTGCCCCGGTCAAATCCCAGAACGTCGCCGCGGTCAGGTTCGCGCCCGCGTCGGATAGACGTGCAATCAATGCCAATGATCTGCCTGCCAACGGGTCGAAATAGTTGATGTCCGTCAGAGCGGTGACAAAAACATTCGTCGTGTTGACCGATTCCGTCCTCACATCGCTGCTCACATCCGCGCTGGTGGTCGCCGTCCCCCCCGCATTGCGGAAATAGTTGCCCTCTGGATCTGCCCATTCATCAAGCTCCGCCTGTGCCAGTATCAGCTTCGTCTCGCTGCCCATTGTCCCTACGTCGATCAAGTGCTCCGTCTCCGCGGGCACGTTTCCTGGTATACCGCCGAATACAGCATAGTTATGATAGGTCGTGCCCTGGATGGCATTGTCCACGATATCATCCCCGTCTTTGGTCCAGCGGTAGGGTATCGGCTCAAGCATCTGGTTGTCGGCTATCAGGGGTTGAGCGTTGTTATAATCCGCCAGCACCTGGGCGGCGGTCATTTCGTGGGAGTAGAACGATAATCCCTTGAATGTGCCGCCGATGTGAAGAAGAGGTGCAGCAGTTGATCCCAAATAATTCACAGCTCCCAGAGTTGGTGGCGTATAGGTGGAATTGCCGCTACCATCCTCTATCCCATTTATATAAAGATGAATGCCATTTGTTTTTTTCCAGGTGCAGTGGATGATGAATGTATCCCCTATCGAAAAAGAGCGCGTCACGCCATTAGCGGAGTTTACGCCGTCCGTGAATGTGAAGCGATCATTCACACCATCGAAATATAATGCCATATTGCTGGTTATATTCCTCAATAAATAATTGGCGCTGACTGTATATAATGTATTTGCATTATCCGCCTTCCAAACAATCAGCATCGTGCCGCCGCCAACGTCAATCTGTTGTTCGGCGGGGAAGCGCAGATAAGCTACCGTCGCTGTGCTGGTACTGGCATGAGCTGTGCCATCCCAGACACAACCGAGCAAATCACCATGAATTAATGGGCGTATTGCATCCTGATTGGTTGCCTGTGCGCCATCCAAATAAACGGTGTGTCCATTTTTTACCCTAATCCCGGCATTTGTCGCTGCGCCCGTACCTGCAACAATTGCTGATATCCTCCACCAACCGTTGGAAACCTCAGTATATATTGTTGTCTGGAATACGCTATCATAAATGATATCTATCTGAGTTGACGAAACCGGCCCCCCATCAGGAAGTTTTACATAATAAGACACCGAGCTGGCCGAATATCCTCCTCCACCAATCGTTACGGATTGTGTGAAAGCACTTAACGTTGTCGATCTTGAAGTTAATTTAGCCGAGGCTTTGCCAAACAGGCGAAAACGTTTGTCGGTATTTTTGCTTACTGTAAGATTGGCGAGCGGTGTCCAACCGTTATCAAACGTGGCATGACCAAATATCGGGTTAGTGTGCTGATTTGTTATTGCCTCGCCAATATGCAATCCGGCATTCAGCCCGTCCTCGGAGAAGATATTGTTCTCCCAAACAAATCCCTTCGCGCTACCCACGCGCTGAGACAACCCCCTGGCATAGGGCTTGATCTCCATTTCCACCGGGACGCCAGTCAACAGGGTCGTCCTTTGTCCTGCGCTGCCGTAATCCTGGGGCTTATATATCGCCCCCCAGATAACCTCGCTTCTCAAGTATGCGCCGAATTGCCCCCAGATAGGCTCGGCGGGAACATTATTATCTGGGCGCCATTCAAAATACAATGGATCGCTTTCATCCCCTGCCTGGCGCAGGAATTTATCCACGTCATTGATCGCTTGTTCAATCTCCGCGGCTGAGCTGCCAGCAATATTTATTCCAAACGATAAGCTGGAATTGACCGCTACCATTCCCACCCTATTAGCGCCGCCAAAGCGGTTGGTCGCCGTGCCCCCCGAGGTCTGGATGCGCTCAGTAGTGGTGGGTGGAACAAAATCATCTGCCAGGCTATATCGCCCGGATGACAGATCAAGCGTCCTATTGCCTCTCGTCAATTTGGCTACGTATGCCATAGATCACCCCGCGTATGATAACCCTGCAAAGTCGCCCCCGCGGTTTGCCTCGGCTAAATCCATGATAACGCGTACAACCTCACTAGCGATATCAATTTCATCCATACCGGGCGCCGGGTTGACATTTAGGTTCTGGATAATGATATTGGGTGCATTGGGTTTAGTATTATTCATTATTTCTATGTCCCCGCCAAATTCCCGTATTGGCCCTCCCCCTGTATTATCACCGGGAGCAATTGGGGAATAATTCCCCGGCGCGGCTGGCGGTCGTGTCCCCCAAGTACGTTCGTGATAATTTACAAAAATATCGATATATTTTGTGGAGGGCAAATTATCCAGGGCGGCCTTGAAATTCTTGGCATGTTCGATATCCTCAAATATAGATGTACCCGTTTCTTCAAAGCTCGCCCTCAACTCCAGTAGAGCAAGCTGTGCATTTATGGTATCCGCAGGCAGCCCGCCGATATTGGCGGCGATATCGGCGAACAGGCGCTTATAGGTTGGCATATCTATATTGCCAGCCTCCCATTCCTCGTTCAATTCGTTTAGAGTTTCCTGGGCGATGGTCATAGAGGTTACTTCGCTGAGGGCTAATGTAATTCCTCTAATCGCCTCGGATTGTTTTTCTGATGCACTGGCCCCCTCTCGCGCAGCCGTTGTATATGCCCGCATAGTTTCGATTGCTTCCCGGCGACTATCTCCTAATAATTCCTCAACGCGTTTTGCCTCCCATTGTTCCTCCGTCAGCAAAATAACGGAGCGCCTTGCGTAATCCGCGGCATGTCCCCCGGCTTCAACGGCATCATCGAACTGCTTTTGAGTCATCACAACCTTGCCAGCGGTTTCTGCGAGCCTTCTCAATCCTAATTCGTATTCTGTATAGCTTTTTGCGACAACGATAAGACCGGTGGCGCCCTCTTCCAATGCCTCGTTGACTTTTTCTTGCCAGGTCATAATCAGGAACAGTGCATCTGCCGCGGTTGCTAGAGAGGGGGCAAGATTAGCTTTTAGCTCGTCGGCAATGTTTTTCGTAGCAGCTTCCAGGCGAGAAAAGGAATCGGTCGCGCTGTCCGTGGTTCCCCCGACCTGTTCGATAAGCACACGTCCAGCGCGAAGTGTCTCCTCTAACAACGCCATTTTCATTTCTTCGGCCGTCAATTGCTCGACCGTCTTACCTATTGATTCCGCATAACGCGTATTGGCCTCCTCGATTTTAATTGTAAGCCCCAGGTTATCCAGGATAAGGGGCGAGGCGCGTTTAATACCCGTGGCTATCGACTGATATTGGGATGCGGTATCCCCCAGAGATGGATTAAGTTTATTCGCCGCCTTCGCAATTTCCAGTAATTCGGGAGTAGCGTTTGCAAGCGAAGTCGCAAGGTCTCCACTTGCACCGGCCAGCAGCGTCGCAGTGGAACGCATTAAATCCAGATCGCTTATAGTGTTTTTGGATGCGGCGCGTAATTGATTGAGCAGATCCGGAGCAGCGTCGACCTTTTCCAGTAATAGTCCAAAAGACTCTGTGGTCTGTTGTATTGCTGCACCCTGTTCTCCCAGGTCGAAAGCCTTTTTTAGGGTTATGCCAATAATAGCTGCGACGCCAGTCACCTTGGCGAGAATGCCGGTAAGATCGCTGAGAGTGTTACCCCAACTATTGAGCTGACCATCGCTGGCTGCAAAATCCTTGTTTAGCTTTTCTGTGCTGCCACTTAAATCGCTGACCCCCTTATTAACTTCTTTGAGTTTGCCGCTGGCCTTATCGACAATGCCAATGATAATATCGAGTGCGGAGCTAGCCCTAGCCATCTTCTTTGCCCCTCTTATATTTATTATCGAGCTCCATCAATATCTTCATCCAATAGGGATTTTCCCCCATCCACTTGACCGGGTTGCTCGATTTCTCTCGCCCCTGATAAGCCATGTAAAGACCCTCGATTATTTGAAACCGGCGTATTTCGGAAACACCCAAATAACTCCGCCCCATTACTGCCGAAGACCCAAAACGTTTTATTGAATTTAGGAGCAGAATTTCTCTGGGGACATGGCCGCTCGCTATAATTTCATAAGCGGCGGCCATTATCCGTTTGGGTCTTCCTCAATTTCCTTGTACAGCGTCATTACTTCATCCAATAGCCAGCCGATCAATTTGGCTGACGATATTGGAGGGGTAGCCGGGAATGTCTCAACAGACAATGGATTAGGAAACCCTCCATCCAGGTGCCATTCTTCGACGCAGGCAAATACCCCTTTGAGTAGGATGTGGTTATAACGTAGACGGCTAGGCTTTTCTAAAGCCCCCGCCTCTGTTATTGCATCCTCAATCGCAAATGCCTGTGGATAGGTTAGAGGATCAAAAAGTATCACATATCCAGGCCATCTTTTGACAGGGCTATGAATGATCTTGCCCATTTATGATCCTTTCTACCAGGCCGTGGCAATGAGCGAGCGCGTGATACCCGCGTGCTGAACGACGAAGTACCCGTGCATTGGCCCGTCCTCTTCGCTGTCCGGCTCAGGGAAACGAAAATCGAGCACGAAACCAGAGTCGGTCGTATAGCCCGCATCGCCCACGCCGCCGCCCGCTGGCGACCAGCGCACGTACATCGTCCCACCGCCAGCCGCATCGAACTGCGCCCGAGCGACCTCGAAGGCGTCTGTGGCAACCTCGGTATAGATAATATCTACCCTGGTTTGTCGCGGATTTTTCTTACCTACCTTGACGATGGGATTTTCCCCGTCGAAAGTGTAGGCCTGGCCGGTGCGCCTATCGCCGCCGTCCGGCGTGACGTGGTTGGAGTGTCCGCTGATATCCGTCCACGCGCTCCCATTGATGGATATACCTATATAGGCCGCGCCACCCCAAATGCTATCAGTTGTTTGAGCCATCTTTCACCTCGCTTGTTTTGTTTTCCTGCCGCAACTCGGCAGGCTTGATTGCCCGTTTTCTCATCAACACGAGCGCCGTTTCATCATCCAACTCAACCTCTTCTCCTGGATAGGCGAAGCTGAATCCAAAAGACAATGTTTCCAATACAATGTATTTAGCCATGACCTGTGACATCGGTTATCACTGCCCAATACGATATTTCTCCCACCAGCACCTCCCCTATCCGCATTATCCAGGTCAGCTTGCCTTTCACCACCGTGCCAACTGCCGCCCTCAGCGCATCAGCAACGTTATCCATCATTCCCACTGTGCCGGCGAAATTTGCTTTTTGCGATCCCTGCCCAATTGCCTCGTATGCTACGATGAGCTGAGCTGTAAATGTCGGCCAACCGCCGTGAGCATCGAAGGTCATTGCCCCCTCCGTACCCGTCGGAAACTGTACCCACTGGGCGGGCAGGTCGTTGAGCATTACCGGCGGCTCATCCAGCCTGTAGTACACGTCGCTAATAGCCAGATCGCCCAGGCTCTTGACGAAATTGGCATACGTGGTCATAGGCTGGCCCTCACGTATCTATCCAGGATCATCTTTACATCGGGCGGGATGCCCTTGGGGATCAATAACGCACCTTGCTCCGGGATAGCCGTCACGTCGAATACCTGCGCTTCGCGCTGCTTATACCAATATCCCACCAGGCGGACACAGGCATGCACGATATCACCGGGCGGCGTTGTACTGTACCCCCACGATCCGGCGACCACAATCACCCCCTCGCTGTTGCCGTCCGAGTCATCCTCCCAAATCAGATTACTGCCCTGTTTCAATCGTATGGCGTACTTGGGCGATTCGTTCAATGGCAATAGCTGATAATCGGCAGATGCAATTGTCGTCCCATCGCCGTTGGTCAGCGTAGTTACTGCCAACAAATCCTCGTCCGTATATAGCGTCCTCCCGGAGGGTTGGTCAAAATACCTGGTCTCCGTAACAGCCTCGAACTGGCGCCCGGTGTATTGCTCGACCGCCTTTTGTGCCCTGGAGATGAGCGATTCCAGAAGGGTATCATCCTCAGCCCCGTCTTTGCCCAGGTATTGTTTTACGTCAGCCGCATCACAGTAAGCCATATTCAACATATCCTTTCAGCGGGTCGGGCCAGTAAACCCGGTCGCCCTCGATATGCCCGCATACCACCCCGCAGTCGTGTTTTTGTACGTAGCCCCCGACCTGGAGGTCGAGCGAGAAATACCAATCATTTGCGATCAGCTCGTCGGTATTTCGGAACGGTATTACCTCCAGCACATGCCGCCAGATCAATGTGCAGCCCATCCCCACGCCGACCGTTTCTACTGCTCTGCCCCAGGCGGCTTGCATCAAATCCGGGTATTCGTCGAAGCTCTTGCTGCCGCGTATTTCGGGTATCACCTTGACAAATGCCAACCAGGGATGTTTGCCGTGTCTGGATACATACAGCCCATACACCACATCCGCCTCTATCCTTGTCATACGCTCCAGCGCAAGCGGGGGAAGTATCATGTCCGCCTCGACGGTGAAAAGCGCATCGTAGCCGCCGTCAAGAGCCATTTTGCGCGCCGTGTTATATTTATGGGTAATGTTGTCGTTCTTTTCCGTCCAGCTCGGGTTGGCGATCAAGTCTCCCCTCCCATAATGGATATCCAATGGCCCCTCCCATTTCAAGGCGTCGATGCTCTCCCGTGTCCTGGGATGTATCCCTGGAGAGTTAGGCGATAGGGGGCAATACAATAGGATTCTCTGCATATTTGTTGAACACCATAAAATAGCCGCGGCGCATATTTGTGCCGTCATCCATCATGCCGATCTGGGTCTTATCTACCAGACAGGTTATTTCTCGGATGTGCAGGAAATCGGTTACCTCGCTCATCCTGATCCACAAATCCCAATCCTCGTGGCTGGGCAAGCTCTCGTCGAACCACCCTACCTCGTCGATCAGGCCCCGCTCATGCATTGCGCAGCATACGGGGAACTGGTTGACTCGTCTAAGCCCCTCCCGGTCGAATTCCTGTGACATATACAGCTTTGGGTTTCCGCCGCGATACTGGATGTGTGCGTCAGTGTAGGCAAAGCGATAACCGCCCGCCAGACCTGAGACAAGCTGCTCCAGGTGGTTTGGGTAAAACTTATCGTCGTCGTCCAGGTATGTGATGTATTCTCCATAAGCGTTTCTTATCCCCGTATTTCTTGCCGCGGGAAGCCCCTTGTTTTCTTCGTGCTCGACCAGCCTGGCAAATCCAAACTGCTCGATAACTCCCCGGATATCCACCCCACCATCATTGACCACCACTGCCTCATAATGAGGGTAGGTCTGCTCCGAGATGCTTACTAGCGCACGGTGCAATAGCGCCGGGCGGGCAAAAGTTGGCACGATCACGCTGACGAGTTTTTCAGGTACCATTCGATCCAATTCCTTTCGTAGATACATTCTGCCCCCAGCGGGTCGTCTGCCGCAGGGTATGGCATCCTGTGGCGGTTGAAATGCGCGAGCGCGCTCCTGACGCCCTCCCTGGTAAATGGGATATATGTCTCTCCATTCCAACCATCCGTTTTCCCCCGCTTGCATCGTTTCATGTGCAGCCCGGACCAGCCCATCGAAATCCCCTCGCCAGGGTTCTGCAATACCTCCCATTTGTCCTGGCGCCTGAAATGGTAGGCCGGGTTATTGGGCACGACCGCCTCATCCCAGCCGCCATTGCGGGGGTTATCCCAGGAAATCATCTCGCACATCTCGCCGGCTACGTTCAGCACCACCCGCCCGTAGTAGATAGGTCTGTCGGGCTGGGCTTTTACCCGTTCGATGATGTCCGCAAATGTCGATATAGCAATCACGTCGCCCTCGACCTTGACGATCCAGGAATAGCGGCATTTGGTGAATGCCCAATTGCTCATGTGGACCATGTGCCCCGGCGCGTCGGGGTCTTTGGCGTAGAAACCAGGCGTATCGATCCAATCGCACTCGAATGGATATTCATAAACCTTGACCCGTTTATCCTCTCCAGCCATGCGATAAGCCCTCTCTGTAGTGTTATCTTTAGAGGGCTGCACCACCAGTACCGCCTCGTCCAGCCAGGGCAGATGAGACAGGATCGCCGCCTCCATGAACTGGCTCTCGTTGCGCAGACGGAAGCACCCCGAGAAACCGAACGGCTTTGGGGCGCTCCAGACCCCGTAATCAATTTCGCAGTTCAAATGCAACCATCCTCTTACTTGTCCGATATGGTTTGAGTTTCACGGAAGTCTCAATAAAATCCTGGATCGACGGATCATCATAATCGTGAAATAAAACAAACCCATCTGTTGAGGCCCGCACATTTTCCCAATCTGCCTTGACATCCTGAACCGTATGACTCCCATCGATCAATGCCGCATCAAATCGCACAGAAGCGGGAAAAGGCCAGGGACACGATATTGCTTTGACAATTGATATCTGATGCGCAACGCCAAAGCGCACAAAATTTTCCAGGACTATCTCAACGCATAAATCATCGTCGTAATATTTATCAAACGGATCAACAGTACATATCCGCAAATCTGGATTCGCCATTGCAGCCAGAATTGCAGATCCGCCCCATAAACACCCGATTTCCACCCATGTCGAAACCCGTCTTGCTATCTCCTCGATGATTTCACATTCTGGCTGTGTCATGGCTATTCTGCCGGTAATCTCCCTGACAATCCTGTCATAAGACTGCACGTTCAACCATCCCCAATAAATCCAGATGATATTTAGCCGTCCACGCGTTCGGATATCCGTTGGCAGTAGCTCGCTCCAGCGCGGCGAGCGTCCCCTGGTCACCCATCCCACAGCGGATATACAATATCCCGAGCTGGGCAGTGGCGCAGGGATCAAACCCCCAGCCGTAGCCGTCCCTGATTTCGTAGCGTGCATAGCCGTTATTCATGTAACTGCGCACCCATTCCAGCCGTTCCCGGACATATTCCCGTTCGCCAAGCTCCAGCGCGCCCTCCAGGGCATAGGCGATGTAATGGACGCGGTTATCTGCGATCTTCTCTGGCAGTTGGCGGGGTATCCCCGTAATTCCGTTTACCCGGATGGTGTAATCTTTACGCTCATCCCGATCCGGCGTGGTCCAGAAAACCCCGTCCTCGTGCATCCTGGAAAGCCATTCCCGTGCCCTGCCCGCTGGCCGTGTGAGATAAGTCATGCTCAATCCCTCAAGGCATGCGGCGGTGTCGAAAGCGCGCGGCTTGCCATCCAGCCCATTGAACGAGCCGTCTTTGTTCTGTACCTTCCCCAGCCATTCGGCAAAACCGATCGCTATCCCGATCTCGTCACAACGTAACAGCGTAGGGATGAGATAGCCGGTCACCTCTGGGTAAGCCGGGCCGTCTGCCCAAGCGCGCACCCCGCCCTGGGGATGGAGGTTGTTTTTGATCCATTCCAGCGGTCGAATCATCGCTTCTCCAAAACGCAGTGAAAGCAAGATAAATTCCACTCGCTATGATTTACGGCGTTGTCCTTGCGGTAGTCAGCCATCCCCTTATGGCGCAGACCCGCCGCCCTTACTGCATTATTGAACTTCTGCAGCGGCAGGCCCGGATAGACCGGCGTGGGGCTGTTGTCGTCATACGGCGCATCGAAGGTGAGCACGACCAGGCCATCGTCTTTGAGTAGGCGCCCGAACTCTTTGAGTGCAGGGTCGGCGAAGTCCCCCAGGTCCTCCAGAACGGAGATACAGAAGATCACATCCAGGCTGCCAGCTTCCAGCGCCTCGATCTTCCGGCTGAAATTGGCAATAACGAAGGTCATGTTGTCGGGCCTGGATTGGGCCAGCAGTCGAGAGTTTTGATCGACCGCGTAAACGTGTTCGCAAACCCCGGCCAGCGCGTCCTTGAACGGTCTATACATCCAGCCGCATCCCATATCGGCGACTACCTGCCCCGGCTTTGCAAAGCCCAGCGCCCAGGCGTATTCGTAAGGACGTGACCACCAATCAGGCGGTAACGCGTAGCCCACTACCTCGCCTATCTTGGGATCATCCCAGCGGAAAAAACCACTCATTTCCAGCCAGCCTCCACATTTTCGTTTAGCATCCTATCCCACCAATCCGATCCATAACGGGTAGATAAGACCTCCGCCATGTTATAGCCTGCTGCCTGTCGGCGCGTCTCCGCATTCATGTTCATCCGCTGCATTTGATAGCCGATATCAGTGACTTTCTTGATCCAGCTACCCTCATGCACCCATAACGACCGCCCCTGTTGCCGCGCCTTCCAACAGGTTTCCAGGTCGATCCCCCAGCCGTAAATCAGGTCAGGGTCAAATCGCCCGATGCTGTCAAACCAGTCGGCGCGGTACAGACTGGCGATATTGTCTATCATCCATGTCCGCCGCGGCTTCTCTCCCCCGCGCGTGATGAGATGTGTCCAGGCTGTGGTGCTGTCGAATGTAAGCGCGGGATGTATCCCTACCGCTCCAGGTGTTCCCAGTAAAAACTGTGCCATTGGCGCAAGTGGATCATCATCCCCTGGGGGAAACTCGGCAGAGGTGATCAGAAACCAATAAGCCAGCCAATCCTCAGGATAGCCGTCTGCCGTCTGCATTCCTGCCAGCCAGCCGCCCGTAGTCTGCCGATTTTTCTCTAGGAATACATTAGTATGCTTTGCTCGCGGGGCGATATCGCTGCCGTTGTCGATCACGAAAAGTACGTGAGGCCATTCTATTCGGTTGTTAATGTGCTCAGCCAGTGCATCCGTCCTCTCTGGCATGTTGTAGTTCACGACGAGGATAGCAACCTTTTCCATTACTCCCTTTCTGGGGAGGGGCGATCCCCTCCGCCCCTCCCCTTCGGCAGTTAGAACTACTATATGCCGGTAATCTTGGTGAACATGTTGGGGCGGAACACGACAAACGCAGCCCGCAATTCAGCCAGGATGGTTTGCATATTACGCACGAACTGATCATCGATGGTACCAACCCTCACCGCAGACTGCTCGCGGTCGAACAGCGTGCAGCCCATGGCGAAGTCGCCCACCAGGCCGGTGTTCTCAGTCAGGGCTTCCGATTCGATGACCGGGATACCCCAGGCGGTGACCGGGCCTGCCACAGAAGGCGCACCCATCAGGTAGCCGCCAAGCGTGGCAGAGGCCGCGTTCTCACGCGCCAGGCGCACGGCCTGCCAGTCGTTCGGGTGCAGCAAGTAAGCCTGCGGGCGCCCCTTGCCGTTGACACGCACCAGGGTGCGGGCCTTGAACAGAGCGTCCAAAACATTGTCGGTGCCCAGCCCCTGGATGTTGATCCCCGCGGTGTTCAGAATGCCGGTGAAGTTCGCCCCGGATCCGTCGCCGCCCAGAACCTGATCTTCCAGTTCCAGATCGAGACCCAGAAGCAAGCGCCCATTGATGATGCCGCGGATTGCCGGCGCGTCGGAGAGCATCCGGTTTGTCACCGGGATCCAGTGCGCTAGGGTCTTGACACCGGAGGTGCTGACCGAGTAAGCCAGCGCGCTCTCGGGCTTCGTGCCCGAAGTGCCGGTCGTGGCGGAGGCCTCAGCGGTCATGGCTGCCGCGTTAGTGAAGGTGCTCTCCACAACGTACTCAACGGTGTCGCTCTCGGTTGGGATGCGTGGAACCAGGTCCATAAGAACAATCTCGCGCTGCAGGATTTCCACGTAGCCAGGCAGGCGGTCATTGACCACGAACCCGCCGCCAGAGGTCTCGCTGGAGCCATATAGCAGGGTCTTCTGAGACTTCGCCCTCTGCCCCCACTCGATAAGCGAGGTGCCTTCCATGAGGGTCACCGCGAACTGGACGCGCGCCAGGTGGGAGTTGAACACACCCGATTGCTTGAGCTCCATGTATTCGCGGCTCTTGATGAACTGGTCGCCTGGAGTAACGCGCATAGCATTCTCGTAATTATCAGCCGTTGCGCCAGGGCGAAGCGCGCCCGCCGCGGGCTTGTTGTATCGCTCAACGCCTTGCAGGATACGCGCCTTGCGGGATTCCGCATCTTCCTTGACCGCCAGATGACTCTCCATCGCGTCGATATCGGTGAGCAGTTTCTTCACCTGGGTCATGTCTTCCTGGTTGGTGATTTCCCCCTTAGGGTACTTTTTCTCGATCAAGTCAGCCTGTTCAAAGGCCACTTTGATCTCTGACCGTAATTCGCTTACGGCCATGTCCGTATAATTTTTCTCAGCCATTTCAATTCTCCTTGAGTATGTCGGCGAACCGCTTGCGCAGCTCGGCCAACTGGTAGCTGGTCTTTTTTATTTCGACCAGCGTGATCGGGATTGGCGCGGTATCGAGAACTTTCTGGAGGTCGGTACGCACAGCGTCCAGCTCCGAGCACGACTCAAGGAGCTCCGTCAATTCCCCCCGCTTGATTTCTGACAGCGGTCGGTCGATATTGCCAACCAGGCCGCGTAAATCATCGTATAAATCCTTTATCTCAACATTAAGCCACTTCATCCGGTCTGCCAATGAGATCGCGGGCATGATAGGTGCCCATGATTTTAGGGGCATCACGGAATTACGCGGCTCTGCCGGTACGGGCGTCAGGGTATCATCTAACCCCAGCGGCCAGGACTTGATCCATACCGCCTTGCCCGCCACCTCGCGCTCGACCAGGTGGCTTGCCGTTCCAGATGACCAGCCCATCTTCCCTTGTTCGGCGAGCTGATAGATGAATTTCTCGTATTCATCTCTCAGGTCAAGCTGCGCCTCTGCCCAGACGCCAAAATCGTCTTTGCGGTGTTCGGCTCTCCCTAAACGCCGTTTGCCCATCTTGCCATCCATGCCATGCTGATAATAGACTGGCGCAGTCGCAGCATCTCCATAATAAGTCTCTGCGGTAAAATATTCGCCCTCCAGATCTGGGTCCTCATCCGTGGTGAAACGCACCAGATAGCCCCCCACTCTACCGCCCCCCAATGCTTTTACGGCTCCGCCGTAGGCAACCAGGGTTTCATCCTCGATAATGTCACTTTTCTTAGCCATAGCACGCTCCCATATACTGCTGCACACCGCGACCGCCTGGTCGGGGTCATCTGCGGTCTTATCCTCAAGCACAATCGGTATGCAACGCTGTATAAATTCTCCTCTGCTCTCCCCCTCGTCAGGCGCTGGCATGGACTTCTACCCCTTTAGGCAGGTATATCCGCTTACGCTTTTTTGCATGATATTGGCTGACGATCTCCGTCCAGGCATATACCCAGCGCCAGACATTGGCTTCTAAGCTATGGAACTCGCGCACCTTTGCCAGTAATCTATCTGCCATCTCTCTGCGGTGCTGCTCGTTCTCGATTAGCCTGGATAAATAATCGAACCAATCATCCTCCGTCTCTGCAATATAGCCATCTACCCCGTGCTCGATCAGCAGGCTATATACCGTTGGGCTGGCAACTACCGATGCCCCCGAGGCGGCATACTCCATCGCCTTAATGTAGGTCTTTGCCCGGTTGAATGTGGTATCCGCCAGCGGGCAGCAACCGATGTCAATATTCACCATCCCTGCAGGATATGCGTCAATCGGCATCCAGTCGATCATGGCGATCCGCTCTTCGGGGACCAACTCGTAAAAGACCTTTGTATGATGTCCCTGGATAACGAAGGTCACATTGGGATACCTTTCTGCCAATCGCCCCCACGCCCTTGCCATCATCTCAATGTCTTTATCCGGTCGCAACCCCCCAGCCCATCCAACGGTCAGCCCCTCGACCTTGCGTTCGTTCATGTTCTGGATTCCCTTGAACCAGCGCAGGTCAATATAGTTGGGGACCACGTAAGTCGGCTTATCCACATACCGGTGGGTCATCGTTGCGAGCCTCTGGCTGGATACGGTGATCCCATCGCATTTCTGGATGGTGTGCAATATGCTCCCCCGCCTGAAGCGTGCCGTCTCTGCCGTATAGCCCTTGTCTGCGATCAGGCGCCGCTCGAAGTCCTCCGAGAACAGGTCGTCATCGATCTCATAAATCACACAGATGCCCGCGTTATGGAGCGCCTCGAACCATTTATCGGCCTTGCGTTGCTCCTTGCGTTCCCAGTGCATCCGCGGCAGGATAACCGCATCGAATTTATGGACGATATTAGCCAGGAAATCATTATCTTTGAGATCCCATTCGATCCCCTGGTATCCCTGCCTGCGTAGCTCGGAGAATGGTAATAGGATGCGCCATAACGCACATCCGTCCATGTCCCCCACTAATGCCAGCACCCTCGCATGACCCATAAACAAAAACAGCCCATCGCGGGATCGCTCCCGCCGATGCGCTGCCGTTTGTCTGGCCTCTAATGCGCCTTACCCGATTGCCTTTGTTACCGCCCTTTCGGGGCCTCTGGAATTATCTTGCAACCAGGCGTAATATTCAGCGGCAGATTACTGCCGAGTTGGTGAATTATACCATAAAATCTAAATATCCTTATTCTCCCCTAAGGATTAATGGCTTCCTTACAATCTCCCTCGAAAATAAAAACGACTTGAATAATTGCACCTGTTCCACACCATTGCCATTGAGTGTCTCGCCCACATCACAAACGCCGTTACCGCTATTTTGACACAATGGCGGTGGCATGGGTACCGGATCACCAGGCGATATTTTACATCCCGGCCTACTGTCCCCGGCACACCACGTTGGTTCGGGAGGTTCGCAGGGAAGCAAGCTGTCTGGCGCACATTGGTTAGGCGGCGCGTCTGCCAGGGCAGTCGGGACAAGAAATGAAACCGCAAGAATTATCAAAGCAAGAATTGGGATTTTCATGGTATTTCCTTTCCTCCGTCGCGGATTAATCATTATCTTTCTCAATTTCTTCTAGTAAATCATTTAGATTTTTCTTTAATTTTGGGCACCTACCATCATGAAATGGCAATTCTGTTCCGCATATCTGACAATTTTTATTTGGAAAACTTGGTCTTTGTGTAAATTTCAACAAACTTTTTATTAGTTCCTCGAGTTTGTCAATTCTTTCTTTTGATTCAAACATTCTTGATTCATTCTCCTTTCGTGATAATTATACCACTCACTGTGCTAGTGCCTTATCGATCTCGTCCTTGATGAATTTCAGGATGGTTTTGGCCTCCTGGTCGATGACCTTCTCATCCGTTAACCAGCCGCGCGCCCTGTGAAATCTGGCCTGTTTCTCCTCTGACTGCACATACGGCCCATAGCTGACGTTATTCCCGATCACCTGCTGGAAGCCGCCAGATCGCTCGCCAATCGTCCATCTGCGCCCCAGCGTCTCGGAGGTCTTGCTCCCTCCGATGTTGTTATCCCTGCGCCGCCAGCGCGGGCCGTATCCGCGCTCGTACCACCTGCTTTGCTGCGGGCTATTGGCGATACTCGATGGTGGGTATCTGGCAATTTTGCCTTTTACATGCAGCGCGCCGGCGCGCAGGGCGCGGACAGCAACGGCCATGCCCTCCAGGCTATCCAGTTTTCTCAGCAGTTTACCGATTCCGCGGGGATTCTCGGCCATCATGCCCTCACTGCAACTAATTTCGGTAATTTGTGATTGAGCCAACAACGGCAGCGTGGATGTGCGGGCGGCGGCTCGCTCCAGCCGTCTCCTTGGCGTTTTCCATTCCTGGGCAGGCATATCGGACAAACGAGCTCGTCGGCATTGGTTTCCCAGAACGGTATCATTTCAATGCCTTGCTTTCTTAGCTCCCCCGCAATTGCCATCTCGCCCTGGACGCTGGCGCGGGTGACCTCGGTTACAGCAATCATCTCGGCGCGCACCGGGCCGAATGTGCCCGCCAGCGCCCGTTGAAGCTCTCCAATAGTCTGTCCCTGCTGGTAATAGTTGCTCAGGGCGCGGCTGACTACCCTCTGCGTGGTCTCGTTCATCCCCTTTATCAGCTCGAACGTATAGGTCGATGACCACCTGATCGCGCCCTCATTCACCAGCGCCCAATCCGCCCCGACCGGCTGGCTCATCATTAATATCCTGGCCTGCTCCAAGAATATGTCCTCTAAGAAAGGGTTCAGGATTTTAGCCAGCGTCCTCCCCTCTCTGGACCAGAAGTCCAGCGGCAGGTTTTCCAGGCGCGGCGGGTCGCCCATTTTTTCAAGCAAATGCCCCCCGTGCGCGGACAGGAAACGGGCCAGCAGCCTCGCCATCCTGCGTTCTAATTCGCCCCGGTTCGGTATGTCTGCCATCTGGTTATTTATCCCTGACGGGGATGGTGATGGTCTTATCCAATGTGCGCCCGTCGCTGAGCACGACCCGGTTAAGAACATCGTAATCATTTCCCGCCGTGCCGCTGGATACCCAGATAGTCGCTACGGTGTTAATCAGGTAGCTCACGCCCTTGATGGTCACCGCGTTTTTATTGCTGTTTTGCTCGGTAAGGCCGGTTGGAACCGTCCAGGTCGAGGTGCTAATCGTCGCACCTTGCAGCTCACCGTCATCATTCGCGCTGCCGTCGTTGGTGCCATCCTTATCACACCAAACAACGTGATAGGGCTTGATCTCGTTTGGGTCTTTAGGGGGTACAATAACATTACTCATTGTGTTTCTCCTGGTAAACTCGCCGGTCTTCGAAGCGCACGTAATGGCGCCGATTTTCAAAATCCACGTATGCGCGCCTGTCCTCGAAGCGCACAAATACCCTATGTCCTACGCCTGCCGGGACAAACGCCTGGAGCACATCGGTAATGGCAATAGCCTCCGACGCCTCGATTATCAGCGTCCCGGCAAAGGCCATTATGGCATTATCGGTGACCGAGATATTATCGGTAACAAAAATGGAGGGCATTTCCAGGGCGGAGCTTATCGTTACCGCCTCGGCAATGGCAATGCTCTCGGTTTGGCTGACTGCCAGGGCGTCGGGAAGCGCTGCGCTTGCGATATCCGTAACCGAAACCGCATCCGAAACAAATATGTTAATGGGGATATCTAATGTCTGTGCTTCGCTGACAGAAACGGTCTCGGATGCGCTTGCATTGATTTCAGGCGGGGAAATGGTTGTGGTGTCGGATATCGTCACATTATCCGAGACGTTGATTTCGACCTGGCCTTCAATGGGGATATTTACCGATGCGGTGTCTGCGACTGTAATGGCGTCGCTGATTAATATCTCTGGCCCAGACACAACAGTCGAGATTGCTTCCGCAATCGTAATCGTCTCGCTCTGGCTAATTTCGATGGAGATATCAAGCTGCTGCGTTTCGGCAAGGGCAACCGCCTCGGACGCTGATATGCTTAGGGTCAATGGTTCGGTCTGCGCATTATCCGCAACGGCTACAGAATCGGATACACTGATATCCAGATCGCCTATCAGCGCCTCGACCTCCACTAAGACAAATTCAGAAACGTTAATATGTTCCTGATAATAGCGCACCGTATCCGTAACAGTTATGGCTTCGGTGGAGCTGACGAGGCTCTCCAGCTCCACCTTTGAGCTTTCCGCTAATGCAACGGCATCAGATGTGTTTATTTCCCGGTCTGTGATTATTGGTGCTTCGACCTCGACGGTCGCGCTATCCCCCACTGTCACCGCGTCGGATACGCTGAAACTGCGTTCGACAACCGTGATCGAGGGTGTATTCGAATAGGTGGCAATGGCAGAGGATCCATCGTAAATGCGCAATGCAATTGTATTTCCGTCAGCCACCTGTGCGAGGTCCAGGGTCAAACACCATTCGGTGTCCCAAATCTCCCCGCCTGCACCGGTATTGACCGATCCGCCGGTCGCCTCCTTCATCCCATTGTTATCGACCAGGAACGTCCCAGTCCCGCCGGTAAGCTGCTCCGTGCAGTCATCGCTATCGGCAAAATTGCCCGATAACGCGAACTGTACCGGGGTTGTCCCGTTAACCGCGGTATAAGCACCCCCGTTCAGCGAGTAATATAAGTTCCAGGTTTTATTGACCCAGGATTTTGCGACCGTCTCATCTATCCTGAATCGGACGCGGAAATTCTCCGCCACGTTCTGTGACCAGTTGACGTTTTCTGCGGCTTTCCAGGACGCGCCGGTCTCGTTGCCGTTATCATTGCGCCCACGAAATCCAACCTGGGTATAACTGGGATTGGTCATCTTGCGCCCTTTGCCTCGTAAACGCCGTATGCCGTGCGGGAAGGGAAATCGGGGTCATTCTCGGCCCGTCGATAGGTCTCGTTCCACAGGTCATTATTGACCATCTCGCCTACCAAATAGCGTTTTGGGCCTGGAATATACATATATTGCATCATGCCTGGCAGATCATAGCCACGCCAGCGGTTTTCCTCTGGCAGCCAGCAGTAGTAGTCAGCGCCGGAGACGATGCGCCGCCCATGATCCGGATCGCGCTCCAGGATCAGGAGCACACGGTAAAACGGCGCCTGCCAGGGGTCGCCATCGTATGTGCTTCCGTCTGCGTAGTAAATGCGATAGCTCACGAGATTTTTACCCCGCTTTTCCAGTAGGCAAAGTTATCGTAACTTACCTCAATCGATAGATCGGTCGAGGATACAACCTGAGCCACATCGGAAACGGCAATCGCATCGGAGACAGATATACTTAATTCGCCCTCGACCGGGATATTTACGGTAGCCGTATCTGTGACTGAAACAGCATCACTTGCGGATATCTCCGGATCAGAAACAATAGCCGCGATTGTCTCTCCAACTGCAATGGCCTCGGATGTTGACGGGCTTAGAGCAAGGGGGTCGACCTGGGCCGCGTCAGAGACAGCAACCGCGTCAGAGACAGATACGTTCAGTTCGCTCTCAACAGGGATACTTACTGTTGCGGAATCTACTACTGATATCGCATCAGTAACCGCAACATCAATAACGAGAGGTTCTGTCTGGGCGGCGTCGGCAACTGCAACTGCATCCGAGACAGCGATCTCAATATTGATCTGCATTACCACGGTGTCCAGGATAGATACCGTGTCAGATAGGCTCAGATTTGGGATGACCAGCGGGGCGACGGAGGGTGTATCTCCCAGCGTTACAGCTTCGCTTTTTGATACGGTGAGATCGGAAACGCCGCTTGGCGTGTAATCCACCAGCGCCCACAACGTCGAAATCAGGACCTGGTCGCTGTCGTCGACCGAGATGCGCGCCCCGATCTGCATCGTGTCCAGGGTCGATTTCGTCCAGGCAGTAGTAGATGCCCCGGGCAGGTCGTAGAGCGTCAAGAGGTAGTTCGATGGCTTCGTTCCGTCGTTGTTGGTGTTCCAGACAACGTTGTTTTTGGCGAGCTCGCTGGATTCCTCGACCGTCCCGCTGGCACTGGCCTTTATGCGCAGAACGACACGCGGGTCGCCGCCGGTGGCAGATGATAGCGTGTTGCGGCAGCCCACCACGACCACGTTGATCGTCGCCCCGGAATCGAGCGCTGCGGGCGTGGCCTCTACGTTGTAGTCATCGACCTGGTTCAGCGTGCCCGATGCGACGTAATCGGTGGCATCGTCGGGAGTGATCTCGTCGGTCTGGCTCCAGTTTGCCCCGCTGTCCGTCCCGCCCCGCGCCCAGGCGTTATTATCGCCGGCCGAGTCGGGTTTCAGGCGGATGATATTGCTGGCAGATGGGTAGCTGTTCTGAAACGATCCCTGAGGATCATTCACTGCCACGTCATCAAAAAACCACTCGCCCGTGGTCTGCGCCTCGAGCAGCAAATTACCGCCCAGACACAGGTTATTGATACCCACCGACAGGTTGCGGTCGGTCGCTCCGGCAAACTCTGTCCCATCCAGGCGGCAGCGCACCACGCAACCTGTCGGTGG
>Ga0209431_10001213_pt1 | contig 21513 bp, 17 predicted proteins | sample RifCSP13_3_FD_184021 | JGI IMG/M metagenome (GOLD analysis project Ga0209431, IMG submission 184021) | Soil microbial communities from Rifle, Colorado - Rifle CSP2_sed 13_3 (SPAdes) (version 2) | ecosystem: Environmental > Terrestrial > Deep subsurface > Rock core/Sediment | place: Rifle...
CCATTGAAAGGGCCTACAAGTTTGGTTTAGCTTATTGGGTTATTGCAGGAATTCCAGGAATGTTTATAACATATTCGAGTTTCCAGGTGTCATTAGCGATGATTGTAACTTGGTCTTTTTCAGGATTAGTCGAAGCAGTTGTTGCCGGTTGGATATTTGCCAAGAAAAATCCTTAAGAAAAGAAGGTTTTCATTTGGTATAATTGGATGGAAATTTTTATGGATAAGCAGACGTTGGAACTGGAGCTTGCATGGTTAGTCAAACAACTACCTAAGGATTTATCTAAGTATACATCTACCGAGATTCGCCAGGCATATTTAGCAAGTACAGATCCTAATGTGAAGGATGTTAGGATCAGGGAAAAGGAAGGGGTTTATACTTATACAATAAAAACATTTGTCAAAAATCCCCAAGAGACAGGATATAATCGTGAGGAGACTAAAAAGTTAAGTGAAAGTGAATTTTCAAAACTTTGGGAGAAAGCTGATAAAAAAATAAGAAAGATTCGATACTTTTATCCTCTGCAAAATAAATTAATCGCTGAAGTTGATTTTTATAAAGACAATCTTGAGGGCCTGAATGTTATAGAAGTAGAATTTCCTTCTATATCCACCTTCAAAAATTTTAAAACTCCTCATTGGTTTGGGAAGGAAGTAACAGATTCGAAGGGTATTTATCCTCCTTTCATTGCAGATTTGTCTCTAGAAGAAGTTAACAAAATTAACGATCGTTATCACCAAAAACCTCACCAGTTTGACTAGGTATTATGATTAAACTTTTGGAAAAAGGAAAATATTCGTTAGTTGAAACCAGAGTAGTATAATCGAAGTGTGAAGAAAATTCTTCTTATTTCTTTGTTTCTTATATCGGCTATCTTTCTTGCTAGGTTTTTGGTTGGTGGAAACGAGGATAACTGGATTTGCCAAAATGGGGAGTGGGTGAAACATGGGAATCCGAGTTCTCCGAAGCCGGAAGGTGGATGTGGTGAGAGTTTGAAAATTAAGGAACCATCATTGACGCCGTTTCAATTAAAATTGGATATTCCTGCTGGGTGGAAGACATTTGTTAACGAGGATTTTAAATTCGCTCTTGGTTATCCAGATAAACTAAGACAAACAGATTCGAATTGCCTGAAAAACCCTTGGAGTTATTCCGAAAAGTACGTTTTTGATAAAAAGGGTAACTATCAAAAAACAGGATGGTTATACCACGTTGCTTTTGGTCCATCCTGTACAAAAGCTGGTGGTCTTGTGTGGGGCATCAATGTATATGATTCTGTTGACCCAGAAGAGCTAATCCAGAAACATGGTGCACAATTCGCAGACAGAAAGGAGAAAAGACAACAAATTACCCTTAATGGAGTTAATGCAATCCTAATTACAGTTACAACTAATGAATATAATGATTGGATTTCGAAAGCGGTTCTAATTCAGAGTGGAAATAGAATTTATGAGATAGGAAATGGGGCAGAAGACTTAATTGAATTTGAGACTTTTTATAAAAGCTTTAAATTGTTTGACTGAAGTTGTAATCATATTTGTTGTCGAAATGGGGATAATAATATAACCTGAACAAAAAGATTTCGCGGAAGCACTTTGACTATTTTTATAGATCGACAAGATTTATTGGAAAAATGATTAAACTTTTGGAAAAAGGAAAATATTCGTTAGTTGAAACCAGAAATGACGTAAAAGTCTTGAGACTTGACAAGAAAACTTTTGTTTGGATATTTACAAAATCAATTGGTGAAATTCTAGTTGCTACACACCGTGGTCACAAAACCGATCAAAAATTGGCAAAAGGAGAATATAGAATCTACAGCGTTAAAGATGAACCAAAGTTAGTAGACCAACTTCATTTAGAGCTTGCAATCGGTGAAGGCGATTGGCAGGGTTATTTACTCCCGACCGGTTTTCCAAAAAACAAAAAAACTCGCAGTCGTATAATACCGACCGAGGAATTAGTAAATGACTAAAGTATTTTTAAAAGAGAAAATTGATCGAAATAAGACGGTTGGAATTTTAGCAATAATTGGAGGACTGGTTTTGATATCTACCTAATAAGTTATTAATTTACCTTCAAATTATCTGGGATAATCCGTTAATATTTTCTAACCCTCTAAAAGCTTTTTAATTTCTCCAAGGTAGTATAATTCCCAGCCCTCGTTTATCGAATCATAATTTTTGTCCGAGACCTTTTCGTGTTTTAAATAAAGTGTAGTGCAATTACCCTTATGAGTTAGAGTAAAAGTAACTTGTGTTGCGTGATTCGGATCGTCGCTTGAATACCACTCTTGAGCTAATTTTTTGTGTGGAATTACTTCTAGATTAGTTCCGTGGATTTCTCCATCCCAAAGTGAAAATTTTTCTTTTCTTTCACTCATTTTTACAGGTCCGCCACCCCATTTGTCGATTGTTTTAGGATTTACGAGTGCATCCCAAACAGCATTTAGCGGAGCCATTATGTGACACTCTTTCTTAATAGTTTTCATAAAATATATTATATCTTGTTGAAAGAATTTTTATTAGACTTCCTTATATGTTTGCCCGTCCACATAACTTTCTAAGTTCGATCTTTGCTTGCTCGAGGACACCCTTTTTCTCAGGGTCCAGTTTTTTCCCAGCGCGATTAATGTAAAAATTGAGCATGCTCATCGCGGATTGGAAAGGTGGAGCTTTTCTTCGCATACTATTTTCAGCAGAAGTTTTGAGACTCTCTGCTATTTTTTCAGGATCATTCCAAGTAAACACTCCTTCTTCCAAATCAAGCGCAATACTTCTTTTAGTAACTTCCGAGGACCAGTCCTTTTTCTTGGTCATAAATTTATTATACTATCCACTCCAATGGCTTTTAAGTATCGACTTCGGTAAATGTTAGGAAGTATAACTTCTTTATGGCTAAAGATGGTGTTGAGGTGGAAATTAAAATTCCTGTAAGTAAAAAACTTTTTGAGGAAATTAGGCGATTTTTAAAGAAGAACGCTAGATTTGTTTCTTCATCTCAAGAAATAGATAGTTATTTCAATTCTCCTCATCGGGATTTTTTAACACTTAAACATCCTCTAGAGTATTTAAGAGTTAGAAAAAGGGGAACATCTGGGAGTTTTAACTATAAGTACCACCACTATAGTCGAGAGGGCGAGCGTCTTTATGCTGATGAGTACGAGACCAAAATCGAAAACCCCTATCAGCTAATAAAAATACTAAGAGCTTTGAATTTTAAGAAATTCATTACAGTTAACAAAAGAAGGGAAACGTATGTATATAAAGGAAGCTTTGAGTTTGCTTTAGATAATGTCAAAAACCTTGGGTATTTCGTTGAAATTGAAGCAAAGAAGGACATCAGGGGTTGTAAAAAAACTTTGGTAGAGTTGAAATCTCTCGCGAGAAATCTGAAACTCAATTTAACTAAAATTGATAACTATGGCTATGTGGCTTTGTTGATGAAGAAGAAAAACCTAGCGAAAAAGTTAAATGCCTAAGATTTTTTCTTTGTACAAAATTCTCCTTAAAGAACATGGGGATCCCGAAAAGTTGTGGCCGGATTGGTGTTCGAAAGATAAAAGTTTAAAAACCCGTGAATTAATTGCCTTAGGTGCAATACTTACCCAACGGACGAGTTGGCGGAATGCTGATATAGCCCTTAGAAATCTGTTAAAGGTTGACCTTTTGAGCTTAGAAATAATTGCTGGTATTTCCGATTTAACAAAGTTAACTGACCTTATTCGTCCGGCCGGCTTTTACACCACAAAACCGAAAAGGCTTCACGCATTCTCTTCTTTTGTTATGAATAACTATGGTGGATTAGAGCGGATGATAAGTGAAGATACAAAATTGGTGAGAGAAAAACTTCTGAAGGTTTATGGCATTGGTCCGGAGACAGCAGACACACTTCTTTTGTACGCACTCGATAAACCAAGTTTCGTTATTGACGAATACACGAAACGGTTTGTAAAGAAATATGAACTAAGTGTGGAAACGGATAATTACGACTCTTTAAAAGAAATGTTCGAAAGATCTTTGACGAAAGACACAACACTTTTCCAAAATTACCATGCATTAATGATTGTGGATGCTAAGGGAAAAAAGTGGAGTAAAATGGAGAAAATAGCCTAGTCTGAAAATTTTCTTAAGCAACAAATCATGAGAAACAATATTAAAACTGTTGTTCGTGCAATTATCGTGGACGAAGAAGGTAAAGTTTTATTGGGCAAAAGAGCTAGCGGAGATTTTGTTGGAAAGTGGGCTTTGGTTGGAGGGAGACCCGAGGAAGGGGAAGTTCCCAACGAGACTATTATTAGAGAAGTAAAAGAAGAATTGGGAGTAGACTTTGATCCTAAATTTTACTATGTAGAGACAGATAAGGAGTCTATCCCTGGTCAATTTTGGAATGTAATTTATTTTACTGGTTCTATAAGTGGTGAGATTAATCTCAATGACGAAATAGGAGAAGTGAAGTTTGTAACTGTAAACGACTTAAATAATTTAGACATTGCTTATGATCATAAGGAGAAGTTAGTAGGATTTTTCAGATTACAAAATAGGAATTAGAAAGTTTATTACTTCTACTTTTTTAAGTTAGATTTTATGAGAACCTCGTTTGATTCAATTCGATTATGGGCAAATCCTCAGGAGTTTTTAATAAAAGTCTAATCTATTAATCTCTTTGATCTATACAGTTTCCTCTGTCTCTTCCTTTATTATATGCAGTAGGAAGATTGAGTCGGCTAGGGGGCCAACTGTGGCGACAATTTCTGCTTCATAAGCCTTCGTATCTACAAGTAAGACAACCTTTTGTTTTTTGGTTCTTCTTTTGGAGTTGGTAGTGCTCCTCTTTCTTCCATGATTATTTGATACTTTTAATTTCCTCAAGTTGTAAATTAATGAGCATATCAAGGTGACGGTCTGCTCCGAGGAGCCCTGTAACATATTCAATGGTTCTTTGGCGGTGAGTTTTATCTTTAACCGCATCGACACTTTCGATTGCAGTCCAATTGCTCTCAAGTCTTTCTATAGTCTTTGCGATTTTGGATTCAACCGACTTTTGCTCTTTATATTCGCTCCACAGATCTCTAAGTTTTTTGTAGAGGGGTTCAGCTAAATATGAAAATTGGGAGAAGTCGTCTTCCCGGTCTTCTTTTATCTTCTCTTTTTCATTTCTGAATCCCAGTGCTTTGGTACCTTCCTTTTCTAACTCAGTAAGGTCATGCATCGTAAGTAACTCGTATACTTTCTGTCTGCTAATAGTCTCTGGTAATAATCCTTCAAAGGATAAAAAGAGCAGGCTTGCACGCCATGAGTGGGAGGCAACCGTGTCTTTTCGCTCGACAAAGGGATTAGTAGTAAATCGTTTATTGTGCTTTAGTGATTCAATATGATGGATGAACTTCGGTATGCGAGAAATATCGTTATGGTCACGTTCCATAGTTTCTTGTTAGAGCTAGTATAGATAAAGTTTTAATTCATATATTTACTGGTATTATTCCCAATACTGCCGTACAATCACATTAGTTTTCAGGATTTGAAAAATAAATGAAGTTGCGTCACAAATTTATTGTTTTTGTGTCAGCGGTGGTTAAAAAAGGGGATGAGTTACTTATACTAAAACGGTCGGGTAATTTATCACACCACCCTAATATGTGGTCTATTGTTTCTGTTAGTGTAAGAAGCGGAGAAACACCGGAAACTGCTATCAGAAGGGGAGTATTTGAGGAGGCTGGTATTATTATCCAACCAGAAAGGATTTTCCAGACGTATAACTTCTTTTATGAAGATGATAACAATCAGGAAGCTGTGGGTTTTGTGTACGAAGTAAGATATATATCAGGAGATATTCGTCTTGCTAGTGAAAAGAACTCTGAGTATAGATGGATAAAGCCTCAAGAAATTTACAACTATGAGTTCACGGGAACCGTCAAGGAAAACTTACTCGAAGTAGCAGGATATCTACAAAATGTAAGTAGTAAGTTACGGAAAAATGATTTTGTAAAAGCAAAGATAGAAAAAAACAACATACTAGCCTCCCTCAATATGCGAGAAAAGGAAGTTTTAAACATTCTTATTAGCAACGTTGGGAAGCCTGTTGATATTCAAACTATTGCCGAACTCTCAAAGTATAAAGTTAGGGGAGAAGATCCTTCATATACTTTAATATACAAAACAATTTCCACTCTTCGAACCGAAATTGATAAACTGGGGTTGATGATTATATCAACCAAGGGAGGTTATGCTCTGCATTCAACAAACTAAAATGTTATCTTATATACTCTGTTGATATACAAAAATAAAATATTTTCTGAGGAAGAAATTAAAGGTAAAAATTTTAATAAAGATAGCTTCGTTAACTGTAAATTTATTAATTTAAATTTAAGGTTTGTTTCGTTTGATGTATGCGAATTCAAGATATCCAACTTTTCGGGGAGTGTTTTTGATATAGTCAGTTTTACAGATTGTACGTTCCCGGAAAGTAAATTAAGCAATTTGGATTTCTCAGGATGTGAAATAAAAAGATGTAATTTTTCGAAAGCGGTAATCGAAAATTCCATCTTCCAGCAACTGAAAAACGCGGGCAAAGGTCTACGCAAAAAAGTTAATTTAACCGATTCGCTTTTTGAAAATACTGATTTGACCGATAGTATTTTTGTTTTATGTAATTTGGAAAAGGTAAGTTTTAGAAATTCCAAACTTGAGAAGTGTGTTTTTGAGAAGTGCGACTTAACACAGGCTGATTTTTCCGGCGCTAATATTAGTGGAGTGAACTTTGAAGAATCAAAAATTGATAAAACACTTCTTGATGTAAACGGTTTTATCGCATTCGGCAATTCTCAAGGATTTATTTTAGGGGACTAGATTCTAAAACTATGGTCTAGTTATTTCTCAATCCAAGTCCTCCAGCCTTTTTTTTCTTTACCACTTTTATCAATTAAACCCATCCTATCGAAAGGTTTCTGGACGTTTTGGTCGTACATAAAAGTCCAGAGCGTAACCTCCGGCTCTAATATCTTTACATTTTCCTTAAAGAAATTTATAAAGTCTGACTGTTCTTTTTCATCTGACTCATTTGGCCAGCCTACTTCAGTAAATAAAATTGGTTTTTCTGTATGAGTTTTTATTGCGGAATAATGATCTTCCGGGATTTCGGGTAGTGTTTTATAAATCAAACTCGGATAGGTTGTGAAAGCTATAGCATCCGCTTTAGGAAAAAGGTCCATTAGTTGCCAATCCAGTATTTCAAGTTGAAAAACCGGAAATATCTTTGTGTCAGGAGAAACGTTTTTGATTTCCGGGTAAATTTCCTCAAAATCTTTTGCGAACTTTTGAATATCTGCCACCTTGCCTCTATTTATTTCGTTTCCGACTCCTAAATATGGAGGTTTAACTTTTCCCGCGAAATCAAGTAACAACTGTTTATCCACCCGATCTGTAATAATGATTGGTGTGTAGTCGTAATTTTGGGCAAGAGTAGTAACTGCGTATGCAGAGGATTTTGAGTTTTTCAAATCTTCTACTTTACCTGTCCAGGAGACAACTTTGGAAGTATTTTTTATCCTATCGAAGTAGTCTAATAAATCTTTTCCTTCGGAACTTTTCGGAGAAAGTGCAAAGCCGGTCAAAATAATTTTTGTGTTTTCTTCCGCTTCTAGTGGTTGGGCTGGTGGTTTCTCTTTGGGCTTAACTGGGATTAGGCCAATAAGAACAACAGAAATTATAAGTACTACAACTGATATGGCCTTTTTCATTATCGTGAGTTTAGCATCTTTTTTAACTATTTCAATTGAATAAGGTGTAAAATATAAAGGTAGAATGCAGCTCAAAGAGAAAGTCGTTCTTGTTACCGGTGCATCGGGCGGGATTGGAGGAGCAATAGCCCATGCATTTGCCAAAAAGGGGAGTAACCTTATTCTTCATGCAAAGGACGTAGCTTCTATAAAAGAGTTGGAAAAGGAAATTTGTAATGAGAAGGTTGGATGCATCAGTGTTTCTGCAGACTTTAGAAAAGTCAAAGAAATCCCCAAAATGTTCCAAAAGATCCACGATAAGTATTCGCATTTAGATGTACTAGTTAATGTTTCGGGAATCGAACAAACGTATATAGATCCATTGGATACTTCGGAGTGGAAAGAAGTCTTGGCTGTCAATTTGTTTGGGGCAGTTGAGTGTAGTCGTGAGTTTCTTAAGATGGTAGGTCAAAAGGGAGTAATAATTAATATCTCATCAATTGCCGGCAAACCCGGAATTGCTTACTTCGGAGAATCCCTGTCATATTCACTATCAAAAGCAGCACTGAATACTTTTACTGAGAATTTGGCAGCAATGGTTGCACCGAGAATTCGTGTAGTTAGTGTTTCACCGGGCTATACTCTTACGCCTATGTGGAGCTTATCTACTAAAGAGGAGAAGGAAGAATATGAAAATCAGGTTCCCCTGAAACGTTTTGTTATGCCGGAAGAAATCGCACATGTAGTTATTACCATTGCCGAAAACGAGGCTATAACCGGGACAAATATTGTCGTTGACGCTGGACTGACTTTGAAAGAAATTAAATGAAAATTAATGCAGTTTGGCATAAGGCGAATAAGATGCCCAAAAATCCGACGATAGAGCAGAGAATAACCTGGCATCAAGAACATGCTAAATATTGTGCATGTAGACCTATACCGAAAAAACTTTTAGAGGAGATCGAAAAGAGAAAATAGTCGGGGATTGGTACAGCCATTTTTAATTAAAAGGACCGGTTCTGTTACACTCTGTTTGTGAAGCACTTTCTTTTATCTCACCTTACTAAGTTACTGTTATTGTTTTTTTTAACAGGGTTAATTTTTCTTTGGTTTTGGACAGACCCGACCCCACATATTAAGGGAACCATAAAAGTCTTCGACAGAAATGAAATTCTAATCTACGAGTCGTCAACTAGTATTGGCCACCAAGAGTTTGTACCAATTGAAAGGATTCCACAAGAGTTAAAAGACGCAGTTGTTGTAACAGAGGATGAGAGATTTTGGTATCACTCTGGAGTCGATCCTTTGGCAATAGTTCGAGCGATTGGTCAAAATATCCGGGAAGGAGCTATTGTCTCTGGTGCAAGTACTATTTCTCAACAAGTCGTTCGGTTCAGTGTAATTTCACCTCAAAAACCAGCAAAAGTAAGTCTCATTAGGAAAGTGAGGGAAATCTTAATGGCGGTGCGGTTGTCTTATACTTCTTCGAAGGAAGAAATTCTTAAGAGGTATCTAAATACAATGTATTTTGGTAGAGGTATATATGGAGTTGGAGCTGCCTCAAGACTGTATTTTGGGAAGAGTGTAGATAATTTATCTTTGGGCCAGTCCGCTTTACTTGCAGGAATGATAGCCAATCCCACAAAGTTTGACCCGATAACTAATCCCCAAGGGTCAAACCAGAAAAAAAATGCGATTCTTGACGAGATGTTTGCAAAAAAGCTCATCACCGAAGAAAGGTATGAGCGAGCAAAGGAAGAACGGCTGCCGGACACGATTCACGCTCTTGAAGTTGTTGCACCTCATGCTGCTCAGATGATTTTGGAGGAAATCGAAAAAATAGGTATTTCTTCCAACGAAGGTCTTTCTGTTCATACAACACTTGACTCGGGGTGGTACAGGCTAGTCAGAGATATCGCTAAGAAACGGGTTGATGCTCTTACCCTCAAGCATGACTTAACTAATGCGGCGGTCGTGATTATTAACAATAGTACAGGAGCCATTTGGACACTTTTGGGAAGTGTTGATTATTTTGCTGAAGCGATTCAAGGACAGAACAATATGGCAACAGCGTTACGCCAGCCTGGTTCTGCAATAAAGCCTGTTACTTATGCCGCCGCCTTTGAAAAGGGTATTGCAACTGCCGCAACTGCAATTGAAGATAAGCCCAAAGTTTATAAGACTAATGAAGGTGGAGGATTTTTGCCTCATAACTACGATGGTCATTACCGTGGGATTATCCTTGTGCGCGAGGCATTTGCTTCTTCCTACAACCTGCCGGCAGTTGAAATGCTATCGAGAGTCGGGCTTGAAAATTTTTTGAACCTTTCTCACAGAATGGGCGTAACTGGCATGCAAAGAGTGGGGGACTACGACTTGGCTCTTACCTTGGGTGGTGGAGAAATAACGTTACTGGAATTGACAAATTTGTATGCGACATTTGCCCGCGCAGGTGGTTTTTTGCCGACACACTTGATAGAAAGAATAGAAAATAGCGATGGGGAATTAGTGTATGAATTTGAAAAGATAAGTCCCAATAAAGTTCTTGATGAAAAAGTTGCCTGGCTTGTTACTGATATTTTGAAAGACAAAAAAGCAAGAATCCCTACGTTTGGGGAGAAAAACCCCCTGGTTTTATCACAAGAAGCAGCTGTAAAGACAGGGACAACAACAGACTGGCATGATAATTGGACAATTGGATATACTCCAAACTTTACGGTGGGTGTATGGGTGGGAAATGCTGATAATCATCCTATGCAGGAAATATCTGGAGTGACTGGTGCAGCTCCAATTTGGAACCAGGTCTTTGAAGAGCTACTAAAATTTGAAGACGTCGGGGGTTTCAATGAGCCGGAGGGTTTGGACCATTTGGAAATTTGTGCGTGGGACGGTCTTTTACCGGGTGATGCTTGTACTCAGAAATATATCGAAACTTTTATTTCCGGAACGGAGCCAACAGCGTATTCGCCACTTACCGAAAAACAAACATACTTCAAAAACTCTCAAGTACAGATACTTAATCCACTGCCAAATTCTGTTTTCGAGATTGGTGCCAAGGCAGATGAACAAATTGTTTTTGAACTGTCGACGGAGGAAAAAATTGTGAGTGTTTTATGGGTGATTGACGGCCAAGACTTAATGGAAAGCGATTGTGGAAGCATTTTGAAAGAGTGTCATTGGACTCCCACTGCGGGAAGTCATACACTGAAGGCAGAAGTGGGAATCGCGGGGAAGGGAAAGGTGCTACTATCCCCAATAAATTTCTTGGTGCTAGAATACAAGGGGGGTTACTAACCAATATGGCTGAAACAGGGCAAGATCCTTCGCAGGAACAAACTTCGCAGTTTTTTGGTGCGGTTACTCCTAATGCTATTTTTAATAAGCTAAAGACCCTTGTTCAGTCAGGAAGAGGAAAGTCATTGCGGCATCTTCTAATTTTGGTAGCTTTACTTTTGGCTGTTGAGGCGGGAAGTAGCTATACCAAGATAAAAGTTCCAGTAGGAAGTTTTGATTACATTTTAAAAAATCTGTTTGCTCAGAAAGAATTCATCAGGTTTATTGCTTTCTGTCTAGCTTTGATTGCAAGTGTGCTTGGGTACTTTCGGCCCCGGGTTTTTCTGAGAGTATTTGCTTTTTTGAAGAAGCTTTTTGTTTCAAAAGTTCAGCCGTTAGTCATTCGATCTTTGCAAAAAATAGTAAATTGGCTAAGGAACTTTAAAGAGTCATCATTCAAAGATCGACTAAGAATGGCTATAAAACCCGCAGCTGCAGTTACGGTTGTTTATCTTATTTTGAGCTACGGCAAACTTTTTCTTCCACCGAAAATCGTTGTGACATTTCCAGGAAATGAGGGTGAATCGATACCTTTAGACTCCAATTTCGAAGTGCAATTTGATAGAAAAATGCATAGAGCCTCAGTCGAAAGAAATTTTGCTATTAACCCTGAAGTTGCCGGACGTTTTGAGTGGCTGGGAGATACAAGAGTCACTTTTACACCAGACAAACCATTCGAAATTGCAAGAAAGTATGAAGTTGAAGTTGGATCAATGGCAATGTCAGCGTTTTTTATTCCTAAATTTTTTCCTCAAAAAATAGCTTTTGAAACCTTGGGGCATCCAAAGGTCATTTTAGCAAGTCCCCAAATTGAGGCCCCAGAAGTAGGATCTCCAATAACAGTTATGTTTGACCGGGCAATGATTCCCTTAACTTCGGCTGATGAGAAAGAGAGTCAGCTTCCTGCATTTACACTCTCTCCTGAAGTGGAGGGTGAAGGAGGGTGGTTGGGGACAACAGCATATCAGTTTCGACCTGCTAAACCTCTGAAGCTTGCAACGACCTATACTTATACAGTTCCTGCTGGGATGAAAGCAAAGGATAATGGGGAACTTCATGAAGATTTTGGTTTTTCATTTTCAACTGTTCGGCCGAGAGTTTTGGGGACATCACCATCTGATAATTATAACTATGCAAGTCCGACCGCATCAGTATCCGCTACTCTTAACATGCCCATAAGACTGGATTCTGCAAGGGAGTCTTTTCACCTATTTAGACTGGAGGGCGAGGTAAGGAATGAGGTACCAGTCAGTATTCGAATCAATAAGCTATATGTCGGCATGTATCCGGTAAAAGCCTTGGAGAGAGAGGTTTGGTATGAAGCCCGAATTGATGCAGGATTATTGGCAATCGAGGGAGAAAACGGTTTAGAGCACCCGTACACTTGGAAATTTAAAACTGCTCCTTTACCTAAAATTATTGCCACAAACCCAGGAGATGGAAGTAAGGAAGTAGAGCAAGAACATAGAATTGAGGTCAGTTTTGTTTCTCCAATGGATGAAAAATCTTTTAAAGATAATGTAATTATTGCTCCACAACCGGACCGAAAACCCTCAACCTACTTTTCCAGTTACAGCGGTAAGCACTCTCTGTCTATAGATACTTACCTTGGAAGATCTTCGGATTACACAATTACTATTAAAGGAAATGTTGAGGATCAACACGACGTGCCGTTGGGGCAAGATTATACCTTTTCCTTCCGGACTGCAGCCTATAAACCAAGTATTACTATTATCCCCTCAGGAACTTATTTTGCCAGTTTTAATCAGGAGATTGTTCCTAGAATTGTTGCGAAAGTAGTAAACGTCAATGACGTAACATACAAGCTTTATAAATTAAAAAGAAATGACTTCTTAGCTATTTATAAAATTCATATTTCAGGTCCGTGGGAGCAAAGAAACTTGCAAAGTTATGATCCCTCAAAACATGAGTTGGTAAGAGAGTGGAAAGAGGAGTTTGAGACAGACCAAAACATTCCGGTTCACGTTATTACTAAGGTTGAAAAAGGGAATGGTGAAAAAATCGACCCCGGCTTTTATTTTTTGGATGCAAGAATTGGAAACGGAAACCACGACAATCTTGTAATGGTTGTTTCTAAATCTTCTTTGACTCTGAAGACCAGTCCCTCGCAGGCGTTGGTTTGGGCAGTTAACTCATCAACGGGCGAGGTAGTTAAAGACATGGATATTGAAATAGTAAGGCTTGGATCATCGCTTGGTAAAAGTGGCAAGACGAATACAGATGGTGTTTTCAAAGTAGATGGAGAATTTAGAAGTGAAAGAGGGGGGTATGTAAGTTACGAGAATCCGATTATTGCTTTTGCCAAGGGAGGAGGAGACGAGGCGGTGGTTATCGATGCTTGGCAAAAAGGAATACAACCATATGAGTTTGGCCTTCCTTCGTACTACGATTATCAAGAAAGAGACGATTACCGGGCATCTGAAAATTTAAAAGTATATATAGTACTTGATCGACCAATATACCGCCCCGGACAAAAAGTCTATTACAAAGGGGTTGTTAGGCGGGACAAAGACGGTATATATGAACTTCTGGATCAAGGAAGTCAAGTACAAGTTTCAGTTCAAGACGCCCGAGGAAAGGAGGTATTCCGCGATGAGTCACCCTTGAGTTCATTCGGAACTTTCTCAGGCTTTTTTGACTTAAGCGGAGAAGGTTCTGTTGGTTTTTACACTATCAACGCGACGGTTCTAGGAAACGGCTTTTCGCAGCAATTCCAAGTGGAAGAATACAGAAAGCCCGATTTTTCCGTAGAAGTGAGCGCTGATAAACCTGATTATACCGACAAAGAGGTCGTAGATGCCTCAGTTACAGCAGCCTTTTTCTTTGGTTCACCTGTTGACCACGCACCTATTAAGTGGACCCTTACGACTTCCGATTCTTCTTTTCGGTGGCAAAAAGATTTAAGGTTTGAATTTGGTGATAATGATTCGTACTGGTATAGACCGTGGTGGTTTTACCGGTCCTACAATTACTATTCGGGTGAAAAAGTTGCTGAGGGAACAGGAACTACGGATAAGGATGGGAACTATTCTCTTAAGCTGCCGCTAAATATTTCTGATAAAGAAACGAACCAAACGATGCGCTTGGAAGCAATTGTCACGGATGTCAGTAATCAAGCAATTGCCAATTCGAAGGAATTTGTTATTCACCAGGCGGGTTTGCATGTTGGAGTCAAGCCTGAACGATATTCGGGAAAAGCGGGTCAGGAAAGTAGAGTTGAGTTAGTTGCTGTAACCATAGATGGCCAGACGTTAAAAGATATTCCTGTTAAAGTCTCGTTTTATAAAAGAACTTGGGATTATGTCCGTGAACAAGATCCCGACACCGAAGAATTTTACTGGACGAATAAAGCTACCGATACATTTATTTCTGCTGTCGAGGTAGTAACAGGTGAACTTGGCCGCGCAACTGCGTCTTTTGTTCCGCCCGAGGGAGGAAGTTTTCGAGTTGTTGCCGAGGCTAGTGATAGCCAAGGTCGGATGACCAAATCAGCTGCTCAGCTTTGGATTTCAGGTTTTGGTGTAAACTCTCCCCAGGAAAATCACGACCGAATTGTTATCGTCCCTGACAAAGATGAGTATGCCATTGGTGACACGGCCCAGGTTATAGCTTCCCTTCCGTACGAAAATATGACAGGTCTTGTTACTATTGAGAGAGGAAGTGTTTATGATTACAAGATTGTAAAACTGACAAGCGACAACCAAGCTTTTGATCTTTCGATAACCGAGCGGTATTCTCCAAACGCCTTTATTTCGGCAAGCTTTATAAAGGCCGGGAAAGAAGTGAAAGATCCACCTCACTTTAAGATGGGTGTTGCCGAGATTAGGGTAGATAATCCCAAAACAGAAGTAAACCTTGAACTATCTACCCCAAAAGAACGCTTCAGTCCGGGAGAGGAAATGGAGGTCAATTTGACTACAAAGGATGGTACTGGAGCAAATGTTAAAACAGAAGTAGCGGTTGCGCTGGTTGATGAAGCGGTCTGGAGTTTAGCAAGAGCAGAACTCGCAGATATTTACCAAACATTTTATAACCCTAGAAACCTTTCGGTTTTGACAGCCAATGATTTAACTGTTTCCATGGATCGCTTGAACGAGAATGTTAATCTTGGGGCTAAGGGCGGTTCCGGGGGTGGATGTTTCACCGGAGAAACACCTATCCTCATGAGTACTGGGACTTATAAGGCTATTCAAGATGTGGCAGCTGGAGATAGCGTTTTAACGCGAGAGGGAGAAAACTCTCAAACTATGGTTTCAGCAAGGGTTTCCGAGGTTTTTGTTCACGATGTTAGTGAGTACTTTTTACTAAATGGGAAGCTGAAAGTGACAGGTGTTCATAGGCTATTTACCAAGAAAGGGTGGTTAGCTGTCAACGCCATTACCCCTGAAGATGAATTGCTTGATGCAAATGGTCTTTGGGTAAAGGTTGAAAGCATCAAAAAAATAATAGAGCCCGTAAGAGTTTATAATCTGAAGGTAGAGAATTACCACACTTTTATAGCCGGCAACATTTGGGTTCACAACCAAAAAGATGGTGGACCAGAGACGGTGAGAGAGAAATTTCTTGATACGGCCTATTGGAATGCCCATGTCGAAACAGATGATAACGGCCAAGGGCACTTTAAAGTTAAGCTGCCTGATAACCTGACAACATGGCGACTCATTGGAATTGCGGTAAGTAAAAATACTTCAGTAGGAGATTCAGTAAAAAAGATACTGGTTACAAAGGATGTACTTATCCAACCCTTACTTCCAAGATTTATAAGTGTTGGCGATAAGCCAAAACTGGGAATGGTAGTTCACAATAATACAGGAAGTTCTTCAACGGTTTCTACGGAGATTTCCCTTACTGGACTTAGTGTTGTTGGCACTTCCAAAAAGACTACAACAATTGCGGCTGATACCTCGCAAAAAATTTACTGGGATACTGAAGTCAAAAATATTAAGGAAGCCGAAGTTGTACTTCGGGCTGAAGGTGGAGGGTTCTCGGACTCGGTTAAAATTAAAATTCCGGTTATTTCTTACTATACTCCGGAAGTAGTAGCGACTTCGGGTGAGGCAAAGGACGTTGGAGACGAAAAAGTGTTTTTACCTGCTAACATTGTTCCGGACCAAGGGAGTTTGGAGGTCAGTCTATCGCCAACTTTGGGCTCTGGAGTCCAGGATGCGGCAAGTTATTTACTTTCCTTTCCTTACTATTGTAATGAACAGATCATCAATCGGGTAATTCCGGCGATCCAACTTCTTGCTTTGGCAAAAGAATCGGGAATGGAAAAAATCGGAGGGTATGACAAGTATGTCCTTGAAAATATCGTAACTGACGGCATCCAGAGGCTCACTAATCTGCAAAGGCCTGATGGAGGCTGGGGTTGGTGGGCAAGCTATGACGCAAATCCATATTTAACTGCGATGATTATAGATGGCTTATTGGATGCACAAGAAAATGATTTTACCGTCCCAGAAAGTACTATAGAAAGCGGTATGACCTATCTCAAGCGCGAGATGGATAAACAGGAATTGGGTCTTGAGAATATAGTCTACTTGGCTTCAGTTTATTCTCGGGGAAAAACTCTAGATTCAGGAATTTTGAGCAATCTTATGGACAGACGTTGGCAAATGGATGAACTAGGTAAAGCGTATCTTTTGAGGACTCTGCAAAGGGGAGGAGGAAGTAGGAGAGATGTCACTCGACTTATGGACGAACTAGTGGCGATGACTGTAAAAACAAATACGACGGCCCATTGGGAGATAGCCAAAAGAAAATGGCATGCAATGAGTGGCAATATTACCTTAACTTCTGTGATGATGGAAGCACTAGTTGATAACAACCCCAAGCACCCCTTTGTCCCAGATATTACCCGCTGGCTAATGCAAGCCAGGTACGATGGTCACTGGCAAACAACTAAGGAGACATCATCAGCCGTAAGAGCAATTGTCACTATGCTGAAAGAAAGGCGTGAAGGTAAGCCTAAAGAGTTTTGGAAGATATCGCTTGCAGGGCTTACCCAAAAGGAGGGTGCATTTGAAGAAAATGACCTGATGAAGCAAGTCGTTGAACAGTTTTCGCTTGCCGAGATCGCCAAAGAGAGGAATGTTCCGGTGAAAATAGAAAAAAGCGGCAAGGGGGCACTTTATTACAATATGAACCTCAAGTATTTCCTTCCTTTTGAAGAGGTTGAGCCGCTTGACCAAGGGCTTGTGGTAATTAGAGACTTTGTTGATAGGAATGGTCGGGTAATTAGAAATTCAAAGTTAAATGCGGGAGATGAACTTTGGATTAGACTTATTATTTTAACTGCTGCAACTACACACCATGTTATTATCGAGGATAAACTTCCAGCGGGGATTGAGGCAGTAAACGAAAGTTTGGCAACAACATCATTACTTAATGTTGAGAAACTTAGTATTCCCAAGGATCGAAGCCCGCTTTACTTTAGACATCATGAGGTTCGTGATGATCGAGTTGTTCTCTTTGCCGAAACACTACCTACTGGTGTATACGAGTATACCTATCGCGTACGGCCCACTACGCCTGGAAGGTATCACCACCCGCCAGCTCAAGCTTACAATATGTATATCCCTGACATCTCCGGCCACTCCAGTGGAGGCTGGATGGAAGTTAGTGATTAAGTAATAAAAAGAGCTTAACTTGGAACAGGGGTATTTGGGGGATGGGTTAGTAGGGTAGAGGATATAAAAAACCTAAAATCGATATCAAATTCTAAAATATTTTTTGGGACGGAAAAAGTAGTTTATCATCAGACGTTAACAACTACTCAGCCTGTTTTTAACAACCCTGGTCGCACAATATTTGCATAGACTCCTTTATTTATATAATAAAACTATAGGAAGTTTTTAAGATTTCAGTAGGGGAGAGGTTATACAAACAATTACTTATTAATTGCAAATTTTAAGTTAATTATTTTGTTAAACAAAGATTATATTTTAAGTTTAATGGTAAAAAATTTTCAGAAAATAGTTTTTCATTAGACTCAAACTTTCTCCGTAACCCTATATTCAATCTCGCATTTCGCAACTTGCGAATAATGTCTATTATGAGCAATAAAACGAACTAAGAGATATAGTACAGAGTGAATAATTCTAAACCTTTTCAGTCACTCTGTACTCTATGTATTTACCGAGCATCAACCTTGTGTGTGCGTCGAGGCCGGGAAGGGCGGAAAAGAAAAAGCCCGCAATAGGCATGAGGACAAACTCCAACGGTATTAGAATTGCCCGCCAAAGAGGAAAACTTTTAGGCCTTGGGGGTTTATATATATGGTCAAAAATAAGCATAATAACCAAGAAAATGAGTGCCAAGGTTAAAACAAACGATGAAACTTTTGGAACTGTATAACCAAGCGTAGTTCTACCAAAAGCCGGACTGATAAGTGTCGGGAGAGTTAGACCAATGGTAATTATAAACCAGTTTACTGGCCACAAAAAATGCGCCCAAATGACTGTTACGAGCCTTAGCGTTTTATCAATAAAAGGTACATCATCTGCCAAAAAATAATTTTTTATAATCCAGGGATCATCGGATACTCCCCAAGCCCAGCGTTTAATTTGTTCATATTGGTTTTTAAGAGTTTTCCAAAAGGAAGAGGAGAGCGCTGCATCGGCATAAACAGGGAGATAAATAGGTTCCACTTCCACCATGCCTTTCTTTTTGTAAAAAGTTTTAAAAAATATTCCCCAATCTTCAGGAATTTTATCTTTATCCCAGTAGCCGACTTCATGTAAAAGTTTTAGGGATAGGGAATAGTTTTGAGCATTAATAAGCCGATCTTGCCGAGGAAGTTGTGACAGATTCCAAATAGACATTAATGTGTTTTGGATTCTCGTAATCGCGGGCAATTCCCAAATATTATTGTAAAACATCATAATTGGTTGCCAGAAGTAAGTGTATCTATTTGGGTTATCCAGAAATTTGTAAGTCAGGCAGGCGAAATGATTGTGGTGAAATTTGTGGTCAGAGTCAGAACTCGTAACAGTCAGGTATTTTATGTTCATTCCTTTATTGTCTACTAGTTCTCTCTTTACCCACATTGCCGCATGTCTTTGATTTGAGTGCTTTCCGATGGTCTCGCCTACTCTGAGCTTATGTATTGTCGTGTAAAAATTACCAAAGACTCCATCGAACTTGTTTTTGAGGATCTTGGTTTTATTATTTCTTTCTTTTTCGTCTTCTCTTTCCTCTAAAGCCAGGACAATAATTATTTGTTTTGTAGGAAGGGTTTGATTTTTGAGTGATGAAATAGTCCTCTCGAGAATGTGTAAGGGTTCTTTGTAAGCCGGAAGAACGACGATGTGACGGATTTTTTGCCAGTCCGGAAAGGATCTTATGTCCTTTAGCCAATCATAGTTCATCGAAGCCTGAACTCTTAGGTGGGAAATTGTTGCGGTAATTGCGATTGTGAAGGACTGATAAAACCAATAGACGTTAAACGCAAGGATGAAGTATGCGACAATCTCGGGAATTACAAATATCCCCCAGTAAGGAAATAAAATGATATTCCATGATACCAAGCCGGGTAAAATTTCCAGTGCTCTTTGAACCCCCTTATCGTGTTTGAGAATAAATGTTTTCAACATTACTATTTAAGATGAGGAAATAAAGGTGCCTCCGAACTAATTTTTTGTCCTTTAAATTGTTTCTCAATTTTTTCAGCTGTTTCCGGTAAGAAAGGTTTCAAGTCATATGCGATCTGTCTGATCCTGTCGACTAAATTTGCCAGGGCTGCTTCCTTTTGTTTTCCCTTTAAGTTCCAAACTCCCCTTTTATTGATAAAAATATCTGCCTCCTTGATTTTGTCCCAAATTTCTTTTAAAGCTCCTTCGAAGTAAAGCAATTGTACGGCAGTCCCTGTATTTACTGATATGTCATAATCCTTCTTTGGAAATGTCAGAGGCTCTGCCATCTTAGCGACCCTTGCGACTAAATTACCTAAGCCATTCGCCAAATCTGCATTATATTTTTCATCAAACCTAGAGAAAGAAATATCTCCGTCCCCTCCAAATGGATATGCTGAAATAACAAGATATCTTGCCCCATCAACACCATATCTATCTGCCAACTGCTTTGGAGTTATAACATTTCCCAGAGATTTCGACATTTTCTGACCATCAATTGTAAAAAAACCGTGAGCAAAAATTACTTTAGGTAAATCAATTTCGGCAGCAATTAAAAGGCCTTGCCAAATGACTGTATGGAACCATAGAATATCCTTTCCAACCAAGTGGAGATCTGCTGGCCAAAATTTTTCCTTTCCTTTTAAAAATTGAGTAGCAGAAAAATAGTTAATAAGAGCATCAATCCAGACATATGCTGTTTGAGATTTATCCCAAGGAACTGGAATTCCCCAAGGAACCCCCGCACGCGAAATTGAGATGTCCTCGACACCCAATTCTAATCTGCTTAATACTTCATGCCTTCTTTTCTCCGGTTTAATTTTATATTCTTTATTTTTAATTTTTTGCAATACCTCTTTTGACAAATCTCTTAATTTAAGAAAATAGTTTTCCTCCTTCTGATAAACAGGCTTTTTGTTTGGATGTAGTGGACACCTGCCGTTTACTAATTCACTATCCGTTAAGAATTTCTCACAACCAATGCAATATAAACCTTCATATACGCCTTTATATATATAGCCATTTTTATAAATTTTGCTAAGTAGATTGGTTACTACTTTTTCATGCCTCGGATCGGTAGTTCTTATAAAATAGTCATACTCTATATTTAAAAGTTTCCAGGCTTCTTGAAATCTAGGTGCGACAGAATCAGCATATTCTTTAGGAGTTTGTTTATTTTCCTCTGCGGCCTGCGCGACCTTCTGTCCATGCTCGTCGGTACCGGTAAGAAAAAAGACGTTATCTTTACCAAGTCGTGTTTTGTAATAACGAGTGATAATATCTGCCGCAAGTGTAGTATATGCATGTCCAATATGCGGGACATCGTTAACGTAATAAATTGGTGTAGTGACATAAAATTTTTGCATATGCGTATTTTATCAGAGGCTATAACTAATTACATTCTTGAATGAACATTTTTTAAGGCTAACCTCGCGCACTTTATACGGTTTTTGTGTTTGAGGTAAGGAAGGAGTTCCGATAGACACAATTTAAGAGCCATTTTATCTCTAATACTTACTCTATAAAAGTCACCGTTAAGAACCCGGTTACCATATTTCCCTGCTTTTGTCTCTAATATAATGGTGTTTCGAATTCTGTATTTTATTAGGAGTTCATGAATTTGATTAAGAATTATTTTGTCATATGAACCTATCCTGAAGGAAGCACGGCCATCGTATATTCCTATTGATCCTTCAGCATCAGAGTAGCCGGCTAGAAAGCTTAAAAATAAATTTTTTGATCGAACAATCCATACAGGTATCGAAGTATGTTTCGGTAGTAAGAAAGAGAATGAGTCGTTTAGTGTGGCGG
>Ga0209431_10001216_pt1 | contig 21498 bp, 17 predicted proteins | sample RifCSP13_3_FD_184021 | JGI IMG/M metagenome (GOLD analysis project Ga0209431, IMG submission 184021) | Soil microbial communities from Rifle, Colorado - Rifle CSP2_sed 13_3 (SPAdes) (version 2) | ecosystem: Environmental > Terrestrial > Deep subsurface > Rock core/Sediment | place: Rifle...
ACTGCTGTCCATATTGCCCCTACACCAAAGTACCTTATGATGGGACACTTGTGGAGCCCTACACCCGGGCAGCGATCGCCGAAGTCGATTGGTGGGCTGATACGATCGGGCCGGCCGAGATCACGAGTATTTATATTGGCGGCGGCACGCCGACGCTTGCTCTGGACAGCGTCGCCAGCGTGCTTATGCGCCTGCGCGAGCGGTTCCGCCTGACGGGTGAAATCTGCATTGAGACAAATCCAGCTGACGTTGACGATGAGATCGTACGGCGGCTGCACGATGCGGGGGTTGCGCTTGTTTCGCTTGGTGTGCAATCCTTCCACCCCGAGCACCTCGCCAGGCTGGGACGTCGTTACAAACCTCCCGTCGCGGAGCGCGCACTTGAACTGCTCGTGCGGAACGATTTCGCCTCGATTAATGTAGATATCATGTTTGCCTTACCTGGTCAGACGGACGGTGATGTGATCGCCGATCTGGCCCGCGCTGCGCAGCTTGGCGCGAACCAGCTCACGACCTACCCGCTCTTCACGTTCCCATACACCTCCGTCGGTGAATACCTGCGCCTGACAGCAGTGCGCATGCCAGATCTGGGTGTGCGCCGGGCGCACTACCGGGGGATCAGCGCGTGGTGTGCAGAACACGGCTTCGAAAGGGTGTCTGTGTGGGGCTTCAAGCTTGGCGCAGCCCCGCGCTACTCGTCAGTCACCAGGGACGGATACATCGGTGTCGGTCCTGGTGCTGGATCGCAGCTGCCCGACGGATTTGCGCTTAACACGTTCGATCTCAACACATGGGTTCAGGCTGTGTGCGCAGGTCGCTCAGCGATCGCCCTGCGTATGCCGTTCGCCGCGCAGATGTCTGGTTGGTGGTGGCTGTACTGGCGCTTTTACGACACGCACATCCCACTTGACGACCTCGATACAGCGCTCGGGAGAGACGCGCCCAAAGCCCGCCGGTTGTTGAGAGCCATTGAGCGAGTCGGGCTGGCGGTTCGCAATGGGCGATACCTGGAACTCACCGATCCGGGCGCGTTCTGGCTTCATCTTGCGCAGAACCACTTCGCGCTGAACTATGTGAACACGCTGTGGATTGAGGCACGCCGGGAGCCATGGCCTCAGGCAGTGGCTATCTGAACACCAGGAGCCTGACCGCTCATTCGAGCGGGCTTGAGGCGATGCAGGGGCCGACGACACTTATTGTTGCAATAAATCTCGCAGGCGTTCGGCTGCCTTGCGAATCGCGGGGACAGGATCTAAGGAATAATCCCACGCTAATTCAGCCGACAGGAAGCCACCGTAATCCGTCGCGCGAAGGAGTTCGATTAATCCCCCATTATCGAAGGTCCCATCACCGGGGATCAGGTTCTGCTGGTGAAAACCATCATTGTCATTGACATGGACCTGTAATAATAAGTCCCCCAGGTTCTTCACAGCTGCCTCGGCTGATTCCTTGGTCAGGTTTAGATGGCCGGTATCGAGAACAATGCCCAGGTTGTCATGCTTCAATTCAGTGATGATCTTCAGCGCATCGCTCGAGGTATTAACCAAATCAGATACCATTTTGTTGGCAGGCTCGATGCCGAGCGAGAGTTCATATTGGGACACGTATCGGCAAATCCAATCGATGCTGTCCAGCAGCCTCAGGCGAGCATCTTCCACATGCTGGCCGTAAAGTGTGTGACTCGGTACAACCAGCAGAATCTTCGCCCCCAAGATGGCGGCGTTATCCGCACATTGGCGCATGTAATCGAGGCTATCCTGGCGAACAACATCGTTCGGGAGGCTGAGGGAATGTGGATAACGATAAAAAGCTGGCATGAGCGAGACCGCAGTGAGATTATAGGTTTTCAATAATCTCCGCAATCCTTCAAGGTCTGGTTGAGAATGATCGTGGCGGTAAACATGGGGCCGCCCTCCCCAAAAGTCGATCCCGTCGTAACCGGCTTGCGCAACCAACGAGATGGTGTCCTGGATAGAGTAGTTTACGAAAACCGAGCTGGCGACGCTTAAGTTCATGTCGTTAGATCCCCTGTGCGCTTATTAAAGCTGGCGATCAGATCCTCTATTTGCTCGGTGAGCGGGTAAATGAAGAAGATCATTTTCGAGGATTTGGTCATCCGCCAGCGGAACTTATCCCCCTCCTGGATGAGAAAACAGTCGCCTGGCCTGGCGGTCAATGTCTTCCCTTCTGCAATCAGCTCAACCTCTCCTTCGAGAATAAAATCGATCTCATCGAAGCCGTTGATCTCCACATCAAACCAGCCGACGGGGGATTCATAGTATGCAACAGTCATCTTGCGGTCTTCGGAAAAGTAAAAGAAATTCACCTTTGCCAGGTGGCTGGGATTTGTATCGTAGGGGTGATCTACCATCCCTTTGGTCAGTGCATCCCTGGTAAACACCTTCATCTCTCTCTCCTTAAGCGAGCATCTTACGCAGGCTGAAATCCCTTTTTAATCTTTTAGCATCAACGAATATCGTGGACGAGAGCCCGTGCCGCACAGCCTGAATAGCACGTGGAGTCACACTGTCGATGATCATACAATCTTTAATCGATTGATTGGATCGGTGGACGATATGGTAGAAGATGTCTGGTACGAGCCTGGTCAATCTGCAGGACGATGTAAAAACTAACCTTTCTTCTTGGAAGCAGGAAAATAGATCCAGGCGTTCTGCGATGGGGCGAAACCATTCTGCCGGGTAGTCTGAAATCAGCCAGCGCTGATAGCTGCTGGGCAAAGTGTCCACAGTCTCCAAAATTAACGGCTGTAAAGCAGCCCTGTGGGTAATCTTTGTTTCTAAATCCTCCGCCTCTAAAGCACTTTGGCACTGATGAACCGCCATCCGGCAATAAGAGCGGCCGTCGATCTGGCCGATATAAAGCTCCTGGATGAGTTCTCCGAGGTACAGGCGGTTTTGAATGACGATGTTCTCGATCGGCTGGTCGTAGAGCTCCCTTACAACCAGCTCCGGGATCGGTTGGATGATGACGCCCCCCAACCAGAAGAAGATCGCTTTAATCGTTTCCATATGCTTATTCCCCGCTCACCTGAATGACCAAATGCCGGGGCGCAGGCTCCGTCTGGTCGTCGATGACAAGAATCTCCTGGTAATTTCCAAGGAGTAGCTCTCCCTCGAGGATGGGGATAGTGACGTTAATCGTCATCAGTGTAGAGCGCATATGGGCGTGTCCATTGAAATCCACCCCTTTCAGATGGTGCTTGTAATCATGCAGGACAGGCGCAATCCGTTCAAACATATCCTGGAGGTCGGCAATAATCCCGGCTTCGTGCTCTCCGATAATCACCGCGCCGGTCGTGTGCTTATAAAAGACTAATACTTGCCCGTGTTTAACCCCGGTCGAGGTGACAAAATCTCGGACTTGATCCGTGACATTGACCACTGAAAAATTACCGGCGGTGTCTAGGACGATCTGCTTTGTGTAGAACATGAGGTTCTCTGCATGCCTCTCGCGAGGCGGATAAGTCTTTGAGGCAGGTATTCTGGATAAAAGCTTGGGTCAAGTCGCCTTACCCCGGCCCGGGATCTCCCAGACCACTTCGACGAGGTCGTTTCGGATGGCGTAGAACTTGTCGTAAAGGTTGACCGTACCGTTCGCGTCACGCACCCACAGTTCAATCTTATCGCCAACCTTCAAATCTCTGGCAGTCCCTTCCAACCTTAACCGGCCATGTTCTTGGGGCATGGAAAATAACTTCGCTCCGGGTGGGCTCTTGACCTCAGGCAATCCATAGTAGTTGTCGATTCCTTTTCTCCCCACGTCGATGATCGCCAGGTCTTCCGCGCCGGGGCGCGGCGGCCGGCTGATCACCGTGGAGAGAACACTTAGGGCACAATTGAAATCCGTCACACCCTTCTCTTTGAAAGCAGTATCCATCAGGAGATACGTCCCGGCCTGGATCTCGGTGATGCCTTTCAATTTGGAGACATATTTGTATGTAAACGTCCCACTCGCACTGACAATCGGAACTTCAAGGCCGGCTGATTCGATATACTGCCTGGTCTCCACCAACAGGGTGTTCGCCGTGATGGCCAGCCGCTCTCTGTCCGATGGATCGACCTGGAAGGTCAGGTGGCCATCGTAACCCATCAGCCCCATATAGACCAATCCAGGTGACTTGTGGACGGCTCGAGCGAGTTCGAGAGCTGGACGACCTGGATCAACGCCACAACGTGCGTTTCCGATATCTACCTCAACTAAGACCCTCAGCATGACCCCGCGGGCTTCGGCGGCCTGCGATAGTTGTCGGACGTTATCATAATCGTCGACGGCGACGATCACGTTCGTATAGGCGGCCAGGTTGACCAGCCTGCGGATTTTCTGTTCTCCGACAATTTGGTTTGCGATTAAGATGTCCTTGATGCCGGCCTTTGCCAGCACCTCCGCTTCAGATAACTTGGCACACGTCAGACCGATCGCTCCTGCCTCCAGTTGCCTGTGTGCGATAGCTGGCGTGGCTTTGTGCAGCTTGATATGGGGCCGTAGTTTTACATCTGAATCCTTGAAGTAATCTGCCATCCTGCGCAGGTTATCTTCCATCGTAGGCAGGTCGATTAACAAAGCAGGTGTATCGATCTCGCCCTTATGAAGCCCCACCTCGTATTCATGGGTGCTCATCCATTAGCCTCCATTCGGAGTTCACCAGATCTTTTCCCTCATAATTCATCGAAGTCGATAAAAAGGCCGCTTAACTCTTCTGCCTCCAGCCCGAATAGTAAAGGCGTCAATACTCGGGAATCATCTCCCCAATTACGATCTTGTGCTGAATTTCCATGATTTCATCCGCTTTTATGGTGGTCCTGATGACGGCGCGGACTGAGTCGCTTCCATGGCGGGCGACAAAGGTTGCGGATACAGATTTCTCTCCAACGAGTTCCATAACCCTGTCGGAAAGAGGTCTTTGTTGAATTCCAGGCCCGAGGTAGGCTTCCTCTTGATCTGAGGTCCACACTGTCGCATCCACATCGCCGTTCTTCAAGAGGCGAGAAATTTGCACAAAAGATGTCCATCTGAATTCGACCTCTTGCCCGGCGAACTCCAGTTCAGTCAAACGCCGATGGTCAAACGAGTCCGGATCGACCGCGACCCGCAGCGGCCTCCCCGACTCTGGCAGCGGGGATCGGTAGAAGATGCAATAGCCAGAAACCCAACTTGTGGGTGGCAGTCTCAGCAGGATCTCGTGCCCCCGGTCACATAATTCGTCAGCGGCCAGGCCTGACATCACTGACACATGGCATCTGTCCTCCATCAAGGCCTTGAGCCTGGTGCGTGAACCGCGGATGAAGATCAAGTAAGCTTCAACGCCGGCTGTCTCACAGGCCTTTTTCAAGCCGGTCGCCAAGCCCTCAAATTTGCTGTGCATCGGTAAAGTCATAGCAATGACCAGAGGGCCCTGCTCAACCAGGTTCCACAGTTCACCGCGGGAGAGCGAGAGCACCAGAGAGCCTAAATGGCCGCGTTTTTGAATCTTCACGGCTCCCATGTCCTGTAAACCATTGAGAGCCGAGGAGACCGAGCCAACGCTCATTTGAGTGGAGGCGGCTAATTTCCGGATGCTTGGCAGGCGCTTGCCTTCCTCAAGCTGGATCAGGTACTTTGCCAGGCTGATTTGCAGGTCTCTGATGCTTCGGGCGCCTTTGCGCCTGGTAGCCATGTTGTCTCTTAACATAAGATTTTGTGAACTAGAGCCAATGATCAAATACCGTTGACAAAAGATTTGGAACAACATTACGGTAGGTCTCGAGCCGCTCCCTGTGCAGGTCTGCTCGCGCTGGATCGGGTAAGTGCACCCGGCTGGTTCCCGAGCAAGCCTGGCTGGCTTCGTCAAGGTCGTTAAAGACGCCGATTCCGACGCCGGCCAATAGGGCAGCGCCAAGTGTGCCGGGTTCCTGCCCGGCTACCACTTCAATAGGCACTTGCAGCAGATCGGCTTTGAGCTGGGTCCACCACTCTGACCGCGTCCCTCCGCCGGTTGCCCGGATATGGTCCACTTTCACGCCTTCGTCGTTCAGTAGGGAAAGCGTATTGACGTGATCGTAGGCAATGCTCTCCATAAATGCCTGGACGATGTCGATGGGATTGGTGGCGAGAGTAAGGCCTAAAAGCACGCCGCGCAGCTTGCGACCGCCTTGCCAGTAGAGCATAGCACCAGATAGATAAGGGAGAGCAAGCACCGGGCTGGGGTCATGACTTCTCTCTGCCAGCTGGCCGGCGAGCTTTTCAATGGAAACCCCTAAAAGACTTCTCGCCCAATTGAGAACCGCATTGCCGGTTGGGCAGATCGCATAAATGGAGCGTTCGATCTTGCCCAGGTGGGGAGTGACAGACAAGCCGCGCAACAGCATGGAGGCTGTCGGGAACTTCATGGTGGGGATCAGCATGTTTTCATAGGAGCCGCTGATTAGCAAGGCCGTACCTAGCTGAGATATGCCGCCCCCGACTCCGGCACAGTTCAAGTCGTGTCCGCCAACAACTACCTTCAAGTCAGGGGGAAGGTCCAATTCGGCGGCAACTTGCCGTCTCACATCTCCGATGACGGCTCCCCAGGGTAGCACCTCCGGCAGGAATCTGGAATCGATCTCATATTCGGCCAGGCGCTCGGGAGACCAGGTCTTGGTCTTTAAATCATAAACCAGCCACCTTCCCACCAGGCTCCGCTCGCTGACATTGCGGCCACACAAACGCAGTGTCAGGAAACCATGCCAGTCTGGGTAGTATTTGGCTTTTTCCAGTATGTCGGGATGGTATTTGCGCCACCACAAGAAGCGGAACACGGGGTCCATTCTCTCGCGCAAGTGACCGCAGGAGAGCGTCCAGGGTTCGGGGATGGGCGCTCCCTGCGGGGGGACTTCGAACTCCTCGCCGCGAATGTCGGCGCCCATTTTATTGTTCCCAAGCGGTTTTCCTTCCGCATCTGCCGGAAAGTTCTCGCGCCCCGAGGCGCTGACCGCCAGTGCTCTGGGAGGATCGCGCCGGACGGGATCCATGCTCACCAATTCGCCCAAACCTCGGGTAGTTGCATGCCAGACTTCTTCAGGATCCTGCTCCCACCAGCCGGGCTGTGGGTGCAAGGGGGTCAATTCGTTATTGATCACCCCCAAAAGTTTCCCGTCGAGGCGGTAAGCAGCGATCTTAACCGCGCTGGAACCGATGTCAATGCCGATCAGGCTCATCATTTCCTCCGCGCGAACCAGCAAACATTGAACCACGCCTACTCGGCGTTGGTGATGAATCCGCCATCGATGAGGAGCTCAGCACTGGTGATATAGCTGGCATCGTCGCTGAGCAGGAATGCAATCGCACCTGCACACTCCTCTGGCTCACCGATCCGTCCCAGGGGGGTCCGCGTCTCGTAGTATTTGCGAGATTCGGAGCCTGGGACCAACAGATCGGCGCTCATATCCGTGAGGATCGCCCCTGGCAGGACGACGTTGATACGAATGCCGTGCGGGCCGAAAACAGTAGACAGCGCCTTGGTCAGCATCCAGATGCCGGCTTTGGTGGCGCAGTAAACCGTCTGCTCCTTCGCCCCCACCCAGGCGGAGATGGATGATACGCAGACGATGGCACCTCCATGGCCCTGGCGAATCATCTCTTTCGCGGCTGCCTGGCACACCACCCAGGTCCCGCGCAGATTGATCTCCTGGATGCGGTCATAATCTTCCAGGCTGATCTCATCCCATTTCAGGAGGGGGTTGATGGCGGCGTTGCTCACCAGGTAGTCAAGCCGGCCGCCTCTGCGCGCCACCTCGGCAACCATCGCAATCACCTGTTCCGGTTTACGCATATCGGCCTCGACAGCGAATGCTTTCCCACCGATTGCCTGGATACGGGCTAAGGTTTGGCTTGGATCACCGGTCGCACGATAGTTCACTCCGACGAGCGCACCCTCGGCTGCCAAGCGCACCGCGGTAGCCGCCCCGATGCCTTTGGTTGCGCCAGTGACTAACGCTACTTTTCCATCGAATCGTGCCATTTCTCCTATCCTCTATTTGTTATCCTTTTGTATGGTCATAACGACTGAAGTCGTTACTACAAAACGATTTTGAAATGTCCTTTACTCATTGACGATGCGAGAGAGAGCTCCGGGTAGGGTCTGTCCGCCATCTACGGGGATCACTACTCCGGTTACCCAACTTGCCTCGGGACTGGCAAGCCAGACGATCCAAGCGGCCAGCTCCTCAGCCGTCCCCATGCGTCCCAACGGAAGCTCACTGCGCATGCGTTCATATGCACCCGCCAGGTCGTCTCCCGCCCAGGTGCGATGAATCGGGGTGTCCACCGGTCCAGGAGCGATGGCGTTGACCCGGATGCGCCAGGGAGCAAGCTCGGCTGCGAGCGAGCGCGTCTGGTACTCCAGAGCGCTCTTCGACATTCCATACATAGATTGCCCTGGTATAGCGAGAGAACCCGAGGAGGAAGAGATGTTGATCACCGCGGCCGAATCCGACTGGCGCAGATATGGCAAGGCGGCTTTGGTCAAAAAATACGGGGCGCGCACGTTGACGGCCATATGCAGGTCGAAGACCTCCAAAGGCGCCTGCTCGAGGGGCAGGTGTTTGATCGCGGCAGCGTTATTAACCAGGACGTCAAGGCGGCTGTATGCCTTTACGACCGCTTCAATGATCCGGTCTGGGGCTGCAGGATCGCCTAAATCGGCCGGGATTGCCATGGCTTCCCCGCCTGCCGAACGGATTTTAAAGACCGTTTCATCTAATGGTTCGGGCCGCCGTCCAACCACAGCGACCGCGCTTCCTTGAAGGGCAAAGCGAAGGGAGGCCGCGGCTCCAATTCCAGTTCCACCGCCAGTGACCACCGCGACGCGATCAATTTGAGCCATCACTGAAAGCTCCTTTCATCCAAACTAGCAAGATTGCCGGGCTGGACGCTGCGGGCGCCTCGATCAAAAGATGGCAATAGGATTAAACGGGGAACCCGTAGCTTTAGGCAGGCGGAGTGGAGCCAGCACCACCAGGAACTCCCAGCGTCCTTCCTGCTCGCAAACTTGAGCCAGCTCCTCGAATTGCAGGCTATCGGCAACGACCATCCCCATCGCGGTGACCTGGAGCGGGTGGATCGGATACTGGATCCCCTCCACGGAAGCGGGCACGACTTCGCCGTCGCCATCGGGCAGAAAAACCGCCACCCGCCTCTCGTGAAGCAGTGTGAGACTGTATGGGTCAAGGCCAGCTCGACCCTCACCCGTGTAACCAACATCCCACGCGCCCAGCTCAAGCCGCCGCCGGTGGTGGCCTGTGCGGAAAACCATAGTATCACCTTCGCCGAGACGTACTCCTTGGGCTGCTTCGGCGGCTTCGATCTCTGCACGGGTAACGGCCTCGCCTGGCTCGAGCCACTTCACACCCCGCAAGCGGGGCATGTCGATCAGCACTCCTCGTCCCACAATCCCATGGGCGTAGGTAGTAATGTCGAGACCGAGCGCGCCGCGTGATGTGACGAGACTTGCCGGGCGGCCGTTGTAAAGCTGTCCCTGGTAAGCGATGTGGCAGAGAGCATCAATGTGGGTATGGCAATCGCCGTGGAACTGCATGCCGAGAAAGTCTGTCGCGAAGCGGAGTTCACCAGAGCCAACATCAACATCGAATGTAGTGCTCATGTAATGGATGGCTGGGTTGGAGTTGTCTGGCCCAGCAACCGTGTTGATGGGAATGGCCATCGATACGCTGCGGCCGCTGCGCACGAGCGCCACTGCAGCACGTACCTGATCCGGAGTGATGTAATTCAACGTGCCTTTTTCATCTTCTGAACCCCAGCGCCCCCAATTCTTGAGCGACTCGAAGAGCTGGTTAAACTCCGCGAGGGACATTTTTAAGTCCCTGGTCCTGGATGTGAGCATAATCCATTCCTCCTTGCGACGTCCCGCTCGGAATTCCACGCGCTGGCTATGAGCTCTGGCGTCGTCCCCAATCCATGCACTTCAGATGGGTGGGACGACGCCAGAGACTTGGCTTAAGCGTCTATGGGCTCTGCTGCTCCTTCGCCTTATTTTCAGCTTCCTGCATGTATTTGATTACCGAGTCGGCATTGTCTGCAGTCACGAGAACCAGGCCAGAATCTATCGATCTTGGCATCCAGTTGCTCAGCCAGGGGTCTAACCCAGCGGTGCGGATGGCGTCGTTGTGCCAGGTGTAGAGCAGGAACAGCGCCAGGTAGTTCATAATGTCGTAGTTCTCCATGGTGATCAGGACCGCTTTTCCTTCTTTGATGTTGTTGAGGAATTCGCGGCCAGCTTCATTCACCGTGACTACCAGTTGGCCAGACTTCCCGGCTTCGTCGAGGGCGGTGATGATCCCTGGGCCGGCTTCCGAGTCGAGACCGACCATTCCAGTCAAATCTGGATAAGCAGCCAGCAACGCAGCCGTTTTCTGGGCCGCAATGTCGGCCTGCGAGTCATTGTCCTCTTCGGCCACTACTTCGATGCCGGTCCCTTCCAGTGTATCGCGGATCGCCTGGCGAGATCGCTGCATGTTCTCATTTTGGACGGGTGCGATGACTCCGATCTTTCCGGAAGTCAGTCCGCGTTTTTGATGCTCAGCGATTTGTGCCTCGGCCATCCTCACGCCTAACAGGTACCAATCGGTCCCGGCATAAGAGAGGCGGTTCGATTGGAACAGATCGCCATCAGTAACGACCACCGGAACCTTCATGTCGATGCACTTGTTCACCGGTTCGGTGAGTGCCGGGTCCCAGCCTCCGACTACGATGATGCCAGCTGGTCCTCGAGCGCACTCTTGTTCGACCGTGGCGATGTAGGCGGCCAGATCGACAGTGGTGGGGCCGGCCTTTCGCACCGTGACGCCGAAGTCGCGTGCAAAGGCGTCCAGGCCCGGATAGACCCGTTCCACGAAGAGGGGCAGGGTGGAGAATTGGGAGATCCATACGTATTCCTGATCGGCCCGGTCGGAGCCTCCGATCTTCCCCACGTGCGCGACTTCTCCACCAGCCTGTTGCGGCGCGGGCGTGGCGCCTCCGCAAGCGGCCAGGAGGAGCGCCAGGATCAATACGAGCGAGACAAACATCCAAGACTTTCCGAGAGCGGTTCTCATTTGATCACCTCCAGTAGGTTATGCGAATCGGTTTCTTTCCTCATCATCAACCCCTGCCATGGGGTTAACCGAACATTGTAGATTACCTGTCATGCGAAATCCGGAAATCAGCCACCTCCTTTCCCCTTACCCGCCTCTTCCTTCCAAAAGAACTAACTACGTGACGACCTCGCCATTACTGATTGCTCTGCGCCAACTGGTCAACCCCGATGGCGACGAGCAATACAACGCCGACCACGATACTCTGCCAGAACACCGGCACGCGGCCGATGATCAGCGCATTCTGAACAAGGGACATAAACAAGACCCCCAGAAACGCGCCTGGGATCGTACCTACGCCGCCAGACAAGCTGGCCCCACCCAGGATGGCCGCCGTGATCGTCCGCAGCTCGGTTCCTACTCCGGCCAATACCACTGCATTGCTCAATCGAGAGGCTAGCAGAGTCCCTGCCAGGCCGGAAAGCGTACCCATCATCACAAAACCATATAGAATCATGCGGTCAACCTTGATGCCTGCCAGGTCGGCTGCTCCGGGATTGCTGCCAATGTAGTAGAACTGCCGGAAGAAACGCGTGCGAGTCATAGCAAACCAGGCGAGAACCACCACCACAGCCATAACCCAGAAGGGAGATTGGAGCCCAAAGAAAACAGTCTGTCCGTAGGGCCGAAAACTCTGCGGCAGATTAGCAACCCCTGCCGAGGCGACCAGCTGCGTGACACCGCGGAGAATGCCTGCCATCGCCAACGTTGTAATGAGCGCATTGATCCGCAGCTTGGTAACTATCAGACCGTTGATGACCCCAATCACAGAGCCGGCAGCGATACCGATCAGAAATGCGGCAAGAGATGGCACGCCCATATCTTTAACCAGCGTGCCCGCCACGATGCCGCAGAACGCCAGGATGGAGCCGATAGAGAGGTCAAACACACCGCTTACCAGGAGTATCATCATGCCTACGGTAAGTATTCCACCCTGGGCCGTATCCAGCAGGACGGCAGCAATGTTCGCGCGTTGTGGGAAGGACTCCGGGTAACTGATTGCCATCCAGGCTGATAGAATCACAATGAGACCGATAAGTATCAATGGGCGGTCCTGGGCCAGGCGAATAGACAGCCTTTGGAGGCCGCTCCCAACAGATCGCTTTTTCCTTGGCTCAGCCGCTGCTGCGTCGACCGTTGATCCCGTCAATGAAGTCCTCCGTATGCACCTGATCTGCCAAACCTAACCAACCGGAGTAGACTTTCCGGTTCGCGCATCAAGGTCAGCGATTTATGGAAAGAGCTCTCGCGAACGATTATTGCATTCAAATCAAGGCTCTTTGGAATTCGCATCCCCGGTGATTTTTTATAGATGATGAAATCGGCTAGCCACATGAGAATGATCGTTCACGAATCTTGAACATTATATCATAACCTTTTTGAAGGAGTCAATACCCCTGTGCCGGGGGTTGACAGGGTCATTCAGTTCGTGCTATGATTGATGTGTTCATGGATTGTGAACATTCATATTCAATAAACCAGTGAGGACAGCTTTGGGCGACGAATACATTGTCAAAATGAAAGGCATCTCCAAGCGCTTTGGCGCTGTCCAGGCGCTCAAGAATGTCGACCTGGAATTACGCCGGGGTGAAATTCTAGGACTGGTCGGTGACAATGCCGCTGGCAAATCAACTCTAATGAAAATCCTTGCTGGGGCGTATATACCTGACAGCGGGGAGATCCTTCTCGAAGGGAAACCGGTCCAACTTGAAGGTCCACGCCATGCGCGAGAGCTGGGTATATCAATGGTTTACCAGGACCTGGCGTTGTTCAACAGTCTCGACGTCGCAAGCAATATTTTCGTCGCCAGAGAGCCTACGACCCGCGTGTTGGGCCTCAAACTGTTCGATCGGAAAGCGATGCGCGAGCAAGCCAGGATGCTGCTGGCGAGAATGGGGGTCAACATAAGCTCGGTTGACCTTCCGGTTGCTCGGATGTCCGGAGGCCAACGGCAGATGATTGCAGCTGCCAGAGCTCTGGCGTTTGCGGCAAAGATCCTCCTGCTAGATGAACCCACGGCTGCCTTGGGGGTAAGGGAAGCCAGCACCCTGCTCACACAAATCAAGGAGTGGAAAGCTCAAGGTCTGTCAATTATCCTGATCACCCAGCGAATTCCCGATGTCCTTGCCATTGGAGATCGCGCCATGGTTCTGAAAGGCGGAGTTCGGCAGGACATACTGGATGTTGCCAATTGCAACCTGGATGATATCGTCAACTTGATCATAAAAGGGCGTGAGGATTTACGAGAGCCTGCTGCCGAAAAGCAAGATCTTGAATACCTGTCCATCGGGTAGATAAATTAGCAGTCGCATGTTGTGTTAGTGCAGCAGTTGGCGTGCACTGATCATATAAGATCTACATACCCAATATTCAATCACCAGCCAGGTGAACGCGGGCGTCCAGGGCGCAGCACCCATCGCGGGCGTGAAAGACGCGCAGGGGATTGATGTCGATCTCCTGAATCTGCGGAAAATCAGTGAGCAGCTGGGAAAGCCGCAACAGAGCTTCCACCACTGCCTCGATATCCGAGCGCTTGTGGCCGCGCGCTCCCATGAGGATGGGCGCGCCGCGCAGCTGGGCGATCATCTCGCCCGCCTCTTTAGGCGTGACTGGTGCCACCCGCAAGGCAACTTCTTCAAAGACCTCCACGAAGATGCCGCCCAGGCCGACCAGCACCACCGGCCCGAAGTGCGCATCCTGCCTGCCGCCCAGGATCAGCTCGCGCCCGCCGGTCACCATCGGCTGAATTAATACTCCATCCAGGTGGACATCCGGGTAGGCCCGGCGGATGCGGCCCAGCATGTCTTCGAAGGCTTCTTTGACCGCCGGCGCGTTGCGCAGGTTTAACTGCACCCCACCTACATCCGACTTGTGAGAAATCTGCTGCGAGATCACCTTGATCGCCACCGGGTAGCCCATGCGCTCGGCGGCGGCGACCGCTTCTTCTACGCTGATGGCGCTCACCCCCCTGGCGGTGGGGATGCCGTAAAGCTCCAGGACCTGCATGGCCTCCGAAAGGAGCAGATCGCGGTTTTCTGAGCGGGCGTGCTCGATCAGAGAACGCACCGCGCTGCGATCTACATCAAAGGTAGGGATTGGCTCGGCCTCGCGGATCTCTCGCATACGCCGGTAATGGGTGTAACTCATCTCCAGGGCGCGAATGGTTTCAACCACGGCGGTGAAGATTGGCAGGCTATAGGTCTGCCGCAAATGGTTCACTTCCTGGGCTGTGGTCGAACAATAATAAGCCACCGGTTTGTCGTAACGCTTCACCATCTCGATGACTCGTTCGACCAGGGCGCGGCTTGCCAGGCGCTCGCTTTCCGAAAATGCGGTGTGCAGGAAAACCACGCCGTCCACATTCTCCAGCTGGAGGGTTTGTTCCAGGATCTGCCCATACAGCTCAAGGTCGAACAGGTCCCCCAGGTCCAGGGGGTTAGTCAGCCGGATCACCGAGGCGCGGAAATGTTTCTCGATCTGGCGTAAAAATGGCTCAGGGAAGTCGGCTAGTTCAAACCCCGAGAGCTCGCAGGCGTCGGCCGCTACCACGGCGTGGCCGCCGGAACGCGAGATCACCGCCAGCCGCACCCCGCGCATGGGGGGCAGGCGCAGGCACTTTAGGTTATTGAGCAGGCTGGTGGCGTCGCGCACCCGCACGATATCGGCCTGGCGGAAGCCGGCCTCGGTTACTTTGTCATCGCTGGAAAGCGAAGCGGTATGCGAGGCGGCGATCGCCCGTCCCAGGTTTCCGATATTGGACTTGAAGACCAGGATCGGTTTCGATGACCGGCGGGCGATCTCCATCAGCCGGCGGCCGTCGCGTAAGCTTTCAAGATAGAGGAATATCTCCTTTGTGCTGGGATCGTCCACCAGGTATTCCAATATGTCTTCGGCATCGATGTCCAGCATGTTGCCCACCGAGACAAACTTATTCAGCCCGATGCCTTCGTTGGCCATCAAGTTCAGGACGCTCAACCCAACCCCGCCGCTTTGGGAGATGATCGAGACCTCACCTGGCCTGACCAGCTTCTTAGATCGGAGGAACGGAACGCTGAAACCATTCTCCATATTCATGACCCCAATGCAGTTGGGGCCGACGAAACGAATCCCATACCGCCCGGCGACCTGGGAAATCTGCCGTTCGAACTGGCGGCCTTCGTCTCCATATTCACCAAAACCGGCGGTCTCGATGATCGCCCAGCGCACTCCCTTTTGGCCGCATTCCTCCAGCACCCCCGGCACCGTCCGGGCTGGCGTCAGGATCACAGCCATGTCCACCGGATCGGGTATCTCTCCGATCGAGCGGTAGATGCGCCGTGTCTCGATCGCACCGCCAGCCGGGCCGACGGCATACACCACACCGTTGAATCCAAACTCGACCAGATTGGCGACGATATTGCGGCCCAGGTTGTCCGGCTTGGCCGAGACACCGATCACTGCCACGCTGTGAGGGGAGAAGACTGCATGCATTTTTGATCCTGGCTTTATGAATAAATGGGCTCAGTTGCCATTTCGGGCAATCTTTATCATTCTATCCGCAGTTTCAGTATTGTCAACCATTACCAGAATCATTTACCGCAACTCGATCTTTTTTGATCCAGAAGTTTCTTGGATCTGGCAGATGTGTTGTTGCCCATTTTATGGATCTGCTTGCCAAGGGATAAGGATAAATGTAGAATAATTTTTAAAGAAGTGAAATGCGCTTTGTTCCTTTCGACTTATGCCAAGTGTTTCATGCTTTTTCTAAACTAAGAAAGGAGTCAGGGTGATGAAATACAGGGTGCACCGATTCGATATCAGGATGACCAGCGACCAAAGCAAATTAGAGCAATTTCTGAACAGCTTGGAAGGTGAAGTCATCGCAATAGTCCCCAACATTACGCTCGGATTTTTCTGGGCCCATCGGGTTGACTTTCTTCTCATTGTGGAGAAGTTGAGCTGATTGGACTGTGGAGATAAATTTAAGAGAACGGTGGTCCCCTAGGGATGGCACCTTATTAGGCTTAAGGGTTCCTGAGCTGCTCCATTTTTTGTTGGATCGCCCCCACATAGCCCTCGGCGCCCAGTGACTGGGAGGCCTGCGGGGCCTGCCGGTAGTACTCCTGCGCCCGTTCCAGATCGCCCGGCGCGCCGCGGCGGGTGAAGACCTGCGCCGGGTTGAGCAGGGATCGCGCCCGATGTCAATGGATGCCTTTGCCGGTGAACAGCTCGATCAATTTTTCACTGGCTGCCAGGGCGGCCTCCCAGCTTCCTTCGGCCAGGGAGAGTTCATAATAGCGACTGCATTTTCCAACTGGGCTACCTGGTCATCCAGTGTCTCAGGCATTGTTTTTCCGCTCCAACGCCTCCCGCGTTCGCTCCAAATCGGGTACCGCCTTGAGTGCCTCGAATGCGGCCAACGCTTGTGAGAAGTAGTTGCGCGCCGCCTCGCTGTCAGATCGCGCCAGTGCTACCTCCCCAAGCTCGGCGAGCGTGCGCCCGATCTGCCAGCCGGTCTCCAGTTCCTTGAACAATTCCAAAGCCTGGTTTAAACGCGTTTCGGCTTCGGCATGTTCACTTGCTAAACGGTGCGCGACCCCCCAGGCACGCTGAGCGATAGCGAGATACAGCTTGTGACCATCCCGCCTGGCCAGTTCCTCCAGCCGCGGCGCATATTCCCACAATGCAGCTGCATCGCGTTGTTGTACGGCAGTGTCGGCCAGGGTCAAATACATCTCATGGTCGTGGGCCATGGTACCCCCGAGAACGGGCTGGCCGGCCGTTTCGATCGCGGCTTCCATGCTCTGCCTGACGAGGGCGAACTCGCCCTCCGCCTTCAACGGCAGCGACCTTCAGTAAAATTGATTGCGCTGCCATCCATCTTCTGGTCCGGATACGGAAATTAAATAATCGTATGACTCCTTCGCATAGGCCTTGGCTCGCTCCAGGTCGCCACGCAACGCGTGGACACTCGCGCTCAGCGCGACGTAAAATCAGGTCGGCCCCACCCGTTGACGGGGGTAGCGCTGTTCGAGATCGCGCCACTTTTGCTCTGTGGCGAACATCTCCTCCCACCGGTCCAAGCGGAACCAGCACTGGCCCTGCAGGCCGAGGGCAGTTGCCTGCTGGCCAATGGCCTGCATGCTGGCGGCGAGTGTTTCCGCTTCCTGCAGATGCGGCATGGCCTGGGCGTACTCGCCGACGTACATCAAGGCCATTCCTACCCCACTCAACGCGTCAATCGCCTCGCTCGGGTCATCCAGGCGCGCCTCCTGGCTGATCTCCAGCCGCCTCTGCGCTACCTGCAAATGTTCGCGCAGCAGGCTGCGCCCGTCCAGGATATTGGCCAGCGCGCCGAGTGCTCGGGAAAGGACAACCGGGTCGTCCAGCCGTTCAGCCATCTCCACCGCCTGCTGCGCGAAACGTTGCGCCCTTTCCCAGTCCGGAGGAATCTGGGTACGCCAGGCATCAAAAGAGAGCGTAGTCAGGGCGCGGACGATCTCCGGGTGGGCCGGCTCGCCTTGCAGCGCCCCCAGGCTCTGTTCGAGGCTGGCGCGCGATTCCAATGCGATCTGGCTGGCCTGGCGATAATGTTCCAGATCCATATTCCATTTAGCCTCCGTGGCCATTTGGACGATCTTGCGATGCAGGCGCACTGCAACGATCTCCTCGCCGTCTGCCAAATTGCGCCATAGATCGAGGGCTTGCCGATAGAGCGAGATGGCTTGTGTGAAATCGCGCAGGAGGCGATAAACGTCGGCCAGTTCTTCGAACAGGATCATGTGGAGCGTGCTCTGTTCCCCCGGATCGATCAATTCGAGGGCAGCGCGCAGGTTCTGGACGGCCTCGTCGTAGGCGTACACGGCCACAGCCTGCCGGGATGCCAGCCGGTAGTACTCGATCGCCTTGTCAGCTTGGCCGCCGAGGGCAAAGTGGTGCGCCAGCAGGCCATAAAACCCCTCTAAGCGGTCAGGGTACAACGCCTCGATCGCCTCCCCCACCCGGCGATGAAACCCGCGGCGGCGTTTCAACAAGATCGTGTTGTAAACGGCCTCCTGGGTTAGTGGATTAAGAAAGGTGTATTCGACTTCCGGCACGCGCGCCGCCTCGCGGATCATGTCTAGGCGGATCAACGTCCCCAAATGCTTGTCCAATTCCTGGCTGGCTTCATCCACCGCCAGCAGCACCCGGTGGAAGAAAGAGCGGCCGATGACCGACGCCATCTGCAACGTAGCGCGGGTAGCCTCCTCCAGCCGGTCCAGGCGCGCCGCCAACAGCGACTGCAAATTGTCGGGGATGTCGAAATCAGCTCCCTCGATCGTCGCCCGCCAATAGCGCCGCGTTACTCCGTCGACGGTGCGCTCTTCGGAAACCACCGCGCCGCTCTCAATCAAGGAGCGCACCACTTCCTCGATGAAGAACGGGTTGCCGCCCGACTTTTCGAGAATGCTGGCCCGCAAACGGTCTGGTAGCTCGGCGATGGCCAGCAGGCGGTTCAAGAGCTCGTTGCTCTCTGCTTCCGAGAGGGGGCGCAGGGATACTTCGGTGTAGCGGTGGTGGAACTCCTCGTCGGCGGTGGTCTTGATCTGCCAGGCTGGCGCTTGCCGCTCGGCGCGCAAGGCGCAGATCAGCACCAACGGAATCTCTTCTGTCAGGGGCAGGAGCTGGCGGAGAAGTTCGATCGAGGTCGCATCGCTCCAGTGCATATCGTCGAACACCAGCACGGTTGGCCGGCTGGAAAACTGCGCTCGCCACCAGGCGTGCATTGCCGCGAACATTTCTTGCTTGAACGTCTCACCCTCGAGCGGCGGCCCGCCATTCTCGCTCTCCAACCCAAACAAGGCCTCAAAGACCTGTGTCGCGCCGGGGCGGCGCTCCTCCGCCAGACCTGTGACGAGAGAAGCCAGTTTCTCGCGGATCACTAGCGGTGGATCATTGTAGGCAATCCCGTTTACACGCCGCATCAGTCGTTGGAATAACCCGTAAGCCTGGTTGGTTTCGTAAGAGAGGCTGATGGTTTCATACCAGTCACCGTTAAGACCGATCAGGTCTTTGAATACCTGCGTTGTCTCAGTCACCAGGCGAGTCTTGCCCAGGCCGGCTTCGCCCAGCACGCAGACGATCCGCCCCAAGCCCTGTTTCAGGTCGGCTATCACGCTGCGCAAAGAAAGTAGTTCGGACTCGCGGCCGACCATCTCGGCATGCAGGCCTTCAATGCCACGCGCCCGCCCGACCAACGCCTGGTGCCCCAGCACCCGGTAAGCCGGCACCGGCTCGCTCTTGCCTTTGACCTCGATACCGCCCAGTTCCTCAAAATTGAAAAGCGGCTTCACCAGTTTATATGTATCGTGGGCGACCTGTACCGTGCCGGGTTTCGCCGTCTGCTCCATGCGCGCAGCCAGGTTGATGGCGTCGCCCAGCGCGGTGTATTCCATGCGCAGGTCAGAGCCGACCGCACCGACGACGACCAGCCCGGTATTGATGCCCACCCGCACGTCGAAGTCGATGCCATGGCTTTGTTTGATCTGCTCGCGGTAGGGTTTAATCCCGGCGACGATGTCCATCCCAGCCAGCACCGCTCGCTGAGGGTCATCCTCGTGGGAGATGGGTGCACCGAAGAAAGCCAGGATGCCATCTCCCATCAGCCGGGCGACGGTGCCTTCATATCTATATACCGGTTTGATCATCTGCTCGAATGCGCCGTTGATGATCTCCGACCACTCTTCAGGGTCCAGACGGTCAGCGGCGGCAGTAGAACCTTTGACGTCGCAGAAGAGCATGGTCACCACTCGCCGCTCGCCGACCATCTCGCCGCGCGTGCGAGCAGATTCCAGCTTGGTCAGCAGTTCTTTTGGGATGTACTGCTGGAGTTGGGATTCGCCAGCATGTGACGATGGTGAAGCTGAAGGCGGGGGTGGTTGCGGTGGAGGGGGTGGCGCAGCCGCCGGCTGGGAAGCTGGGGAAGAGACAGCGGTCGCTGGCGGCGGACTGGCGGGGCGCGGTGCAACCGCCGGCTTCACTCCTGGCGTCTGCGCCGTCGCAGTCTGGGCAGCCGGCCGCCAGATGAAGCCTCCTGAATCCACCAGCCTCAGTCCGCAGTTGTCACAAAAATTCGTTGCCTCGGGCAACGCGAAGCCGCACCGGGGGCAAGCTTGGACGAGCAGGGTTCCGCAGTGCTTGCAGAAATTGGCACCTGCCCGGTTGGGGGTCTGGCAGTTAGGACAGTTCATCACTTCAGTATTATCTCCCCCTTGGGTTGACTGGTTTTGAAGATCGTTTCGGCGTCAAAGGATGAGAGGCCAATTTATCGAAATTAGACAAAAATTGACGTGATTCATTTTATATTGTATTGGGATAAGTGTCAAGATGTCAGTGCGTCTCGGTCACTTTATGGAGGCTGCGCGGCTTTTCCGTGTCATACCCCTTGACATGCGTCAGATGGTATGAGAAAAGTTGCGCAGGAACGATGCTGACGATGGGCGTCAGCCATTCTGGAATATTCACCGGCAGTGCGATAGGGGATTGCGCCAGCTCCAGGGCTGTGCTGGCATTGGAAATCACCACCAACTCCGCCAATTGTGCATGTTTCAGATGATCGAGCAGGCTCATCAGCGAATCAAACACTTTCCCTGAGGGCACGATCGCCATCACCGGGAAGCCACGCTCCACCATGGCAATCGGGCCATGCAGGAAATCTGCCGAAGAGTAAGGCTCGGCCTCGACGTAGGTCAGTTCCTTGAGTTTGAGCGCCCACTCGAAGGCGGTGGCATAGTTATAACCCCGCCCGAGCACGACACATTGCTGCATATAGCGGTAACGCTGAGCCATCTGTGCAATTCCGCTGTCCTCCTTTAATACTTCTTCCACCCAGTCCGGCACCCGCGCCAGCTCTTGCCAGCGCGCCTGTGATCCGTTCATGGCCGCCGAAAGCATGGCAATCGCCATTAACTCAGCTGTATAGGTCTTGGTCGCGGCTACCGATTGTTCCGCCCCGGCCTGGATGTCGAGGAGAAAGTCGGCAGTCTTTGCCAGTGGGGAGTCGGGGGTATTGGTAATTGCCAACGTCGGGCGCCCCTGGCGCTTGCCCTCTTCCAGCACGCTGATGATGTCAGGCGATTGGCCGGACTGCGAAATCCCAACTACCAGCGCACCGTTCAATTTCGGCGGTTGCTGGTAATAGGTGAACAAAGAGGGGGTGGCCAGGGCCATCGGCAAGCCATTCAGCGCGCCCCACAGATAATTGGCGAAGCGCCCGGCGTTATCGGAGGTGCCACGCGCCGCCAGAAAGGCGTATTGAATGTCATCCGATTGAATTGCGCGGGCAATTTCTTCTACATTTTTTCTTTGGGCTAAGAATAGCTGCCCCAGGCGGGCGGGTTGTTCAAGGATTTCG
>Ga0209431_10001219_pt1 | contig 21474 bp, 6 predicted proteins | sample RifCSP13_3_FD_184021 | JGI IMG/M metagenome (GOLD analysis project Ga0209431, IMG submission 184021) | Soil microbial communities from Rifle, Colorado - Rifle CSP2_sed 13_3 (SPAdes) (version 2) | ecosystem: Environmental > Terrestrial > Deep subsurface > Rock core/Sediment | place: Rifle...
CCCACCTTGCGCAATTGGGCAGCCACCACCTGGCGGATGGCCGGTTCATCATCAACGACCAACACCTGCAGAGATGTCATAACGTATCGCCCTCCCGATTCGGGTGCCCGGCCATAACCGGCTGCCTGGTTGCCGTGGTTTGGCTGCCCGGCGGAATGTCTGGTGGTTCCATCAAAAGTTCTTCGGCGGCGGGCACGGGAAGGGTCACCAGCACTTGCGTCCCTTCGCCGGGTGTCGAATCGATTTCTATCGTACCGTCATGCCCGGTGATGATGGAATAGCAGAGTGACAAGCCCAGCCCGTTGCCTTTGCGTTTGGTGGTGAAGAAAGCCTCGAACACACGGTTGAGCGTGTCCTGTGCCATGCCGCAACCGTTGTCTGCCACGGTGAGCCGGACATTCCCGCCGACCACCCCGGTGTTCAGCGTGATCTCCTGTGCGCGGCCCTCCACGGTCTCCAGTGCATCGGCAGCGTTGATCAGCAGATTCATGATCACCTGCGTGAGTTGGTCCGCGACGCCGTAGATTGCCGGCAACTGGTTGTCCAGATTGAGCCGCAGGTTCACCCGGCGCATTCTCTTGTCATAACCCATCAGACCGGCAGTAGTCCGCACCAGCCCGTTCAGGTCAAGCAACTGGAGTTCGACCGGCTGGGGCGCGGCAAATTCCGATATTTCGCGGGTGATCGCTGAAAGCCGGTGGATATGGGTCTGAAGCATGGCCAGCTTGCTGGCCTCTGCCGTTTCGCGCTTCCCCGATGATTGGTCGAGGACCATTTCCTGCAGCACTCCCGACATGGCCGCGATGGGATTGCCGATTTCATGGGCCACTCCGGCAGCCAGCGCGCCGACTGCGGCCATCTTCTCCTGGTGGAAATATTTCTGGCGCGCGATCACCAACTCCTTTTCCCGCTCGTCCAAGGCACTCGCCATCTGATTCACCGCCTGCATCAATTCGCCCACCTCGTCGTTGCGTGTCACCGGGGTCATGACATTGCGCTCGCCCCTGATGATGTCAAGTGCCCTGGCCTTCAGCGTGTGCAGGTCGTTGGTGAGCCGCGTAAAGAATAATCCGATGATCGCGCCCAGCAACAACAGGCCGATCAATCCGAACAGCAGCGAGGCAAGCGCTGCCGAATCCCATTGCATGCGGAAACGTTCCGCTGTTGCGATTTGCTCACGCCGCGATTCCTCAATATGCTGGGTGACCTCGATCTTGACCTTGAGCAACTCGGAATTCATCATGGCCAATGCCGCTGCGGAAGGATGCGCGGTGGCCTGCGCCAATGCCTGCTCGACTCTTGCAAGGTTCACATTGGCGTATGGATAACTCAACGCCAGTTCGGCGTTTTTTCTTTTGAGCAGTTCAAAATTGGACTGAAAACGTTGCACCGCCGCAATCTGGTCATCCTTGTCCGAATTCATGAAGACCGCCATGACGATGTGAAAGGCGGTCGCGTCCACTTGTCTGAAATGCTCTTCGATCTTGTACAGATTCTGCAACCGTTCAAACTCGTCCACCAGTTCCGCCTTCTTGTTGAAAGTAAACGTGGTGAGAAGCACTGCATAGATGACGACCGCAGCAAACGCCAGAAACCCTTTGACGCGAAGCGGAACTTCGGAAACGTTCCGCTCGGGCACCGCGGGCGTGGTTGTATGCTCTTCATTCGGGTGCCCGGCCAAAAGCTTTTCGGCGACGCGGGGCACGACGGCAGTTTCGGCCATCGGCGCGTTCATTTGGGCGCCCGGACATAACCAGCCTGCGTGTGTTGTTGGGGCTTTAGCCCCTTACAACCACAGCGTACCCCTTGCGGGTGTACCTGGACATCGTTTTTTGATAGCTTGGTCGAATGGCTTGTGGTTTTACCAAAAGCTTTTCGTCGCAGGTTTCTCGGAAAGAGGATATTCATGTATTGATTGTACGCTGCAATCGCTGGCCGAGCTATCGTTTGCCTTGTCTAATGACAAGTGAGCCTGAACGAGAGAGTGTATTTCCACTGTGAGATGAGCCTAGCAATCCAGGCAAACAAAAAAAGTAGAAAAATCCCAACTTTCCCGATTATAGGAAATAATATTTCCTTCTGCTTGGAAATGGTAATTAATCGTTGAGTTTATGGTTTATAAAACAATTGGTTATTGATGGCATGTTATGTGCTACATAATTAATGTATGTTCTATCTGATAGTTGGAATTTGGCGGTAATCAGAGCACTTTTTACAGGCTTGCTTAAATTAATGAACGATTTTGTTTTAGGGTAGCCTTATCGAAGATTTGCAGATCGTCGAATCAAGTGAATGTAAATTAAATACTGCCATTTTCCAGCATTGAAATTTACATTCATAACCAAAAAAATATTTTACCAGCATCACGATGAGCATCGCGACATAGTTTTTTAATTTTATGAAATGCGCCATTAAATACCCCGCCACCCCAATCATAATTTCCGCTCCGTCCCCGGCCAAGTTTTTTAGTGCCGGGGATGTTGTTATGGAAGATGTAAAAGGATCCAGCAAATCTGTGTTGGGGCGCAATTTAATTGCCATCGCTTTATTGGTTCTTTCTGGAACGGCGCTGCTCATGCCGCTGGCTCAAGCGGAACCCACGGGCGGACAAATCAGTACGGGAGCAGGTACGATCGCCCAAGCCGGGGCGACCACCACCATTACCCAAAATACCCAGAACCTCGCCATCAACTGGCAAAGTTTCAGCATTGGCAGCAACGAAGCTGTACGCTTCAACCAACCCAACGCATCGTCCATTGCCCTCAACCGCGTTCTCGGCCAAGACCCAAGCTCTATCCTCGGCAGCCTGAGCGCCAACGGCCAGGTCTTTGTTCTGAATCCCAACGGCGTGTTGTTTGGTACGGGCTCACAAGTGAATGTGGGTGGTTTGGTTGCTTCCACACTGAGCCTCAGCGATGCTGACTTCATGGCGGGCAATTACGGCTTCAGCAACAGTGGTGGAGTTGGGTCTGTTGTCAACCAAGGAACGCTCACTGCTGCACAAGGCGGCTATATTGCCCTGCTAGCACCCGAAGTGCGCAACGAAGGCGTCATTACCGCCACGCTGGGTACAGCCCTGCTCGCCGCAGGCGACAAAGTCACCCTCAATCTTGACAACGGCTCATTGCTTTCTTTCACAACAGATCAGGGCTCGCTCGACGCGCTGGCTGGGAACAAGCAATTGATACAGGCCGACGGCGGACAGGTGTATATGTCGGCCAAGGCCGCTAACGCGCTCAGCACCGCCGTGGTCAACAATACCGGCATCATCGAAGCGCGCACCTTGCAGAACCAAAACGGCGTCATTACTCTGATGGGCGACATGCAAGTCGGACAAGTCTATGTGGGCGGTACGCTGGATGCGTCTGCGCCAAACGGAGGGAATGGCGGATTCATCGAAACTTCTGCGGCATACGTTAAAGTCGCCACCGATGCAACAATCACGACTCAAGCTTCGCAGGGGATATCCGGCAACTGGTTGATTGACCCTCCTGATTTCACCATTGCCGCAAGCGGTGGCGATATTACCGCTGCGACACTCAACACCAACCTTGCTTCGACCAGTGTGACCATCCTGAGCAGCCAGGGCACAGTCAATCTTCTGGGTAACGGCGACATCTTCGTCAATGATGTGGTGGGCTGGAACAGCGCCAACAGTCTCACGCTGAATGCGGTTCGCAATATCAACGTCAATTCGGCTATCACCAACACCGGCACGGGCGCGATCAATCTGATCGCCGCTGCCGCCGTTGCGGTCAATGCAAACCTCAGCTCTGGCGGAGCAATCGCGATCACTGCCCCCACCGGGCTGACGCAAGCCGTTGGAACAACCATTACGACTGCTACCGGTCTCACCATCGATGTGTCAGCGGCAAGCACGTCGAGCGGAGTTATCGCAGGTTTGGGCGGCCTGACCAAGAATGGTATTGGCATATTGACGCTCTCGGGTATTAACACTTACACCGGTGCGACCACGATCAATGCAGGTGGTTACACTCTCAGCGGAACGGGCACCGCAACTGGCACGGCCTTCACCGTCAATTCGGGCGGCATGTTGACGCTGGATAACGCGGCGGCGAACAACACCAATCGCATCAGTGACACCTTGGCGCTCACGCTCAACGGCGGTGAGTTGTTGTTTAGCGGATCCAACGTTGCTGCGACGGCCGCCAGTGAAACGATTGGCGCCTTGACGCTTGCATCTGGGGCTTCAACCGTTACGGTCAATTCCGGCACGGGCGGATCTACGATATTGACCTTTGCAAGTTTGAACCGCTCCACTGGAGCGACGGTCTTGTTCAGGGGGGTGGGCCAAACCAACAATTTGGCTCCCTCTGCGGGTACGGCCAATATTCGGTTTACGGCCGCGCCGACAACGGTCAATGGCCAACTTGTGGGCGCGGGCGCATTGAATACGACCACGGCACCCGTCATGATCGCCGCCATCGGCGATACCTCTGCAGGCGGCTCAGGGACTAATTTTGTCACTTACGATACAGGTGCCAATAACACCGGAGTCCGTCTGCTCGTTTCGGCTACCGAGCAGACGGCTACTTACGCGGCTGGCGTTAATTGGTTAGTCAATGCTGCAGCAAATGCCAATGCAAATAGAACGGTCAATTCACTCCTTCAATCTGGTGGCAATACCTTCACGATCGGAAATGCAGGTGCGGCTAAGACCCTGCTTGTATCAAGCGGCAACGTACTCTCCGTATCGGGTAGCAACATTATCACCGGACGCGCCACTGACTTGATAAGCTTTGCAACCAGCGCTGAAGGCAGGGTATTTACTGTCGGAAACCTCGCGGTTAACACTTCCGTCATAAATGGCACTAGCGCCTTAACCAAGAGTGGCAGCGGGACGCTGACACTGAATTCCACTAATACCTACACGGGCACAACAACAATCAATGCGGGTACCCTGACTGAAGCGTTGTTGAACGCCATTTCCACGGGTGCAGTTACGGTGAACGGCGGTATATTTAATATTGGCGGCGTCACTGATTCAGTAGGTGCGGTCACATTGACCAATGGCAGCATCACTGGTACGACCGGGGTGCTGACCGGCACTTCCTACACCATGCAGAACGGCACGGTCAGTGCGATCTTGGCAGGCGCTGTCCCGTTGACCAAGACCACTGCTGGCACGGTGACGCTGTCAGGTGTGAACACCTATACCGGCATCACCACGATCAATGCAGGTATCCTGAGTGTGGGAACGATAGGCAACGGCGGTGTCGCGGGGAACCTCGGCGCGGCGACCAACGTTGCCACGAACCTGGTGCTGGGCGGGGGTACCTTGCAATACACCGGTGCGACCGCCACGACGAATCGTGCCTATACATTGACTGCGGCCACCACGTCTTCAATAGACGTGAGCGTCGCGGGCACGACGCTCACGATGTCGGGTGCGGCTGCCAACACGACAGGCGCGCTGACCAAGCTCGGTGCGGGCACGCTGACGCTGACCGGTGCGAACCTGTATACCGGTTTGACCACAGTGAATGACGGCACCTTGACTGAAGGGATCGCCAACGCATTGTCCTCGGGTGCGGTGACGGTGAACGGCGGTACATTTAACATAGGCAACGTCTCTGATACTGTTGGCGCGGTCACGCTGACCAACGGCAGCATCACCGGCACGACCGGGGTGCTGACGAGCACGGGTTACACCGTGTCTAACGGCACGATCAGCGCGATCCTGGCAGGCGCTGTTCCGTTGACCAAGACCACGACCGGCACGGTTACGCTGTCGGGTGCGAACACCTATACAGGGTCGACCACGATCAGCGCAGGTACGCTCAAACTCGGTAGCATTTCAGCCCTTGGCACCGCTGCTGCTGGCACCAGCGTTACCACTGGTGCAACGCTCGACCTGAACGGATTCACGCTGGGCACGGCGGAAGCACTGATACTGAACGGTATGGGTGTTGGCGGCATGGCTGGTGCGTTGACCAACAGCTCGTTGACGGCCGCGACCTTTAGCGGACCGGTCACGCTCGGCAGCGATAGTAATATCGTAGTCGGCGCCGGGAGCACTCTTTCCAGCACCGGTACCATCAATGGGGCTTTCGCGCTTAATGTTCTTGGCGGGGGTGCCGTCACGCTGGGTGGAACCATTGGAAATAGCACGGCACTTGCATCTCTCACCGGGGCGGCAGGAACAGCATTGACCATTAACGGCGGTGTGGCTAGTACCAGCGGTGCACAGACCTACGGCGGTGCGACGACATTCGGCGCAGCGACGACACTGACAGCGGGTAGTGTCAGCGCGACTGGTGCTGTGACGGCTATAGTCGGGACGCTCACACTCGCCACTGGCGCAGGCGATGCGACGCTCAACAATATAGCTAACAATATTGGCACAGTTAAAGTAACCAGCGGTGCGAATGTTTCTGTTATCAACTCGATCGCACTCACTGTTGCGGGCATCAATGCCACCGGCCTAGTGGATGTGCGCACACAAACCGGAAACCTGACGCTGACCACTGCTGCCATAGCTACGACCAATACCAGCCCCAATGCAGTCACGCTGGTTGCGGATGTCGCTTCCGTACCGAATCCCACTGGCAGCGGCGGTAATTTCATCAACTCGGGCAATGTCGCAATCACCACCGGCGTTGGCGGTGCCTGGCGCATCTACACCGGCAATCCGACCGGCACGGCTCGCGGTGGGCTGGTTGAAACGGCAAAGAGTTACAACGTGGATGATGCCAGCGACCCGCTGGCTTCCGGTAACCGGATATATTTCCGGATTCAGCCGACCCTGACGATCACTACTGTCAGCACCAGCAAGGTATACAACAGTACCGGTGCGGATCCCGCGTTGACTTATACCTTGGGTGGGCTGATTGATGGCGACACGACAGTATCAACCTCCCCGACACTCAGCCGAGTAGCAGGCAAGGATGTTGGCGTCTACGCCATTAGTGCTACAGGCGCAGCATCAAGTATTGGGTACACCATTAGTTATGCGAATACCGGTTCGCTGTCCATCACCGCAGCGAGCCTCGCCATCACCGGCGTGACCGCAGCGGACAAAGTGTATGACACCGCCACTGCGGCAGCCTTGACTGGCAGCGCAGCGATCACGGTCCTGGGTACGGACGCTGTCACCCTGGGTGGGGTAGGCAGCGGCGTGTTCGCCGACAAGAACGTCGGCACCGGCAAAGCGGTGACCGTCGGCGGCTACAGCATCAGCGGTACCGACGCGGCCAACTACATCCTGATACAACCAGTCGGCGTGACAGCCAACATCACCGCTGCCAGCCTTGCAGTCACCGGCGCAGTTGCAGCGAACAAGGTGTATGACGCCACCGCTGCCGCCAGCTTAAGCGGAGCAACGATCACCCCGTTGGGCACCGATGCCGTCACCTTGAGTGCCGGTACGGGTGTCTTTGCCGACAAGAACGTCGGCACCGGCAAAGCGGTGACCGTCGGCGGCTACACCCTCAGCGGTACCGATGCAGGCAACTACATCCTGATACAGCCGACTGGATTGACCGCCAATATCACCGTTGCCACTCTCGCCATCACCGGCGTGACCGCAGCGGACAAAGTGTATGACACCGCCACTGCCGCCACCTTGACTGGCAGCGCATCGATCACGGTCCTGGGTACGGACGCTGTCACCCTGGGCGGCGTTGGCGTTGGCGTGTTCGCCGACAAGAATGTCGGCACCGGTAAAGCGGTGACCGTCGGCGGCTACACCATCAGCGGTACCGATGCGGCCAACTACCTCCTGATACAACCAGTCGGCGTGACCGCCAACATCACCGCTGCCAATCTCGCCATCACCGGCGTGACCGCAGCGGACAAAGTGTATGACACCTCCACTGCGGCAGCCTTGACTGGCAGCGCATCGATCACGGTTCTGGGTACGGACGCTGTCACCCTGGGCGGGGTAGGCAGCGGCGTGTTCGCCGACAAGAACGTCGGCACCGGCAAAGCGGTGACCGTCGGCGGTTACAGCATCAGCGGTACCGATGCGGCCAACTACATCCTGATACAACCAGTCGGCGTGACAGCCAACATCACCGCTGCCAGCCTTGCAGTCACCGGCGCAGTTGCAGCGAACAAGGTTTATGACGCCACCGCTGCCGCCAGCTTAAGCGGAGCAACGATCACCCCGTTGGGCACCGATGCCGTCACCTTGGGTGCCGGTACGGGTGTCTTTGCCGACAAGAACGTCGGCACCGGTAAAGCGGTGACCGTCGGCGGCTACACCCTCAGCGGTGTTGATGCAGGCAACTACACCTTAATACAGCCGACTGGATTGAGCGCCAACATCACCGTTGCCACTCTCGCCATCACCGGCGTGACCGCAACGAACAAAGTGTATGACACCGCCACTGCGGCAGCCTTGACTGGCAGCGCAGCGATCACGGTCCTGGGTACGGACGCTGTCACCCTGGGCGGGGTCGGCGTTGGCGTGTTCGCCGACAAGAACGTCGGCACCGGCAAAGCGGTGACCGTCGGCGGCTACAGCATCAGCGGTACCGATGCAGGAAACTACACCTTGGTGCAACCAGCGCTCACCGCCAACATTACTGCCGCCAGCCTCGCCATCACCGGCGTGACCGCAGCGAACAAAGTGTATGACACCTCCACTGCCGCCACCTTGACTGGCAGCGCATCGATCACGGTTCTGGGTACGGACGCTGTCACCCTGGGCGGGGTAGGCAGCGGCGTGTTCGCCGACAAGAATGTCGGCACCGGCAAAGCGGTGACCGTCGGCGGCTACAGCATCAGCGGTACCGATGCGGCCAACTACATCTTGATACAACCAACTGGCGTGACAGCAACCATAAACGCCTACGCCGTCAGCATGACCGGTACACGCGCTTATGACGGCACAACGGACGTGGCCGCCAGCATCTTCACCCTGGGGCCCCTGGTTGGAACGGAAACCCTGACCCTCAGCGGTACCGGCAGCGTGTCGAGCGCGAATGCCGGAACCTACCCGGTCACGCTGGGCACGCTGGCACTGGGTAACGGCACCGGACTGGCCAGCAACTATACCTTCACCGGGGGCACCCAGACCGCCACCATCAGCGCTGCTGCTTTGGCAATTGTTACAGCCGACAACGCCAGCAAGACCTATGGCACGACCTATACTTTGGGCACCTCCGCGTTCACGGTCACCGGACTGCAAGGTACCGACGCCATCGGCGGCGTGACCCTGGACAGCACCGGCGCAATCAACACGGCCAACGCAGGCACTTACGCGATCATCCCCAGCAATGCCGTCTTCAGCGTGGGGTTGGCCAGCAACTACACCATCTCTTACGTGAACGGCACACTGACGGTGAATCCTGCGGTACTGACTGCGGCGATCATCGGCGCCCCGACCAGGGTATACAACGGCGCGACGACCGCGACACTCACCTCAGCGAACTATGCACTGACCGGTTTCATCGGTACTGAAGGCGCGACCGTCACGCAAACCGCCGGTGCCTACAACAGCCAAGACGTCGTCACTGCAAACACCGTCAGTGTCACCCTGACTGCGGGCAACTTCACCGCAACGGGCGCCACCTTGTTGAGCAACTATGTGTTGCCGGTTGCGGCCAGTGGCGCGGGCACCATCACCGTCGCGCCATTGACCGCTGCGATCATCGGCGCCCCGACCAGGGTTTACAACGGCGCGACGACCGCGACACTCACTTCGGCGAACTACGCACTGACCGGTTTCATCGGTACTGAAGGCGCGACCGTCATGCAAACCGCCGGTGCCTACAACAGCCAAGACGTCGTCACCGCAACCACGGTCAGCGTCACTCTGGCTCCAGCCGACTTCACCGCAACAGGCGCCACCTTGTTGAGCAACTATGTGTTGCCGGTTGCGGCCAGTGGCGCGGGCACCATCACCGTCGCGCCATTGAGCGCGACGATCATCGGCGCCCCGACCAGGGTATACAACGGCACGACGACCGCGACACTCACTTCGGCGAACTACGCACTGACCGGTTTCATCGGTACTGAAGGTGCGACCGTCACGCAAACCGTCGGCAGTTACAACAGCAAGGACGTCGCCACCGCAAACACCGTCAGTGTCACTCTGGTTGCGACCGACTTCACCGCAACAGGCGCCACCTTGTTGAGCAACTATGTGTTGCCGACCGCTGCAAGTGGAGCAGGCCAGATCAACGCCTACGCCGTCAGCATGACCGGCACCCGTGCTTACGATGGCACAATGGATGTGGCCGCCAGCATCTTCACCCTGGGCCCCCTGGTTGGAACGGAAACCCTGACCCTCAGCGGTACCGGCAGCGTGTCGAGCGCGAATGCCGGAACCTACCCGGTCACGCTGGGCACGCTGGCACTGGGTAACGGCACCGGACTGGCCAGCAACTATACCTTCACCGGGGGCACCCAGACCGCCACCATCAGCGCTGCTGCTTTGGCAATTGTTACAGCCGACAACGCCAGCAAGACCTATGGCACGACCTATACTTTGGGCACCTCCGCGTTCACGGTCACCGGACTGCAAGGTACCGACGCCATCGGCGGCGTGACCCTGGACAGCACCGGCGCAATCAACACGGCCAACGCAGGCACTTACGCGATCATCCCCAGCAATGCCGTCTTCAGCGTGGGGTTGGCCAGCAACTACACCATCTCTTACGTGAACGGCACACTGACGGTGAATCCATATGCTGTGAGCATGACCGGCACTCGTGTTTACGACGGTACGGTGAACGCGGCAGCCAGCATCTTCACATTAGGCCCCCTGGTTGGAACTGAAACCCTGACTCTCAGCGGTACAGGTACCGTGGCTTCCAAGGATGTGGGAACCGGCAAGGTCGTGACACTGGGTACCCTCACGTTGGGCAACGGCACCGGACTGGCCAGCAACTACACCTTTATTGGTGGCACACAGGCTGCGTCCATCACGCCAGCCACACTGACCGCTGCAGTGATCAACACCCCGGCCAAGGTATACAATGGCACGACTACCGCGACACTCGCACCAGCGAACTATGCACTGACCGGCTTCATCGGTACTGAAGGTGCGACCGTCACGCAAACCGTCGGCAGCTACAACAGCAAGGATGTCGTCACCGCAAACACCGTCAGTGTCACTCTGGTTGCGACCGACTACACCGCAACAGGCGCCACCTTGTTGAGCAACTACATATTGCCGACTGCGGCAAATGGCGCAGGTACCATCACGCCCAAGGCGCTGACCGCCACGATCAGCGCGCCCAACAAAGTGTATGACGGCAACACCACGGCTGCGCCGACGTTCAGCATCACCGGCGGACTGATCGGCATCGAAACCGTGACAGCCACCGGCACGGCGACCTTCAACAGCAAAGACGTGCTGACCGCCAATCTGGTGACAGCCAACAGCACCCTGCTGGCCAACGGCACCAATGGAGGACTGGCCAGCAATTACAGCTTGGTCGCCGGTCAAACTGTTGCAGCGTACATCACCCCCAAGGCGCTGACCGCCGCGATCACCGCGCCCGACAAAGTGTATGACGGCGCCCTCACGGCCACACCGACGTTCACCATCATCGGCGGACTGGTCGGCATCGAAACCGTGACGGCCACCGGCACGGCGACCTTCAACAGCAAAGACGTGCAGACCGCCAATCTGGTAACAGCCAACAGCAATGTGTTGGCCAACGGCAGCAATGGAGGACTGGCCAGCAACTACAGCCTGGTCACCGGTCAAACTGTTGCAGCGTTCATCACTCCCAAGTCGCTGACCGCTGCGGTGATCAACACCCCGACCAAGGTGTATGACGGCACCACAGTCGCAACACTTGTCCCAACCAACTATGCCTTGACCGGCCTGGTCGGAACTGAAGGTATGACCGTCACGCAAACCTTCGGCAGCTACAACAGCAAGGACGTCGTCACAGCAAATACCGTCAGCGTCACCCTGGCTCTGGCCAACTACACGCCGAATACCGGCACCTTGCTGAGCAACTATACATTGCCGGTTGCGGCCAGTGGCGCAGGCACCATTACCCCCAAGCTGCTGGCTGCTGCGGTGATCAACACCCCGACCAAGGTGTATGACGGCAATACCGTAGCAACACTTGTATCAGCGAACTACGCCTTGACCGGCCTGGTCGGAACTGAAGGTATGACCGTCACGCAAACCGTCGGCAGCTACAACAGCAAGGACGTCGTCACCGCAAACACCGTCAGCGTCACCCTGGCTGCGACCGACTTTACGGCGAACACCGGCACCCTGTTGAGCAACTACACCTTGCCGACACTTAATCCGATCACGGGCGCGGGCAACATTACCCCCAAGCTGCTGACTGCTGCGGTGATCAACACCCCGAGCAAAGTGTATGACGGCAATACGACCGCAACACTTGCATCGACGAACTACGCACTGACCGGTTTTGTAACAGGTGATGGCGCGACCGTCACACAAAGTGTCGGTGCCTACAACAGCAAAGACGTCGTCACCGCGACCACCGTCAGCGTCACCCTGGCTGCGACCGACTTCACCGCGACAGGCACCACCCTGTTGAGCAACTACACCTTGCCGACACTTGATCCGACCACGGGCGCGGGCAAAATCAACCCCTTTATTGTGAGTATGACTGGCGCACGTGTTTACGATGGCACCACGAGCGCGGCAGCCAACATCTTCACCCCCCCATCGGGCTCATTGGGCACATTGGTTCTAACTGAAACTTTGACCCTTGCCGGTACCGGCGCCGTGTCTTCCCCAAATGTTGGAACATACACAGTCACACCACCGGCACTGGGCACGTTGACACTGGGCACGCTGACTCTGGGCAATGGCACCAATGGCGGACTGGCGAGCAACTACACCTTCATTGGTGGCACGCAGACTGCGACAATCAATCCTGCGATATTGACCGCGGTGGTCATCGGCACGCCGACCAAGGTATACAACGGCACTACCGTCGCGACACTTGCCTCAACGAACTACTCGATCACCGGCTTCATCACCGGTGAAGGCGCTACGATCACGAAAACGGTTGGTACTTATTACACCGACACTACACTTGCAACTACAACCAAAGACGTCGTCACCGCGACCACGGTCAACGTCACTTTGGCTTCGACTGACTTCACCGCGACGGGCACCACATTGTTGAGCAACTACACATTGCCGGTTGCGGCAACTGGTGCGGGCACCATCACCCCGAAGGCACTGACTGCCACGATCACCGCGCCCGACAAAGTGTATGACGGCGCCATCACGGCTGCGCCGACGTTCACCATCACTGGCGGACTGATCGGTATCGAAACGGTGATTGCCACCGGCACGGCGACCTTCAACAGCAAAGACGTGCTGACCGCCAATCTGGTGACTGCCGACAGCACACTGCTGGCTAACGGCGCCAATGGAGGACTGGCCAGCAATTACAGCCTGGTCGCCGGTCAAACTGTTACAGCGAAAATCACTCCCGCTCCGCTCGATGTTGCTGCCAACATGGCCAGCATTACTTACGGGGACGATACTGTCACGGGTTCCCCGTTTGTAACTTACGCGCAAAAATTGCAGAATATATTGGATCCTGCAGCTTTCACAGCTACAGGGCTGGTCACTGGCGAGACCATCGGCAGCGTGACCCTGACACACGATGCAGGTGCCGTTCCCAACGTGGGTTCTTATCTTATCGCCCCCAGCAATGCCAACTTCAGCAATGGCGACGCCAGCAACTACGACATCAGCTATTTGAACGGGCAATTGACCGTCAACCCCAAGGAAGTCACTGTGTTCGCCAGCCGTCCATATGATACGACCATTGACATGAAAGCCGATACGGTCGGTTCGGTATTCGGTGTTTATTTAAACGGCGTTAGGCAAGATCTTACCCTCACTGGCACCGGCTATCTTTTGGACAAGAATGCTGGTTATGGTAAACCCGTAACACTAGGCACCCTGACCCTGGGTAATGGCCCCAAAGGCGAACTGTCCAGTAACTACACGCTTGTTCGAGCCCAAGCCAATATCAATCAGGCTTCCCTCGTGGTGAACGGCTTGACGGCTCAGAACAAAATATATGACGCTACCACTGCTGCCACGCTTACGGGCACGGCTACGATCACCCCGCTGGGCAGCGATAGCGTCACCCTGAACACTGGCACCGGCGCCGCTGTGTTCAACAGCAAGAACGTTGGCAACAACATCATCGTGACACTGACCAGCTACGCCCTCACCGGCCCGGACGCAGCCAACTACACAATTCAGTCAAATCAGCTGCAAGCCAACATCATCCGGAAGAACATCTCGTTTACGGGTACTCCGGTCGCCGTAAGCCGTGAATATGACGGCACCACCCTCACCACTATCAGTGGAGTCACCGTCAACGGACTGATTACCGGAGATGCCGCTTCCCTGGTGGGAATCTTTACGTCACCCAACGTCGGGGTAAACAAGTTCGCATCTCTTGCACTGACCGGCGCCAGTGCCGCGAACTATAGTTACACTGGGACAAGCCTAACCGCAAGCATCTTCCCGCGTGCGCTGACCTATACGGGCGCCCCGGTTGCGGCGAGCCGAGTATATGACGGTACGCTCACCACTTCTGTGTCTGGCATCATTTTGAGCGGGGCTTTAGATAATATTAGCGTGACCGGACTGTTTGCGGACAAGAACGTAGGCAACGGCAAGGCTGTCACTTTTGCAGTGTCAGGTGCAAATGCTGGCAACTACAGTATCTCCCTGCCGGGCTCGATCGCGAACATCACTGCTCTGGCGCTGACATTGTCGGGCACACCGGTTGCTGCAAGCCGTATGTATGACAGCACACGGATCGCCGCGATCACCGGCGCCAGCCTGGTCGGGGTGGTGAGCGGAGACAGCCTTGTGCTTAGCGGACTGTTTGCAGACCCTGATGTCGGGACAGCCAAGCCGGTGACACTGGCGTTGACGGGCCGGGATGTAGGCAACTACAGTATCTCCCTGCCGGCGGGATTGACCGCGAACATCACCGTTCGCACCTTGGTCGTCACAGCGAACAATCAGATCATGAATTTCGGCGGGCCGATACCTTCGCTGACTTACACAGTGGGTGGTGCGGGACTGGTTGGAACAGATAGCAAAAGTACCGTGTTCACCGGCTTATTGGCCGTGAACACGACGGGAGTGTATCCAGGCTTTACTGCTCCGATCACGCAAGGAACCCTGGTCTTGACTGTCGGGCCGGGCGGCAATTACATCATAAGTTCGTTTGTCGACGGAACGATGACAGTGCAGTGATTCCTTTCAGCAGATAGTATTGAGTCGCTGCATTTCCAATACAATGTAACTTATGATGATAAAAAATATAGCACGCATTGTCATGTCGTCGTATATTTTGCTGTGTGCTTTGCCTGTCAAGGCAGCGCCCTTGGGACCTGATGCGGGACAAACGATACGCGAGTTGCAACAACAGCCCGAATTGAGCGTGCCGAAATCAACGACCCCATTGCAAGCTGCACCTGAACCTGAGCCGACTCCCGAAGATGCCGACACTCCGAAAGCTCAGCCTGGCGTTGAGGTGGGCATGATGGTGAAATCCATCCATGTCTCTGGGAACAGCGCGATAGCAACTGCTGAACTGGACGCATTACTGGCCGATCTGGTCGGCAGCGAACACACCCTCGCCGAACTTAATGGTGGTGCCGCGCGTATCACCGCCTACTACCATGAGCGCGGCTTTCTCGTGGCACATGCTTATATCCCTCCACAGAAAATAAAGGACGGAGCGCTAATGATCAACGTGCTGGAAGGCCGTATCGGCGAAAAGAGAATCAATAATCAGTCCATGTTGTCGGACCAGCGTGTCGATGAATATTTGAACGCGATCAAGAGCGGAGATGTGTTGCAGGCAGCGCCTGCTGATCGAGCGCTGTTGCTGTTGAATGAAACACCGGGTGTGGGTGTTGCGCGCGCTACCCTTCAACCCGGCGCCAGCGTCGGTTCGGCCGACCTGGTGCTTGAATTGTCTCCTTCAGCGCCTTATTCCGCCAACATCCTAATGGACAATTACGGCAGTTATTATACCGGTGAAAATCGCCTGGGCGTGGAACTGGCGTTGAATAGTCCGCGCAAGATCGGAGATCAGATCTCGTTGCGCGCAATGGCCACCGACCAGAATATGACTTATGCATATGTCGCATACAAGATTCCGGTGGGTGGCAACGGCTTGCGCGTGGGCGCAACATATTCCGGCACCAGTTACCGTTTGGGTAAAGAACTCGCCTCCTCAGAATCACATGGAACGGCAACAGTCAGCAGCCTTATCGCGGTTTACCCGTTCATCCGCAGCCAAAAAAGCAATCTTTCCGGTACTCTTACCCTGGAAAATAAACAGCTCAATGATGTAATAGCAACCGGCCCCATAGACAAACAGGTTCAGCTTGCAACCTTCGGTCTGGCAGGTGATCGTCGGGACGTCTTCGGTGGTGGTGGCGTCACGCTGTTCGACCTGTCGCTCGCAACGGGCAGCCTGAGCATGGATGACGTTTCACTATTGACTGACAAACTTTCAGCGCAAACCAACGGCTCTTTCACCCGATTAAACTACAGACTCAATCGCCTGCAACGCCTGAATGACAGTTACTCGCTTTGGCTTGCGCTGTCTGGTCAGTACGCCAACAAGAACCTCAACTCTTCGGAGCAATTTTCCCTGGGCGGAGCGTATGGTGTGCGAGCTTATCCGCAAGGCGAAGCCTACGGGGACGAAGGCCGTCTGGCGACTGTGGAGATGCGCCATGACTTTACTCAAAGACTGCAAGGCATGATGTTCTTCGATGCCGGTTCAGTCATTATCAACCACGACCCATACCTTGCAGGCTCGAATACACGGTTCCTTTCCGGTGTGGGTGTGGGTGTGAATGCGAAAATCGTCGGTATCGAGATCAAAGCCTACCTTGCCGTGCGCGGCAGAGGTGGCCAACCGACCTCTGTGCCCGAAACTATGAATCATAAATCCAGATTGTGGTTGCAACTGGGCAAGTATTTCTGATAGTTTCTTCGTATGGCGCGTCAATGGCATCCACCAGCGCATTCAGTCTTTACCCAACTGCCGCTCGGTCTAAAGTTCACTACTCCTAGCAGAGCCCCCCTGTAATATGGCCCATTGCTATAGCCGTCAGGGACGGTGATGGCGGGTGCTGCAGTGCCTTTGGGTACAGCTTGACCGGCGGACAGGATGATGGATCCCGGTGTGGTTTCTCCGCCTAACGCGGTGATCTCCGGGCCAAGGTCATAGAGATTGACCAGAAACGCCTTGTTCTTCCAGCCATGAGCCGTCCCGGTATGGCACATGGTGCAGCGATACGTGCCATTTTCCGATGCCGGCCATGATGGAGCAAGCGGCATTCCCCCTTGCGTGGTGTAGAAAGCATGCCTTTGATGTAGATTGTTGATTGGCTGACCCCAGGCATCAACTCCACTTCCGCCGAAGCCGCTGTTCAAGGCGGACGCAGGGGCTCCGCTCGCATCGGCGTATTGATTCTGATCGTGACAACGGAAGCACAGGGTGTTCGAGCCGACGGTATGTGCGGCCCCAGTATCCCAGTCACCCTTCAGCAGGAAATTCCCGTTGCTGCCATGCGGTCCCCACGAATTGCCGTCCTCGCCACCGACGGGAACCACGCCTTCGGCAAGGTTGGTGTCCGAACCGTGGCAATCGCTGCAATACATCGTCTGGTTGCCGACGGCATTTACGAGGGTGGCAGCGGTCGGGCCGTCGGTATTGGAACCGTTCCAAGGGGTGCGCCACAAGTTAGGACTGCCCGAGCCGGGCAGAGCGCTCGTGCGCCCGGTATTGCCCGTCACCGGGTGCCAGGAACGGTGATTGTTGGTGGAATAGGCTGAGGACGCGCCGGAGTCAGAGGTGCTGGCGGGTGCGCCCTTATGAGTGACAGGCGCCTGGAATTCCATCGCGTTGTCGGCGTAGTAAAGCAAACCATTGGTGCCGGTGAGCGTGCCGCCGCTATATCCCAGGGGTAAAGAGGTGGTGTCCGTTTCGTCGAAGGCGTAATTGGAGTGACACTTGAAACAGACCTGGTACTCCCGCGTCACATAAGGGCTGGTAACGTCAGTGGGCGCGTTGCTGCCGCCATCGCCGCGCTTCGCCGTATAGCTGAAGGGGTGGGTGCCAAATTCGGCGGAGAGGTATTCCGGCTCGACACCGAAAGTGCCGCGCAGCGAACCGGAGGCCAGGTTGCTGTGGGCGACGGTGTCGCCGGCAGCAATGGTGTGTTTATGGGTACCGCCATCGGCGGGGAAGACCGGGTTATCGTTGAACAGGCGGTTTTTGGTCACGCGGTGAGGGTTGTGGCAATCCGTGCATTCTGCATGGCGATTGGTGAGTGTACCCCCGGCGCTCACCTTGCCCAGCGCCGCCTGGGATTCCATGAAGTCCTTGCCGCATCTGCTGCCAAATGTGTTGCAACTCGCGGCTGTGCCGCCGGCCATGCTGTCATCGAAACTGCCTCCGATGTTGTGCGCCTCCGGTTGCATGGAGATGGGCATGCGGATGGACAGCTCAAAATCGCTCTTGATGTCGGGCACACTGGTCAGCGGGTTGATGATACTTGTCCCGAAAGTGCTATGGCATTGGTAACAGGTTTCCTCGGTGGCCGGGTTGCCGCCGCTCTTCGGTATAGTGATGCTGTCGGTGCCTTCCCGCAGCAGGCGCGTTGCGCCCTGCACAGTGTGCGTGTCGTGACAGTTGAGACAGGCTGCCTTCCATACCGGGGTATTGGCCGGAAAATCGCGCTCGGCAGCGGCGGTTTCGAGATAGGTTTCTTCCGCCACAAACTGGTTGGCGTGAGCAGAGTAGCCCCACAAGGCTCCGCCTTTATCATGGCAGGCCAGACATATGGTGTCGTTGTCCTGGTTGAAAGCGACCCCTACAGGCTGGGCTTGCTGGAGGCGGTTGCCGCGGAGAAACTTGTGGTTACCCTTGCTGGGGTCGGATTCCCAGGTATGCGGGTCGTGGCAGGTGGTGCATTGCATCTCGTCGCTGTCCAGCGGAAAAAGCGGCCTGGGAGCAACTCCTGTTGTGCGGTTGGCGACGACTGGGGTGCCGCCTACGACGACGGGGGGTGAGCGCAATTCTCCGTCGTAGCTGGCGAGGGCGGCGTCATAAGTGAACGAAACAGGGTGGTCGTTGGACAGGTCTACGCCTATATCCCTTGTGTAGCCGGTGAATTCACCCGCCCCCACAGGGATGGTACCCGCGTTCGTGCCGGTCATCATGATTGAGGCAGGGCTCACGTTATCCAGCACGCCAACCGTCCCGATCGCCAGGGTGCCGTCATGGCAGGACAGGCACAGCTTGGATGTACCCCCGGGTTGATTCGTGACAGCTTCCATGGATGCTGAGGTGTATGTAGTGTAGGTCATCGTGGAAAGCTCGCGATTCCAAAGCGGTGGCACAACTATCATATTCGCGTTATGCGGCGTATGGCAGAACACGCAGATCTGGCTTTCGCTGGCCGCCATGGCGGGGCCGGGGCCGCTTGCGGAAAGATTGTGTTTGGTGTTCGCCACTTTCGTCACTATCGCCGCAAGAGCGATACCGCCTGTCCCCAGCAACAGGGTGATGCTGAGCAGTACCGGCCAGCCCAGCCGCGGCAAGTGATGATGTACATTCATTGCGACCCTCCCAGAAACTGCAAGACCGTGATCCTGCCGTTGAACATATCGGCGATATAAATCTGGTCATGGCTGTCGGTCCAGACACCAGACGGAAGGTAAAATTCCCCGGTACCCTTGCCGGTGCCGCCCAGCGCCAGCAAAGTGCGCCCCTGCTTGTCAAAAACCAGCAAATTATCGTACAGCGATTCTATCACGTAAATATTGCTTTCATTGTCCACCGCTACGCCCTTGGGGCGCACCAGATTGCCCACATACAGCCCGCGCTGGCCGAACTTGGTGACCATCTCGCCATGCATGTCCAGCACCTGGATGCGCGAGTTCAATGTGTCGGTCACATAGAGTTTGTCGAAGGCGAAGGCCAGGTGGGTGGGGAAGTTGAACTCCCCGTTATTTTCGCCGCGCTTGCCGATCACTTCCAGCAGCTTGCCATCATCGGCGAATACCTTGATGTCATGGGCGTGTGTATCAGCCACATAGATCCTCCCGCGCCGGGCATCGCGTGCCAGTCCGGTGGGCCGTTTAAGCACGTCGCGGCCGAACTCGCCTACCGGGTTACCTTTGCGATCGAGCCGGAACACGCTGTGCAGTTCGGCATCCGCCACAAGTATCTCGTTCTGCGGGCCCAGCGCTATGCCTATCGGGGCCACGAACCGGGTGTTTACACGCGCCATGTCCCAGAGTTCCAGTTGCCCGGCAGGCTTGTCAAAAACGTACACTGCCGCACGGCCGATATCCGTGACAAAAACGCTGCCTTCCGCGTCCACTGCTCCGCACTGCGGCCGCCGCAGCGCAACTGGTTCGTGATTGCCTCCGGCGACGCCGACCAGCCAGTCAAACAGCTTCGTTGCGGTGCTGCGGGCTTCCAGATTTTCGGGGCGAAAGTTATCCTCCCCAGTCAATTCCCCCACGTATCCGTAACGGGGTTTCTCCGGCGCCGCCGGCCATACCCTGGGAGTCTCCTGGCTGGTGTTGGTGAGGCGGAACACTTTCGGTGTCTCCGCACAACCGGCGATGAGCAGAGTCAGGCCAATGAGTGCGATTGGTAACAGGCGTTGCGGGCTCATTATATTTTCTCCTTAACACTCAGTCGCAGGCCGGGTTGAGTAACATGGGTGCGTTTACGCACCACATGACGATGGTGCGTAAACGCACCCTACATTTACTGCAGTGTTGCGCGCTCATTCCAGAGTCAGACGTGTATTTGTAGGGCGGGCTCTGCCCGCCTGATCTAACTGTCGGGCGAAGCCCGGCCTACGGATTGTTTTACTGCGCGTTCGACCTGCGGCGTTGCATGCTCATTCCGCTTCCAGATCAGACGTGCATTCCATCCGGAATAATATGCATGCAAGCTTCACCATCTGCCCGGGCCCCCTGTGGTGGGACCTCCGCGTATCCCGCTTTCCAGCCCGGGAAGTCCTGAATGACACAAGTGGCAATTCTGCGGACCCCAGGCAATCTTGTTGTTATGGCACATGCCGCAGAACCTGCCTTCAATGATGTCGGACATCAGAATATCGTTGGAACCCGCGCGCATCTCGAAGCCGGCTTCGGTATGACATACCCTGCAGCGGAAGCGTATACGATGGAACCAGTGCGGGAAGATCACCGGGCGCATGCCGGCTTTTTCCGCCCGCTTGTTGAACACCACATCGCCGTATTCGGCCGTGGCGGGAAGCGGTGCAAACAGCATCAGCAGTGCCAGCACGATCATGCTTACCGGCAAATAACCATGTCCTGAGCCCAGTCGAAGGAGGCGTGCCGGGTACCGGTTGTGCGCGTGCGATCGGGTGTCCGTCATTTGTGGAGTTCAAGCTCTTTGACCGGCTTTTTCAGGGACGAGCGCTTCACGCTGTGGCAGGGGTAGCAATCGG
>Ga0209431_10001220_pt1 | contig 21471 bp, 19 predicted proteins | sample RifCSP13_3_FD_184021 | JGI IMG/M metagenome (GOLD analysis project Ga0209431, IMG submission 184021) | Soil microbial communities from Rifle, Colorado - Rifle CSP2_sed 13_3 (SPAdes) (version 2) | ecosystem: Environmental > Terrestrial > Deep subsurface > Rock core/Sediment | place: Rifle...
GACGAAAGCGGTAAATAATAAAAAGCTGACAAAATTTCAAAGCCTGTATATTCAAAAGTACGGCAATAACTTTGAAGCTGGTAAAGTTAAAGTATTTATTGACGAACAAAATAAGATAAATGACTTTGATGCTAAAAAAGAAATCTCTGACGTTGAAGAAAGATGGAAAAAGATCGAATCAAGGTTTACGGAACGGGCAGAAAAGATATTTGGGATTGTTTATCCTGTTGCCATTACTAATGTTTATTTAACTCATAATGAACGCTGTACGTACAATATTGATAAGAATTATTTTTTCGTAAAAACAGGCTCCGAGTTTTCAAATAACACTATAATGCATGAGCTTCTCCACTTTTATACCTGGTATGCTTTTGGCCAAAAGTTAGTCGATGGGGGACTTTCAAAATTAGCATACAACGACGTCAAGGAATCTCTCACCGAATTACTCAATTTGGAATTTTCTGACTTGATGGGCGGGAAACCAGATAAGGGCTATATACAGCATGAAAGTTTGCGCGCCGAAATAAGAAAACTTTGGTTAAATGACAAAAAACTAGCACCAATTATCGATATTTTGGCAGACAGATTAGGTAAATAGCTTTGCACGTTGCAAAAATAGTGGGAGTTGTTAGTGTGTGCTGGTCTTGGGCCGCTAGTCTCAGATGAGAGCCTTCAGCAACAAATCAAAAAGCGCGATGCGCTCTACACGTTGCAAAAATAGTGGGAGTTGTTAGTGTGTGCTGGTCTTGGGCCGCTAGTCTCAGATGGGAGCCTTCAGCAACAAATCAAAAAGCGCGATGCGCTCTACACGTTACAAAAACAAGAAAAGTTGTTAAAGTATGCTCGCTCTGGGCCGCTAGCTCAGCTGGTAGAGCGCTTCCATGGCATGGAAGAGGTCAGGAGTTCGAGTCTCCTGCGGTCCACCACAACCACTCCCCTTCGATCCCTCAGGGTCGGGTTCGTGGCAGGCCACCCTATCGAAACTTCAGTGTAGGTAGGCAGCCAACTAGAAGCGAGTAGCTGAGTGAGCGCAGTGCAGGCTACCGAAGCTCCAGAGGAGCGAAGGTAAAGCCTATTTGGGGCCTACAAGCTTCGCATAGCGGGCCATTTGTTCGTTTGTAAGCAGTCTTATTCGTATAGTAGGGTACTCCATACTTTCTAATGCAAGCAAATCTGTTACACTGACTGCTAAATGCACCACATGATTCAGTCCTGCAAACACTGCAATACGGTGTTCACTATTACCGGAGAAGATCAGGCTTTTTACGATAAAGTTTCTCCAGTATTTAATGAACAAAAGCTGTCTATCCCGCCACCGGAACTCTGTCCCGAGTGTCGCCAAAAAATGCGACTGAGATTCCAGAATGAAAGGAATCTATACGGCAGACAATGTGATTTATGCAAAAAAGATATTATTGCGGTGTATCCAAGAGACACGGTTGGTCCGGTCTATTGCCCTGAGTGTTGGTGGAGTGACAAATGGAATGCGTTTGATTATGGGTTAGATATTGAATGGTCAAAAAACATTGCATCATATTGGCGAAAACTGCTTTCGAACGTACCGAAGTTGTCTTTGGTGAGCTTAAATAGCGAAAATACCGTGTATGCCCATGATGCTGAAAATAATAAAAATTGTTACCTCGTATTTACCACTATCAACTCTGAAGACTCACTATATCTCTCAGATAGTATAAAAATGAGGAACTGTATCGATTGTTTTGGGAGTGCCAATTGTGAGCTTTGTTACAATGTCATATCGGGGGAAGATTGTTATAACTGTTTCCATTGTATTCATTGCTATCAAATCAGTTTCTCTTACTTTTGTTATGATTGTCAGAATTGTAGCAATTGCTTTGGTTGTTTCAATATCAATCACAAGGAGTACCATATTTTTAATAAGCCTTACGAAAAAGAGGTATATGAAAAACAAATTGCCATCTACAAAGAACGGATGAAAACATGGCAAGGATACGAAGAAGTTTGGGATGAAGTAAAGGAATTTTGGCAAACGCAACCACACAAATATGCAGCCAATGTGAGCTTGAATTGTACGGGTGATTTTTTGGCAAACTCCAAGAATTGTGAGGAGAGCTTCAATGTTGTCTATAGCTTGGATTGCAAATACATCTATGACTGTGTGGACATGAAGGACTCTCAAGATTGCAATATCTCAGGTCATGCAGAGCTTATATATAATTGTCAAAGTTGTAGTGGTTTCATGAATATCTGTTGTAGCTTCTGCGCTCATTCCAGCAATCTATATTATTGCGACCATTGTTTCAATTGCACGAATTGCTTTGGTTGTGTCGGACTTACGCATCAAAACTATTGTATTTACAATAAACAATATTCTCAGGAAGAATATGAAAAACTCATCCCTAGAATCATTGATCAAATGAAAAGCAACTGGGGAGAATTCTTTCCATCTGAGATTGCTCCTATCTCCGAGCTAGATTGTGTTATCAATGACTTCTTTCCTGCTTCTACTGACAAGAGGATTGACACTATTGTTAAAGAAGCAAAAGTATATCCGGAGGTGGTGGATAACAAAATGCAATGTATAGCGTGCAATAAGGATTTTCTTATTATCAAACAAGAACAAGTATTTTACCAAACGCATCAACTCCCATTTCCTCCACTCTGTCCTACCTGTCGACACAGGAGACGAATACAACAAAGAAATCCACGCATATTATACTCACGAAAATGTAATAAATGTGGCCAGCCTGTAACTTCTACATTTGCCGAATCAAATCCCGTGCAAATCTATTGCGAGAAATGTTACCAAGAAGCTCGTTAGTCAAAATTAAGTTCTTAGTATACAAGATTACAGAGCAAGGTCGGGATATCTTTTGTATCCTTTTTGGCGCAGGAATATAAATGCCGGGAGTAGACGGAGATTGATATCGGAATAGTCTCCCCCTTTGCTTAACTTTTTGACTTCTTTGACGCTTAATCCGGTTGTTTGTTTCAAAGCTTCGTCAATTTCTTCATAGAACTCTCGCCATGTTTTTCCTCTCAAGGTATCACTTATCAGCTCCTGAGGCATGCTGGGTTTTTGGTTCGGATCTTTACTCCTTCGGTCATTGACTCGCAATATAAAGTTGTTCATATATGAAGAGACACTTTCACGTGATACATTTCGAATATCCAATCTATATTTAATGTGTTGAGATTCCACTTTTTTTCTCCACTCCTCCAATTCCTGAATAATAACAACAGGTAGAGTGTCAGCTAATTGCGGACAAAGAGTCTTAATCCATTCTGGGGTTGGTTCAAATTGATTTTCAGGATTTTCGTTTGTTTCTGGGAATTTTTCCTTCATAAAATATTATTCTTTATCGATAGGAGGGTTTTCTTTGATCTCTACATGAGTAAGCGCTTTGTCATCGCCAAGAACAGTTCGGAAATGTTTACGAACTCTTTTGATACTCAATGCAAATCCCACTGAAGCAATAATCGATATCAAAAGATAGCCCTTGTTGTGTTCTTCATGGAAAGCATATACTCCAGCACTGCCAAATCCCAATGTTCCGTAAAGAATCTTATGAAACCAAGAGGTCTTAAGGTCAAAATTGGATGTTGGCAACAGCTTTTTGTCAGATTTTTCGATGGTCATAATAATATCGCTATGATGTTTGGAAAGCGAGCCGCCATAATACCACGATCCTCTATAGCAAGAAAGCTCTTTTCTCACAACTCAGCGCTCTGCACTCTGCACTTGAGTTATAGTTTTCCATATCATGCGATCCGTGAAAAATTCAATAGGGGCATGATCATCAGTGAATACAACTCTTCGAAGGTTGTTGGGGAGATTTACGCCTTGTTCCATAATAGGGAGAAGCTTACTCACATCTTCAGGAATGGTTGTTTGTATTTTTAGTGGTTCCAAAGAGGCAATCAGTAAGTAATTAAAAGAACCGGGTATATGGACGATTCTTGTATGGGGAAATACTTGTTTCACTGTGTATTCCAAACTCGCGAGTAAATCTGATTCTCCCGCAGTACCGATATTCATAGCCATGATGCCAGCAGGGTTTAGTCTGTCTTTTACCAAGGCAAAAAATTCTTTTGTTGCAAGATTGTAGGGGATATATGGCTGTTTATATGCATCCAAGCAGATCAGATCATATGTGTCCTTTGTTTGCAGTAGAAAAATACGTCCATCGGCATTGTGAATGATGAGTTGAGGGTCAGAAAGTGTGAAATATTTTTTCCCTAAATCAATGATTGCAGGGTCGATTTCGATGCCATCCGTGGCATTGTTAGGATAGTAATAACTCAGGGCATGACTGATAGTACCTCCTGCCAAGCCTACTATGGCGGTTCTTTTGAATTCGGGAAGATATGCAGGAAGTGCACTAAAATAGTCCCATACGCCACCGACGAGAACATTTTTGGGATCATAGACTGAATGCTCCGCCTGTCCTTCATTGATGCGTAAGAAATTTCGTTCATTTTTTTGAATCACCTGCAGATAATTGTACGTAGATTCTTGTTCAAAGATAACGCCAGCGGTTACTTTGTTGCTTAGCGGAAAAATGAAGAGGCTTAGGAGCGCTGTACCAATCAGTACATAAAAGCGATGATAATACACCCAGGAAAATCCTAAGAGGGAGGCTAGGATAACAATAGTAAAAGATGATCCCAATAGAGGAATGAGAATTATTGCCGGAAGAAAAATACCAACGATACCGCCAACAGTTGTAAGAAAATACACAGTACCCGCTACTTCACCGGTTTTTTTAGTTTGACTTAAATACTGAATGGCAACTGGGGTAATGCAGGCAAGTACCACCAAACTACTGCTAAAAATAATCAGGACAACAATAAAGAGGATATAAACAATACTAATATTCTGAGTTTCAATAGCTTTGAGCAGCTGAGGCAGGAAAAAGACTTTGCTAAGAACATAACTAAAGGCAATTGTTAATCCACTGATGCCCATAAGAGCGGGGATGATACTTTCGAGTGCGGTATTTTTGTGAATGTGTTTAGCTAACCAGCCGCCAAGAAAATAACCAATACTGAGAGCCAGCATGGTGACACTGATAATATGGGCCCAAATAATCGTAGAATTGCCCAGAAATGGTTGCACAAAGCGAGCTAGTGTGATTTCCATCACGGTAATAGCTAGTCCGCTGGTGAAAACAAGAAAATAGATCAACATCACAATTTCAGCCAATCTTTACTTGCTAGAAGTTCAAGTATATTGCGATCGTCGGTTTGTACTTTCTGTAAATCAACATTCTTTACTTCTTGAGGTGGAAAATGAGCAATTATATGTTTCAATTCAGGGTGCTTTACCAAGGGGTTAACGTTCATTCCCGGCCATGGTGTATTCATCGCTATAAACATTGTGTTGTAGCCTTTATTCGTATCGATGCTGTAGACAAAAGGGAAAATACTTTTGAGTGTTGCAGCGAAATAATCATCCAAAGATGACTCTGTATGATAATGAGCTGCATTGACCATAAAAACACCATTTTCATTCAGATGTTTCGATGCCAGTGCATAAAATTCTTTGGTTGCCAGATGTACAGGAATACTCAAGTCATGATAGGCATCCATGGCTATAAAATCGTATTTGTCAGTGGTGTTTTGTAAAAAAGCTCGTGCATCATCGGTAACGATGTTGAGATTAGGTTTTTCTAAATCAAAAAAACGTTTTGCGGTTTCGGTAACAACCGGGTCAATTTCGACGCCAGTGATTTCCATATCTGGAAAATAATTGCTAAGAAGGCTACTGATATTGCCACCTGCTAGACCGAGAATAAGAGCTTTCTCTGTAGGTGCATAAAAAGGAATAACAGCAGGGAAATCCCAATAATTGTTCGTGAGTAAAGTGCCTGATTTTTTCAGAGAATGCACAGCTCGCGGATCATTAATTTGTAAATATCTTGTTTCACCTGATTCCAAAACTCGGATGAAATTGTAACTCGATTCAGTTTGATAAATAGTCTGCGCGTTCACTTGCCATTGTTGTGCTTGAGCAAACAACAACACAACTACAATAGGGAGTACATATAAATAACGATTTCTAAAACCTATAGCCGCTGTAATGAGCAGGAGAAAGGCAAATAGCAATGTTGTCTTGAGACTGCCCAGGAGAGGGATAGTCACCAATGCCGGAAGAAAAGTACCGATTAAACTCCCTATCGTGGAGATGGCATACAGATTTCCCGCTTCTTGTCCCAACTCTTGATGTTTTTTTGAATAGAGCTTGAGTACATACGGAGAAACCATGCCCATAGCGGTACAGGGCGGTAAAAAAAGAATAGTCGCTGATATGAGAGACAAAGAAAATACATTAGCATTCGGGATGTGCAAAAATAGGGCAAGTAAGAAGTTACTGACCCAAGGTAAAATGGCTAACCAAATACCTACTCCCAAGATCAAACCAAAAAGCACTCGCGCCTCAGGAAAACGGTCAGCTAATTTGCCTCCATAATAATACCCGAGGGATAATGCGAGCAAGACAACGCCAATAATGCTCGTCCACACAAAAAGTGACGTGCCAAAGTAAGGAGCTAAGATGCGGGAGGCATTGATTTCTAGTGCCATTAAGCTGGTGCCGGAAATAAAAGCTGTCCACAAAAGTAAACGATGAGAAGGAAGGGGTGGGGAGAAGAACATGGTAGTATTTTTGCTTGGCTCTATAGTACATTCCCTTGACTTCTTATGCTATACTCTTTTGCGTGACTCTTCTTTGTTTTCGCGAATAAAGTACAAGTAATTTTTCTCTACAAATACCGCTTATAGGAGTTCGAATCGTCTTGGTCCTGTTGGAATACCCCGAAGGGGGCCCTTAGTGCCGAGACTGAGGATTCCGCCTTGGATCTCCAGGGAAATAAGTCTTGTACTCAGCGCTTAGAGGGGTCTTTCAAAATGCGTAGCATTTTGCTTATTCTTATCCTTATTCTTACGAACTTCGTAGGAATAAGATCAAGATGGAGATGAAGAATAAGGTTTTTGTTATGTTTTTGTTCATAGTACAATCCTAATGTACTTTTTGAGGCTATGTCACTTTTTATTGCGTCCATTTGGCAATGGTTTGAGAATAATAATCGGGACTTACCTTGGCGAAGGACTCGCGATCCTTATGCCATTTGTGTGTCAGAATTTATGTTGCAACAAACACAGGTTGATCGCGTCATTCCCAAATATTTTCGCTGGTTAGAACTTTTCCCCACGTGGAAGTCTCTTGCTGAAACCTCTACTGCGCAAGTCATCAGTGAATGGTCAGGCTTGGGGTATAATTCGCGAGCTTTACGTTTGCAGAAATTAGCTCGGGCAGTGGTTGATAAGTACCAAGGAATACTCCCCTCGGGAGAAGAAGATCTTTTGGATTTACCGGGCATTGGTCCCTATACCGCACGAGCCTTACAAGCCTTTGCTTTTGAAAAAGAAGTTACCGTTATCGATACCAATATTGAAAGAATCATGTTGCGTTATTTTTGGGCTAAGGCAGAACATGAAAGGACAGAACTAGAAAAAAGATTGCTAAAAGTAATTACCGACAAAGCAGCAAAACAGCATATCCCGTTCGCTCGTTATTTCTTTCAGGCATTGATGGATTTCGGTGCTCTTGTATGTAAAGCCAAACCTCAATGTAGTATCTGTCCATTAAAAATGACCTGCAAAGCCTTTGCTGTGCAGAAATTTGTGGTGCATCGACCCAAGCAATCTCATTTTCCTCATTCCAAGAGATATTATCGTGGACAACTACTGCGCGAATTAAAAAATAAGCACAGAATTACCATTCATTCCCTCAGACAAGTTGATATTCAGAAATATTCTTGGTCGGAAATTATTCAGAGTCTTCAGAAAGATGGACTTGTTGCTGTTCATGAGAAACCAGAGGAATATGTGACTCTACCCCAGTAGAAGGTATCCCTAACCTTAGCCTTAACCTTAACCCTACACCTTAAATTGGGTATAGGGTTAGGGGTAAGAATTAGGGTTTAACCACCAATCTATAGATATTACTCAGTATAAATATTCCCGTTCCCACAATAATCATTGTCGGTCCGCTGGGAGTATGCCCGTAGTAAGAAATAAAAAGTCCTAGGATAACCATCATTTCTGCGATGACCCATGAATAGACAAAGGATCTTGCCAGGTTTTTCGCCAAAATCAACGCTGAGGCTGCAGGAATAACCAGCAAAGCACTAAAAAGCAATATACCAATGACTTTGATAGTAACGGCTGTCGTTAATGCGAGAAGAACAACAAATAAATAATTGTACCTAGAAACATTAATTCCTTTTGTTTGTGCTATGTCTTTATCCACCACAGTCATGATGAATTTCCTGAAATTAAGCCAGAGAGTCGATAGTACCACTCCTGAAACAGTAATAGCTATCAGCATATCGAGGAATTGAACATTATTAATATCACCAAACAAATATTCATTGAGTTCGATTTCTTCACCAAATATCATGATGCCCAGTGCCAAAAGTGATGAAAAGAATATTGCAAGATAAGTATCATTTGAAAGTTCGGATTTTTCCTGAAGCCAGGTGAGAATAAGTGCCAGAGCAACAGCGAAAGTAAAAATGGTAATAGTCGGATGTATTCCTATGAGGAGGCCAATGGCGATACCAGTAAAGGCCCCATGGGACAATGTGTCTCCGAGGAAAGACAACTTTTTCCCGACCACAAAAATACCAATTTGTGACGCAAGTAAGGCAATGCTCACTCCAACAATAAGTGCGTTAATAAAAGAAGTATCATTCATGGGAGTGATGATAGTGGGTATCATGAAAGAGATTTTGAAATTCCTTGCTTCTCATGACCAGGTTTGGTTTTCCGCGACAACAAACAGTCTGATTGAGACAAACAATTTGATCGGCCTGCCTTGCAACAGTATCTATATCATGTGAAATAATGATAATAGTCTTATTTTGAATCTTTTCTTCTTCAATTATTTCCTGTAAATCACGGTCTGCTTGAGTGTCGATATTTGATGTCGGTTCATCCAAAATAATAATATCAGGGTCAGATGCGAGAGCTATGACGAGAAAGAGTTTTTGGGTTTCTCCACCGGAAAGTTTTTTGAGCTGTTGTCTTTTTTTATTCCCAAGCCCCAATTTTTGGAGCAAAGTATTTCCTTTGTCGGTATTTGCCTGATAGATAGCCAAAATCTCTTCTACTGTTATTGGAAATTCAAGAGGCAAAGTGGTTTTCTGTGGCAAATAACCAAATTGTACTTTTGAAAGAAATGTGATTTTCCCCTTTGTGGGTTGCACCAAACCAAGAATTGCTTTAATGAGTGTAGTTTTTCCTCCGCCATTCGGTCCGACAAGTCCTATCGTTTCGCCACGATGTATATCAAAAGACACATCCTGAATAATAGATTTTCCTCCCAAGGAAATATCTACACCGCTGAGCTCGACAAGAGTTTCCGACTTTTTCATGCTTTTTTCTTATGACCTAAAACAGTGTTTGCTCAGGTTCGAAATGGAAATTCAGATTTATTGTAGCAATCTTGTCAATGCCGCGCATAGGAAATTTCAATTCGCCGTGTTCGAGAGCATGCAAATAGAGCTTGTGCGTGATCTCGACATCCTTGAGACAATATTTCTCCAAATCCGCAAAATTTCCCTCATGATACCATCTTACCGCTTGCATACCATCGCCACCTTTGCCGATCCCTAGTGTAGCTTTGGCCACATTATCCAGGCTTACCCGGTGACTAGTGATTTTTACTATCTCGGACATGATGTCCAGAGAGGGGAGTTTTCTCATATTCACTTCGGGAATGTAAGGCTGAAGCACGGCAAAATCGAAGTATTCAGTATTGAAGCCGATAATGCGATCAACTCCTGTAATGAGTGGAATAATGTCTCGAATCTTTTCTTCTCTTAAACAGAAATATTTGTCAGTACGTGAATCATAGAGACCAGCAACAGAGATGCCTAGGTCGCCAAGGTTACCTTTGCCACCAACTTCAAAAAAAGCTTTTTTCGTCTCTAAATCCAAAACAACATATGAATGGTTTAACATAGATGAAGGTGAAAATGCGGATTAGTTGTATTCGTGGACTATACTTCTGTTTTGCAATTCTCTTTTTACCCATAGAGCGGCACTGGAGGTACCCCAATATTGTTCAGGTAGTCTGGGCAGTATACGCCTCATTTCTATGAGATTTGCTTCAGAAAAAGTCCCGGAGATATTACCATGTTTCATTTGAGTCTCAATATCAGCGATGATTTCTTTGTCATCATGATACTTTTTGCCTCGTTCATTCTTGATAATCCTCATAGCTATTTCGCACATGCTGTGTGTGGGAGATGACTTTTTCTCTTTTTCCTCCAATCTTGCCGCTGTAGTTGGGGAGCTTTCCGTTGTTACTTTTTCCTTCGCTTGTAACAGATCTCTTTCACGAATATTACTTTCTTGTTTTTGAGCGAGCGTGCTTTTTTGTTCAGTAAGTGAAAGAACAGAGAAATTCTCAGGATTTGTGCCACTGGGGAATTCACTATGAAGTTCTTTGTATTTTTGAAGTAGTGTTGCTTTCAAGGAAATTTCTGGATCTTCTTTTTTTTCTCTAACAATTACCAATTCACCCAAAGTCTTGAGCAGTTCATTCTTATGAGCGAAATTTCCATTCCTAAATTTTTCCAACATACGATCTCGTTCTGAATCTCCTGGTATTTTTTGTAGAAGAAGTGTTTGGTATTTTTCATCCAATTCTTTCGCGTACGCCAGGTTCGCTGGCAGCATGGCGAGAAGCATGTGTAAGCGACCAAGTCTGCCTATATGAGTTCTGAAACCATTGATACTTGTAAGAACATAGGTGATTGCCAATTCACGATCATGCTCGTTAAAGTAAATAGCATTGTCGCCATAAAAAGCTGTAAATTGATTTTTGAGCGACTCAATGACAGCTTTTTGTGCCTCTCTCTTGAGAGTAATGCGTTTTTCTTCTTGATGTAAATATTCAACAAGTTGTGCTTTGACTTGGAAGTCGCCATTCAAAAATTGTGTACGTAAAATGTCTTTACGATCGAAAGCAATAGGCAAACTTCGAAGCAATCCAAAAAATTCTTTTCTCTGCCTTGCAGCAAAATTCACTGCTCGTTCACATATTTCGATACATTTTTTTTGTCTTTCAAGTAGCATTTCTGGTGATATGTTCTCACCGGTTGCATGGAAATAATTTTTGGCAACTACCTTGTCTTGATTGGAGAAAAAGTGATCATTCTTTTCATAAAACCGGGTAAAAGTCTTGGCCAAAATTGCCTGTTCTTGAGTAATGTCGCGATTTCTTTCCAATTTTCCTTTCATGTCCACTTAGAGTTAGAATTTTGAATTCAGTGTTTAGTATTCAATCCCTTTTCTCGCAGCAACTCCTTTGTCAATATAATGTTTTATGGGTTTCATTTCTGTGACCAAATCAGCGAGAGCAATGATATCTGGATGTACATTCCGGCCCGTAAGTACCAGTTCGGTGGTACTCGGAACCGCTTTGATAAAGTCACAAACTTTCTGAACATCCAGCATGTTTAGCGCTACAGTAGAGTTAATTTCATCCAAGATCAAGAGATCATAATTCTTGGCTAATAGATCATGCGCAAGCGCCAGTCCGCGCTCTGCTTCTGTGATATCTTTCGGTGTGATTGAAAACCGAAAAGTGCCGTCACTATTCCTTCTGTTGAGTCCCGTTGGATAAAATTCTAAGCCTAATTTTGTAAGCACATTTCTTTCTCCATAATTTTCTCCCCCTTTATCAAAATAGACGATAGCTACTTTCAGTCCCTGGCCAAAAGCGCGTATCGAAAGCCCCAATCCTGCCGTTGTTTTTCCCTTGCCCTTGCCAGTATACACTTGAATCATACACAAATGTTATCATATGCGGATATTAACATGTGTGAAAAGATACGCCAAAAACAGTGAATAGGATAAGGATTAGTGAATAGGGCTTTTGTTCTTTTTTTAGAGACACGAACAAATCGAAGCCTACCAAAGAGACCTCTGGGGATTCAGAGTTCAGAATTTAAACTTAGAATTTAGAACTTTTCTTATTCCTTCGGTTTCTTAAACACTTTCATGGCTGCAGACTTCCCCAATTTTTGCATGATTTCCACTCGTGTTGCTTCGGTTTCTCGTTTAATAAGGATTTTGATCAATTCCTCTGCAGACATTTCTGGAGCAATTTTAGCGAATATAGACTCCTTTTTTTCTCGGGAAATCCTTTCCAAGAGCTTTTCGTCGAGCTCTGTCTGGGGAAAGTGTTGCATAAGTGACTTTACGATACTGAGTAATTCCTTGTCCGGATATTGAGTAAGTACAGACTTCGCCCATACATAATAATTGTCGCTAACAACAAGTTTAATGGCATTTTCAAAATCATGCATATCTTCCTTCTTTATTTCAAAATGAAGAAGATGGTCGAGTACACCCGCAATCAACATTTCCATGGAACTTGTGAGCATTGTCTCAGCATCGGCGGTGTTGTTGTTTTCTTCGAGGTACTCCATATTTCTTTTCCCCATGTCGGTGACAAGCTCTTTTACCCTACTGCGAACTTCTTTATCCTTGCTCTTTGCCAGAAGCAATACTCTGCGCGCGCCCAATTGTTGCACCATATCATGCAAGATTGCCTCTGCGGCTATTCTCGAGATACCGGTATGAGAAATGATGGTTAGGGCAAATCCAGGAAAATTCTCAATAAGGGCTCTTTTCACTTCCGGTCGGAGTATACTTATTGTCGTTGGACGTTGACTCACAGCTTCAATGGTATGACCAAGATCAGTGTGAAACTTTTCTTGAAGAGCATCTCTAGTCTCGTTTATTTCCGGGACATTGAGATATGCAAGTTCATAAAGTGCATGTTCCTTTGCTGCTTTTACTCTTTCATCTTGTTTATGAAACTTTCTCTGCATCGGGTTTAAATGGGCGTTTGGATCTGTTGGCAAAGGAATTTTGCCCAATGTGTCCATTTCAGCTTTCTCCGGTAGAGGAATTATGCCTTCAGGAGCTCTGGCAATAGGAGGAAGTTTCTCTACTTCCGGCTTGAACTTGGGCTCGCTGGGCTTTCTCTCATGACTTGGCGTATGATTTGGTGTTGTTTTCATAGAAATACTTCATAGTATTATACCTTTTTGTGGGTTTATTTGCCACTTCTTTATTAATCTCTTTGTCGCTTGGCAGTTACATAAAAATTAATCTTTGACTCCCTGTCAATTAATTACTATAATCAGTGCCAGTTAAGTAGCCTATGTCAGCTCGTCTTCCCCACGTACGTTATCAATTACCGCCACTTACCAAGGAAATAGTTACAAGAGAGGTCAGTAGTGATACCTCGGTAAAAAGGGCGATACGAGCAAATATTGTTTTCCAGGCATCCGAGCGACATCCCGAAATGATATCTCTTTATTCACCCCAAGATGCTGGTTTGTTACTTCGTCATGCGATTTCTGCTGTCGAAGTATATCAGGAAACACTCGCAGTACGAGAGCTTGTAAATGATATTTACTCACCAGAGAAAACAAGCCAATTGAAAAAGTCATGGCAAAATTTACCTTCATTATCAGAAGAAGAACTTAAAGCTGCTTTTCAATTCTGGCATGAATTATCACTTGCTACCAGAAAGAATTTGCTATCGATTTGGTGGCGTTCGGAGATGGACGATCATAGAAATATCGTGGGCATTTCAGATAATTTCTTTACAAAAAAGCTACGCAATATACATGAGCAAAAAATGATGAGGGCAATGGCAGAGAGAGTTTTGGAAAGTGTTTCATTGCTTCTGGATGATGGCGAATTTGATGAAGAATTTGTACACTACATCATCTGTCTTGCATGGCGAGAAAGTATGATCCATCATGAATTACGAGATAAGCTCCCAGTTAACGAACAACGATAACCATATTCGGCGTTATTCTGTTTCTTCGCATAAATCCTGCCAAGATCTCTTTTTTCCATTCGTCCATCTTTTTGATATGAGAGAGATCCAAAGCAAAAGGTTTTTGTTCGCGTGCGACGATTTGCCAAGTACCTGATGGTGGGATGATGTCCTTGATAATAAAGAGCGGTACTTTCTTCATTTTGTGAGCATTGCTGATTTCAGATATAAGCGCTGGATAATTTTCCCAATAATTATAAGGAATCTCTGTCAATTTTAGTTTGTTGGCATTTTTTTTAGGTTGTAAGTCTTTCGTTTGTATCAAGGAGGGAAAAGCATGTTCAGCGGCTTGTGCTACTTCGCCCTGATTGCGACGTAATTCCGGAGGAACATAATGGAGTCCCAAACTTTTGTAGACATCTTCTTCGGTTTTGCTGGCAATGTTCTTTGTTCCTTCGAAAACGCCGTATTCATTGAGTTTTAGGTCCAAGCTTTTTGCGATATTGCGAAGACGAATATTGTGCTCTTTGGAACCGGTAAAATACTGCAAAGCGGCGCCATAACTGTTCGGTTCAACTACTCGAAGATCAACTCCCAATTTCCCATCGATAATAATCGAAGCTTTTGTCGGGCCCTGGGCAACAACCTTCGTAGTACCAGGGTAAGTGATAAAATGCTCAATTATGAGTTCGGGGCTGTCGGAAGTAGCTAACAAGTCCACATCACCGATGGTGTCTTCGAAGCGGCGAACCGATCCTGCGTATATAATGTGTTTACAATCTGGATATTTGCGTAGGTGGGTAACGAGCTTGTAGACCGTTGGGAAAACCGTAATCAGCGGCAGGCGATTACTTTCTTTTTTGAGACGTACTATAGCTTCACGAATCTTAGTGACGCTTTTTTCACCGAAGCGTTCGTATTCCTCCAATTTTCCGCTGTTTAAGACTTTTTCTAAATCATTTAAATTCCGAACCTTAAATTTTTCAAAAAGTACTTTGGCAGTTTTCGGTCCTATATGCGGTATAGAGAAAACTTGTAAAAAACTTTCTGGATATTCTTTGAGATATTCCTCATATGCTTTTACATGACCTGTATTGAGAAATTCAACGATTTTTTCGCTGATAGCTGCGCCTATTCCCGAGACTCCAGTTATTTTTTCGTCTTTGACCAGGTCGGCAATGTCTTCTGTCATGCCTTGCAGTGTTCTGGAGGCATTTTGATATGCGATGATACGGAAATGATTTTTCCCCTCACCCTCCATAGCTAAAATACGGCCGATATTGAGAAATATCTTGGTGAGTGAATCATTATTTGTAGGCATGCTGCTTAATTAAAGAACGATTCGATCTTGTCCTTGATACCGCTGATATCGGTAGATTGTTGGATTTCATTCACGGTACTTTGGAGAGCCTCTACCTGATGACCGATGAATTGATAGACATACCAGACAAGTACAGCTATGACGATAAACGGTAAGGCATGGATAAAAAGACCAAACCAAAAACGCCTCGTTTCTTGGTGTTGCTTATGAATGTCTTGTTCCAATATTTTCCCAAGTAATTCGTTGGTCGTTTTCTGCTCAGTAAGGAGCTCGTGCATATCGGAAGAAGCCATACAAACTTTTATGTGTTTGTACTATAGCAAATGCCTCTTAAATAATAAAAGAGGTGTAGATGGTAACTCTAGATATCCCCCATATGGCTAGAGCCAGGAACTACACCTCACTTACTATTATACAACATTTATGTACTTTGTCTATATTCAAGAGAGAGACATCCACTGGTAATAACCCTTGTTAAAAGATATTGCTCAACTTATATTGCAACAGCAATAGCCGAAGTGGCGGAATGGCAGACGCGCACGCTTCAGGAGCGTGTTCCCGCAAGGGGGTGGAGGTTCAAGTCCTCTCTTCGGCACCAAAAACCACTCGCAAAGCTCGGGTTTTTGGCGCGCCATGTATGTTTAAGTTACCTAGCAGTACCAAAGATAGTGGTTTTTGTAGTGAACTTGAACGTAGTGAATAGTTCACTGCTTAATACATTCGCTGCTCTCAGGTTTATGGCGCAGCACATTTTCAATTGCGAATGGTTATGTCCTGAACCCGACGAAGGAGTAGTTCATGGGCAATAGATCTTCGATTTTTGCAGGCCAGTTATTTTATGCAGCCCCCAATGTTGTTTGTCTCCCGGCGGCGGTGTCACCGACACCAAAATACAATTCTCCGCCCCGAAGCACTTCTTTTGCTTTTACTAAAAGTTCCTTTCTGTCCTTAAGTAAATCGTAAGTAAAGGGTACCTCAGGTTTTAAAACTCTCGGTAAATTATTTTGTGAGCGCGGACGAGCAATATCGAAGATATAATTCTCGCCTTGATTGCTAGGATCCTCAATCACCAAAAATGAATGAGCCTCAGGGAATTCATCTGTATCCTTAGCATCATTCATCGTGATGCCACCCATGTATGCTGATTTCATACCTAATCTCTGGAAGAGATATTGTCCCATTGCTGATCTTTCTGTACACATGGTTTTGCCCTTTGTTTCTGAGAGTAGTGGCGATTGACTTTTGGTATACATAGATTCTCGCCACATAAATCCTAGATCTGCCGGGTTATGATCAAGAGCGTCAGCTTTCACTTCCAACAACTGCTGCATTTTTGCTTGTACATAATGGCAAACAAAAAATAAATAGGGATCGATCTTGGTACCGACTTTGTTCAACCAATCAATGACGTCGGCTTTCTGAGCCTCAAATCTTTCTTTGATGGCCGCTTCTGTGAATTTTTCCAAGGCTGATTCAAACGATTGAAAATCTAATTTCAGTTTTATTGTTAGTTCATCGGTAAATAGTGATCCACCTACAGGCAGTTCATGATTATTAGCTAAATGTTCAGCCCAAACCCCACGTCGTAAGGGTTTATTCTCCAATTGCTCGGCGATATTCAGACTTTCAGGAACTTTATCGTTCATTGGGCTTGATAGAGGATGTTTCCTTTCTTTTTGGCTATGATCTCTACCTGTCTCTAAGTCCATATTTTTTTATTAATCATATAATTGTATCATATTGTTCAGTAAATAATGAAAATTATGAAATTAATCTTTTGTATTTTAGTTTAAAAGGAATACTATGAGGATCTCTTTATCAATTTCATATGTCCCAAAACGCACCCATTCTTTTTCAGAATCAGCCAATCCGCAAAGTTTGGCATAAAAATGAGTGGTGGTTTTCAGTGGTAGATGTTGTAAAAGCGCTAACCGATAGTGCTGATGCCAAAGATTATTGGTATAGAGTAAAGACTCGTATGTCTGAAGAAGAGAAAAGTCAGGTATCGACATTTTGTCGACAACTGAAATTGAAAGCTAGCGATGGAAAATATTATTCTACAGATTGCGCCAACACAAAAAGTATCCTACGTATTGTTCAATCAATACCGTCGCCAAAAGCAGAACCATTTAAAAGATGGTTGGCACAGGTAGGCAAAGATCGGCTCGGATTCACAAGGATTTCCATTATTACGAAAGGATGCGAATGAAGGAGGAAAAGTTGCAGGTAGAACCAGAAAAGATATTGAATATAGAACCGGACAGAAAGTCGTATCTGAAAATAATTATAAACTGCTGAGGGCTAAAAAGAATATGCAAGAACTGGAAGGAGTGTAGTGTATGAAAATATTGTGGTTATAACGCAATAAAACTACTTGCACCTAGCCAGGCGAGATTGAATATGGCTGTCTGAGAACGAGCGTATACGGGACTTTCGAATATCATGCCGATCAATTCGTCTTTATTGAGGGATATAACCGCCACTTTATCGTCATAAATAGTGATCTCATGTTCGAACCAGAATTCACGGGGATTAACAAAAAGAATTTCCAAGAGTTCGATGGGAAAATCCTTGGGATAATAATTTTTGGTGAAATCGAATGCTTCTTCACTGGAAGGACAAATAATGCGCGTTTTTAATTTTTTGCGCATCTTCTTTTCCGCATAATTCATAATAAGTTCTTTATCCAACAACTCTGCAGCACCTTTGAGGTTAGAGTACCCCAGAAGCTCTTTCTTGGCAGTTAAAGTATCATCAAGAATGCTTTTGATTCCTTCAATTCCCTCGTAGTAACTGATTTTGGGCTTAAACGTTAAAGTGTTGGTGATGGAAAGGAGTTCGGGAAGTAATTTCTGAGCATAGTGAAATTTTTCTTCCAAGACATTCACGATTTTCTGTGGTGGTTCAGCAGAGTAGAAGCGGACCTTATCTTTGGTGATATAACTTACCAGTCCCTTTTTGGTGAGATTTTCCAGGGTGTGATAGCAATTTACGCGTGGAAGTTTAGCTTTTTTAGCAACCCCACTGACATAGCCGCCACCCAATTCTAAAAGTGTCATATACACCTGACCTTCGACGTCAGTCATCCCAAGTGACGAGAAATCTGGATAAAGCATAATTGTTGTAAAAAGTATTCTACAGATATTTTAATTGGTCTTCCTGTTAAAGTAAAGGCTAGGGTAAAACATAAGATTTGCTTTAGATTTATTGAATCTCTCTATAAGTGTTTACTGTTAAGAACATGTTAAATATAATGCAGATTAAAATATAACTTTTGTCAAAAACATGACTAGGACTTGTAAACAATGTTCCACACCATTTGAAATCACCTCTGAAGATCTGCAATTTTACGATCGATTTCAGGTACCAACTCCGGAGCAGTGTCCGAATTGTCGTTTGCTCCGCAGGATGCAAGAACGTAATGCTAAAAATCTCTATTATAGGAAATGTGATTTTACCGGGGAAGAAATCATCTCGCAGTATCACAGCGATCATCCCTTCCCCGTTTACCAGTCAAAAGTGTGGTGGGGGGATGAGTGGGATGCTAGTGTCTATGGTCAGGACTTTGATTTTAATCAAGCATTCTTTCCCCAATTTAAAGCGCTTAAATATCGAACACCACACATGGCCCTATTCATTATTCCGGGTATGGAGAATAGTGACTTTACCAATTGTACTGGATATCTCAAAAATTGTTATCTCATCGCTGAGAGTGATTATGATGAAGATTGTTATTATTCCAATCTACTCAAAAAATGTAAAAATGTTTCAGATTGTTCTGTGTGTTATGAATGTGAATTATGCTATCAGTGTATCGACTGTCAAAATTGTCATAATCTGAAATTTTCTCAAGATTGTAGTTCATGCCAAGATAGCTATTTTCTAAGAGCTTGCCAGAATTGTCGAGACTGTATTGGTTGTATCAATCAAAGGCACAAACAGTACATGATCTTCAATAAACAATACTCCAAAGAAGAATATGAACAGATGAAAAGTGCCATGCATCTCGATACTCATAGCGGTCTAGAAAAAGAACTTGAGGAAGCCGGGGCTCTGTTTGTTACTCAGCCTCATAAGAATCTCTCAATAGAAAAAACCGAGAACAGCACTGGGGACCATTTGTACAACGCCAAAGATGCTTACTATTGCTTTGATTGTAAGGATATCGAGGACTGTCGCTATTGTGTAAAACTTTCTCTCAATGTGAAATCTTGTATGGATTATAGTTCGTGGGGAGATAAGACCGAACTCGTTTATCAATCAGCTTCGTGTGGAGATAATGCATACAATATTAAGTTCTGTACTACCTGTACAACCAATATTCGCGATTTAGAATATTGTGATCAGTGCACCGCATCATCAGATCTTTTTGGTTGTGTAGGTCTGAAGCGTAAACAGTACTGTATCCTCAATAAACAGTACTCCAAAGAGGATTACTTTGCGCTGAAACAAAAGATTATCGAACATATGAAAAAGACTGGTGAATATGGAGAATATTTCCCAGCTGATATGTGTCCTTATGGTCATAATGAGACCATGTCTCAAGATTTCTTTCCGCTTAGCAAAGAAGAGGCATTAGGTCGTGGTTTTAAATGGAAAGATGAAGATAGAAGCAATCGCTATCAGGGGACAATACCTCAAATTCCCGAGCGCAGTAGTGACCTTCCCGAGGAAATTACCAAACATATTTTAGGCTGCAAGAGTTGTGGCAAAAATTATCGTTTGATCAGTCAAGAAGTAGGTTTCTACAAGATGTTGAATGTACCGGCACCAACGCAATGCTTTGATTGTCGTCATAAAGCTCGTATCCAAGCTAGGAATCCTTTTCAGATCTGGAAAAGAACATGTGCTAGATGCTCTCAGGATATGAATACCAGCTATGCGCCCGATCGCCCGGAAATCGTGTATTGCGAGAAATGCTATTTAGAAACCGTCTATTAAAAACCATTTATGACCAAAACTTGCAAGCGTTGTACCTCCGACTTCGACATTTCCTCTGAAGATCTCAAATTTTATGAAAAGGTTTCGCCGGTATTTCGAGAACAAAGATTCTTGATTGCGCCGCCAAACTTATGTCCTGACTGCCGCAGGCAAGATCGTCTGGCATTTCGTAATGAGAAAAAACTCTATCAGCGCAAATGCGACTCCTGCCAAAAAGAAATTATTTCCATGTATTCAGCTGATGTGCCATTTAAAGTTTTTTGTCCCACCTGCTGGTGGGGTGATGGCTGGGACAGCACTAAAATTGGCCAAAGTTTCGATTTTAGTCGGCCATTCTTTGAGCAATTTCATGAACTTTTGCAAAATGCGAGCTTGTCTTCACTGCTCGCTAAAAATAACGAAAACAGTGACTATGTGAATTTAGAAACTGACGACAAGAATTGTTATCTCAATGCCGGTGGGCATTTCAATGAGGATTGTTATTACAATACCTACTGCATGAAGGGAAAGAATAATGTCGACAATTATTGGCTTATAGATTCTGAACTGTGCTACATGTGTGTGAACTGCGAGAAATGTTATAGCAGCACCTACTTACAAGACTGCAGTAATGTCCGTGACAGTCATTATTGTCGTGATTGTAAGGACTGTGAGCATTGTTTTGGTTCTTATGGTTTACGTCACAAGAAATATTATTACTTCAATGAAGAGCTTTCGAAAGATGCATATGAAAAGAAAGTGAAAGCCCACTTGGACAGTTTTGAATCTCGAGAAGAAGCTAGGGAATTGGCATATAAACATTTTCTGAAATATCCACATCAAGCCAGTAGAATCGCTCAGTGTGAAGAGTGTACTGGAGATCTTCTGGTGCGTTGTAAGAATCTCAAAAGTGCTTTCAATTTTGACGATTCGGAGGATGGCAAATACTTACAGATTGGTCTACACCTGAAAGATGCCATGGACATTACTTCATTTGGTTGGGGCGAACTGATATACCAAGTTTCTTCTTCGATGAATTTGAAGAATTCTGGATTTCTAGCTTTGAGTGCTGATGGTCACAATGTTTGGTATGGCCAGTTTTGCTGGAATTCTAGCGATTGTTTTGGTTGTGTTGGTATGTACCGGAAGCAGTATTGCATCTTGAATAAGCAGTACACAAAGGAAGAATATGAAGCTTTGCTGCCCAAGGTCATCGCTCATATGCAAAAGACCGGCGAATGGGGACAATATTTCCCTTTGGCATTATCAACCTTTTGTTACAATGAATCGGTTGCCAATGACTATTTCCCTTTGACGAAAGAAGAAGCCTGGAAAATTGGAGCCATGTGGCGCGATCAAGATACGATTAATAAGTATC
>Ga0209431_10001222_pt1 | contig 21461 bp, 22 predicted proteins | sample RifCSP13_3_FD_184021 | JGI IMG/M metagenome (GOLD analysis project Ga0209431, IMG submission 184021) | Soil microbial communities from Rifle, Colorado - Rifle CSP2_sed 13_3 (SPAdes) (version 2) | ecosystem: Environmental > Terrestrial > Deep subsurface > Rock core/Sediment | place: Rifle...
CAGGAGGGGAACAGGCTTACTCCTTCCGTGGTGGCCTTTACAAAGGACGGTCAGATACTGGTCGGGCAGGTGGCAAAGAGGCAGGCGATTGTGAACCCGGAGAATACGGTGTTTTCCATAAAGAGGTTCATGGGACGGCGTTTCGACGAGGTTAACGAAGAGATGAAGATGGTTCCATACAAGGTCGTGGCCGACGATCAGGGAAGGGCCGTTGTAGATATAATGGGAAAACATTATACCGCCCCTGAGATTTCCGCCATGATCCTCCGCAAGCTAAAAGAGGCCGCAGAGGCATATCTTGGGGAGACTGTTACTGATGCGGTTATAACCACCCCTGCATACTTCAATGACGCCCAGAGGCAAGCGACAAAGGATGCAGGAGTCATTGCGGGATTGAATGTGAGGAGGATCATCAACGAGCCTACAGCCTCGGCCCTCGCCTATGGGGAAGACAAGAAGAAAGAGGGGACCATTGCTGTATACGACTTCGGAGGCGGAACCTTTGACATATCCATCCTTGATATAGGCGAAGGGGTCTTTGAGGTCAAATCGACCAACGGCGACACCCATCTTGGCGGAGACAACATAGACCAGAGGATCGTGGACTGGCTGGTGTCTGAGTTTAAAAAGGACCAAGGGATAGACCTTTCCAAGGACAGGATGGCCCTACAGAGGCTGAAAGAATCCGCTGAAAAGGCAAAGATAGAGCTCTCTTCAACCACTGAAACGGAGATATCCCTTCCGTTTATCACTGCAGACGCAACAGGCCCCAAGCATCTGAGCTACAGGCTTTCAAGAGGAAAGTTCGAGCAGATGGTGGAAGATATCCTGAACAGGAGCATTGAACCATGCAAGAAGGCAATGGTAGATGCAAAGCTGAGCCCGGACAAGATTAATGAGGCCCTGCTGGTGGGTGGTTCCACCAGGATCCCAAGGGTACAGGATATTGTAAAGACCGTGTTCCAGAAAGAGCCCAACAGGAGCGTCAACCCTGATGAGGCCGTTGCAGTTGGTGCCGCCATCCAGGCCGGGATACTTGGGGGTGAGGCCAGCGTGAAGGATCTGGTACTATTAGATGTGACCCCTCTTTCCCTTGGCATCGAAACCCTTGGCGGTATTATGACAAGGCTTATAGAGAGGAACACCACCATCCCCACCAGGAAGAGCGAGACATTTACGACTGCCGCCGACAATCAGACATCTGTGGAGGTTCATGTACTTCAGGGCGAGAGGGAGATGGCCAGGGATAACAGGACTCTTGGAAAGTTCCACCTTATGGGCATGCCTCCCGCACCAAGAGGGGTTCCGCAGATAGAGGTTGCCTTTGACATAGATTCCAACGGGATACTGCATGTCACTGCAAAGGACATGGGGACGGGGAAGGAACAGAAGATAGTGATCACTGCATCCAGCGGCCTGAATAAGGAAGAGGTCGAAAAGATGGTGAAGGATGCCCAGGCCCATGCAGAGGAGGATAAGAAGAGGAAGGAAGAGGTAGAGGTAAGAAATCAGGCCGACTCCCTGGTATACAGCACGGAGAAGCTCCTAACCGAGAACAGGGCAAAACTTCCAGAAGAGGACGCAAAGAACCTTGAGACAGCCATAGAGGAGGCAAAGAAGGCCATAGAAACCAATGACGCCGTGAAGATCAAGGACAGCATGGACAGGCTGACAAAGGCATCCCACAAGCTTGCCGAAGTCTTATACCAGCAACAGCCAAAGGCGGAGCCGCATGTCCACACCGAAGAGCCCAAGGAGGAAAAGAAGGCCCAGGAGGACGAGGTTATAGACGCGGAGTTTAAGGAAGAGAAGAAGTAAGAAGGAGGTGAGCGATATGGCACTTGTAAGATGGGACCCGTTCAGGGACATAATCACCCTCAGGGAAAGGATGGACAAGATGTTTGAGGACAGCCTGGCCAGGTTCAGGATGCCGGAGGAAGCGACCATGCCGACCTTTTGGTCACCGTCAGTGGATATATATGAGACTGACGAGAATATAGTCCTTAAGGCTGAATTGCCGGGGGTTGACAAGAAAGAGGTCTCTGTCGAGGTAAAGGACAACACCCTGATCCTGAAAGGCGAGAGAAAGAGGGAGAAGGAGGTAAAGGAGGAGAACTACCACAGGGTAGAACGCTCCTTCGGAACCTTCATGCGCTCCTTCAGTCTCCCTGTTACCGTTAAGCAGGACCAGGTAAAGGCCAAGTTCAAGGACGGCGTCCTTGAAGTGACACTTCCCAAGGCCGAAGAGGCGAAGCCTAAACAGGTGAAGGTAGAGGTGGAATAAACAGCAAAACAAGGTAGAGGTGGAGGTAGAGAGTTTTTCTTTACCTTTACCTTTACCTGAATTTTCCCCTTCCATGATATAATTACTGCATGTCCCGCTTCCAACTCATATCTGATTTCAAACCTACCGGCGATCAACCAAAGGCCATAGAAAAGCTTTCCAAAGGGATAGAGAAAGGTCATAAGCACCAGGTATTGCTTGGAGTAACCGGCTCTGGGAAGACCTTTACAATGGCCAATGTCATAGCCAGGGTGGAGAAGCCGACCCTTGTCATAGCCCCCAACAAGACCCTGGCTGCCCAGCTATACAGCGAGTTCAAGGCATTGTTCCCCGAGAATGCCGTAGAGTACTTCGTCTCATATTACGACTACTACCAGCCGGAGGCCTATATACCATCTTCAGGGACTTACATAGAAAAGGATGCCCAGATAAACGACGAGATAGACAAGATGAGGCACTCCGCCACGTATTCACTTCTTGAGCGGAACGATGTGATAATCGTCGCCTCAGTCTCGTGCATATACGGCCTGGGGTCCCCGGAGGCATATTACGGAATGCTCCTCCAGCTTGCCACGGGGCAGGAAGTAAACAGGGACGCAATATTAAAGAAGCTGGTGGAGATCCAGTACCAGAGGAATGACATAGACTTCTACCGCGGGACCTTCCGTGTAAGGGGCGATGTCATCGAGGTCTTTCCAGCTTATGAGGAGGAGAGGGCCATACGTATCGAGCTTTTTGGTGACGATGTAGAGGCGATATCAGTGATAGACCCATTAAGGGGGAAGGTCCTTGAAAAGCTGGAGAAGGTCGCCATATACCCTGCAAGTCATTATGTCACCCCAAAAGACCAGCTCAAAAGGGCCATTGATGCTATAAAAGAGGAGATGCATGAGAGGGTCAGGGAGTTCAAGTCCCAGAATAAACTGATAGAGGCCCAGAGGATTGCGGAGAGGACCCTCTTTGACATAGAGATGATGGAGGAGATGGGGTACTGCAACGGTATCGAGAACTACTCCAGACACCTCTCGGGAAGAGGGGCGGGCGACCCGCCCCCTACATTGATTGATTATTTCCCGAAGGACTCCTTGTTCATTATTGACGAAAGCCATGTCACCGTCCCCCAGCTTATCGGGATGTACAGAGGGGACAGGTCAAGGAAGGAAAACCTGGTTGAATACGGCTTCAGACTACTTTCTGCCCTCGACAACAGGCCCCTGAGATTTGAGGAATTCGAGAATCTCGTCCCACAGATAGTTTACGTTTCCGCCACACCTGCAAATTATGAGATGGAAAAGGCAGAAGGAAGGGTTGCGGAGCAGGTTATAAGGCCCACAGGGCTCATAGACCCTGAGATAGAGGTAAAGCCCGCCAAGAACCAGGTGGACGACGTCATAGGGGAGATAAGGGAGAGGATAAAGGCCGGTGACAGGGTCCTGGTAACGACCCTGACAAAGAGGATGGCGGAAGACCTGACGGAATACCTTGCCGATATAGGCATCAAGGTCAGATACCTTCACTCAGATGTGGAAACCCTGGAAAGAATTGAGATCATCAGGGATCTGAGGATGGGTAAGTTCGACGTACTTGTGGGGATAAACCTATTGCGGGAGGGGCTTGATCTGCCTGAGGTGTCCCTGGTGGCCATACTGGACGCCGACAAGGAGGGGTTCCTCCGTTCAGAGCGTTCCCTTATCCAGACTTGCGGCAGGGCCGCAAGGAATGTAAACGGCAAGGTCATCATGTATGCGGATGTAATAACCATGTCCATGAAAAAGGCGATTGATGAGACTACCAGAAGAAGGAAGATTCAGGAGGAGTACAACAGGAAGCACGGGATAACCCCGCAGACAATAAAGAAGTCTATATCCGACATCCTATCATCTGTCTACGAGGCAGATTATTTCACTGTCCCGACGGTAATGGAGAAGGGAAAGGAGTACATACCATCCTCCGAAATGCCCAAGCTCATTGCAAAGATGGAGAAGGAGATGAAAGGGGCGGCCAAGAAGATGGAGTTTGAGAGGGCCGCTGAGATAAGGGACAGGATAAAGAAGCTGAAGGATATGGACCTTGTTGTCGGGGGGAAGGTTTAAAACAAGTACTTTAGTGAGCAGAACATATGTCCCCTCTATCAACTGCAACTACGATCACCATCCTTGGGTCAGGGACCTCCACCGGCGTGCCGCTCATAGGATGCGACTGCGCTGTCTGCGCATCCACGGACCCGCGCAACAAAAGGAGCCGTTCCTCAATCTTGATATCCTGCAAAGAAGGTAATATCCTGGTTGACACATCCACAGACCTGCGTTTTCAGGCGCTGTCCAACAACATAAGAAGAATCTCGGCAGTCCTGTTCACCCACGCCCACGCGGACCACATCCACGGGATAGATGAACTGAGGAGCTTCAACTTCATTCAAAAAGAAAGGATACCGTGCTACGGGGACAGGAAGACCGTGGATAGGATAACTGCCATGTTCTCATATATCTTTGAAGGAACATGGAAGGGCGGAGGCATCCCCAGGCTCGACATGAACCCCGTAGAAGCCGGGGATTTCACGGTCCTCGGCAGGACAATCAGGGCAGTGCCTGTCATGCACGGAGACCTCCAGATTTTCGGCTACCGCTTCGGTCCCTTCGCCTACGTCACCGATTGCAGCAGCATCCAGCCGAAATCTATGAAAATGCTTGAAGGGCTCGACCTTCTGGTCCTCGGGGCGCTGAGGTTTTCCCCACACACCACCCACTTTTCCGTGCAGGAGGCGTTGGAGGTGGTGAGGTCATTAAAGCCTCGCCGTACAATCCTGACCCACATGGGGCATGAGATAGACTACGAAAAAGCTTCAAGGGAGTTGCCTGAAGGGGTGGAGCCTGGGTATGACGGGATGAGGATTGAGGTGAAGTAGCTTTTTAAGAGATTTCCCACAGTGCGGGGGCGTTATGCTGTAGCTTCCCCTCTTAAGGTAAGAGGGGAGTGAGGGGAGTTATGAAAGGCCGAGGTTGACAAAACTGGGAATTAATTAATAAAGTGTCCAGAATTTCCCGACTGCCTGCAGAAATAATAAAACGATCTTCACACTTGCTTTTCAACCCAACATTGGCACTGAGCCTCGCTGCGCGGTGCCACGACAACACCGACACGCGGCGTCGGCTCCAGCGCCTTGTTGGACAGCCCTATACAGGGTTGAGCGGTTGCCAGTTCAGCCCGTGTTGCGCAATGAGCGCATTCGACCAAGGCACGACCTCCGAGTTGATGAAATCGGCGATGAAGTCAGCCGCCGGCTGCGAAAGAGCAGCCAAATGAGGCGCCTCGACAATATCGCCTGGAAGATGGATCTGGTTACGAAGCACCCGGAAGTCGTCGACAACGTCAATCGTCGCATCGGGTAGGCTAAGCGCCGCTCGGTAATCGGGCTTTTTCGTAACAAGGGAAAACTTGATCGTGGCGTCCTTCAGGCCCGGAAGGTAATTCCACTTTCCGTCAAACACGTAGTTGGAGACAGCGATGATTTCTTCTTTTCGAACGGGACGCCCCTTCTGTTCAGCAGCGAGGCTGCTGTACAAAGAATCGTTGCGATCGACTTCGTGTACGACGAAATCTCTGAAAAGCAGGCGGGCCTTGAGGTGAAGCTCGAAAGCGGAGGCAATCTTCAGGTACTCGTAGTTGACGTACTCCATCCACGCATGCGTAAGCTGACCCCAAGGACACGCCGCACCCGATGCAAAACCGCCCGCATCGAGCCACTCCTTTGCAGCCCTTCGCTCGCCCGCCAACTCGTGGCGCCGGGATAACATCAGGGTGTCCGAAAACGCCCTCATAGCCTCAACGTTCAGACGCACCACCCCAGCATCGCGGTTGAGCGCATCGTGATACAGGAGATGCGTGGCTCGATAGACGTCAGATCCTGGCAGCTGCAGCGCTCGGGCCTCCTCAGTTCTCATCGTTGACTTCATTCGTCTGCCCAACCAGTTATTAGATAGACCTTTCTAACACATCCAAAAGGGGTGTTAGTCAGGTAAAGATTTATTTATTAACCATTTTATTGAGCAATATCACAGAACTGATTGGGTTGTCAATTAATAACATCTTAACTTATCTCTTTATTTTCATTACTTTTTTTAGTGACTAATATACTATTTGGAAAGTTAGTCAGGGGAATCCCAGGGCCACTTCCACAGAAAAGGGATTTATTTATGATAAGCATAAGGTTTCAAATAAATTCGCAGAAATTGACATCCCTCCTGTAATGCGTATTTTCAAATGAAAGCAGTTCTTCATAACGCCCCCTGTCCCCTTTATGCCCTGTGGGTACTCTTATCTTAAGAGGAGGGATTTTCTGCATAAGGATAAGATTTGACATTCCTGCATTTTGAAATTAAAATGGTCATTAAAATTATTGGAGGTTGACATGAGAGAGGCTCAGGAGGTCATCCCGATTACGCAGGTAAAGAGGGATTTTCTCGATATCATGAGGAAGGTTGATGAGCTGGATGAAACTGTGGCGATAACAAAGAATGGCGTTCCTGTGGGAGTATTGATGAACATTGACAGGTACGAAGGGCTTCTTGAGACCATTGATATCCTGAGTGATGAAGCCACCATGAAGGCCCTGAAACGTTCCCAGAAAGAGGCCAGGGAGGGCAAGCTCTTTACTCACGAAGAGGTCTGGGGAAAGTGAAGAGACATCAGCTGCTGTATTCATCCATTGCCAAGGAAGCCGCTAAAAAGCTCAATCCGGCAATTAAGCCGATCATCAAAGAGTCAATTGAGGGGCTCACGGATGACCCGTATACCGGCAAAGAATTGATTGAAGAACTGAGCGGTTTTCGGTCACTTGTTATCGGCAAGTATCGGATTATCTACCGATTCAATGAACCGTCTGTCATAGAAATCCACTTCATTGGCCACAGGCGCGATGTCTATATGAATTTCAGAGAGCTGCTTGAGCGGACAAAGGTTTAGCAGACCTCTACCTTTCCGGTTATATTTACAACACATGAGAACACATGAGGGTCAAGTCTTGAAAAATCATTTTTTTTGACCCAGTTTAACAGGAGAGCTTTATGGATGGGACAAGGCGTTCAGATATAAGGCCCGGATTGCGCGTTTCAATCGTCTTGAAGCAGGACCAGCGGTCCGAGAAGCTTACGGAAGGGATCGTAAGAGATATCCTGACCAAATCACCCACACATCCGCATGGGATCAAGGTCCGCCTGGAAAGCGGGGAAGTGGGACGCGTGAAAGAGATATTGGGATAGGAGAATCGTATGGCCATTAAGGCGACTATTTACAAAGCCGAACTGCAAATCTCTGACATGGACCGCAACTACTACCATGATCATGCGCTCACCATAGCCCGCCATCCGTCCGAGACTGACGAACGCCTTATGGTTCGCCTGCTGGCCTTTGCCATGCACGCAGATGAGGCATTGACAATTGCACCAGGGCTGACTCACAACGATGAACCTGATATATGCCGTAAAGACCTGACAGGAGCCATCGAACTATGGATAGACGTGGGCCAACCTGACGAGAAGTCCATCCGCAGGGCATGCGGCCGCTCCAGGCAGGTATATATCTACACTTACAGCGGGAACAGCGCGGACATCTGGTGGGGAGAGAACCGCGACCAGCTTGAAAAGGTCAGGAACCTGACAGTGATAAACATCCCGGGCAGCGTCAGCCAGGCCCTAACAAAGATGGCGCAGCGCAACATGCATTTGCAGTGCACCATTCAGGACGGCCAGGTCTGGATCTCAGACAATGACAATAACGTGCAGGTAGAACCGGAGATGCGGAAGGCAGCACAGAGATCATTCAGCTGACAGAGGCCCGGTATACGTAAAGCTCTGCGGGCTTGATATAGGGGGAGAGTAAGGCGATTTTGTGAATAAAGAGAGGGAGGACGAAATGGTGGATATTATCAAACCTGTCAGACACGGGATTCTGATCGGCCTTTTGGGTATTATATTCGGGATAGTATGGGCATTCTGGCTCGCGCTTGGACAGGAAATTATTGTTAATAAGCTTGCCGCATCGATGACGCAGGATGTCGTTCAGAAGGAAGAGGTGATTAAGGTCTCTATAAAGAGATTGGGTATGGGGCACAGCCATTCCATGGGACTTGGCCTTGTTGCCATTGCGGTTTCTTTTATTTTAGCCTTTACAACCGCACCTAATAAATTGAAGGCCGCAGGATCACTCCTCTCCGGGCTTGGAGGCATCGTCTTCCCTCTTGCATGGATTATCATGGGGTGCAAGACACCAGCCCTTGGGATTGATGGGGCCCATGCGGCAGTGACGCCCCTTGCAGGGATAGGGGTCATACTCATATTATCCGGGTTATTTATTGCCGTAGGCTGCCTTATAAAAGATGCCTTAAAATGACCAATGAGACAGTTGATCCTAAATCCGGCAATTGGACGCTGATGAACGCTGATAACTGCTGATAAAACATATAGTTACGAAAAACAGAAGCTCACCCAAAAGGTGGATATCTTTTTTTGTTTAAGTCTTTGAAATATCAGTGTAAATCTGCGCAAATCAGCGTCCTAATGCTTTTTTTAGGTTGATAAACTAAACACATCGTCCCCCGCCTTTATAAATTTCATAAATGGCGTATAGTAACAATCCCCTGATTCAGCTTGCGGTGCAGCCAGATGATGGCCAGTTTCTTGATGATTATCCGGGTGACAGGGATAAGGAAGAAGAGACCGAGGAAATCGGTGAAGAAGCCCGGCGTTAGAAGGAGGACGCCCCCGATAAGCACAAGGGCGCCGTCCACCAGCTCCCCTGCCGGAAGCCTACCCTGCATCATCTCTGACTGGATGCGGCGTAAGATGCTGAATCCCTGGTGGCGGACCAGCCATGCCCCTGAAAGGCTGATGGAAAGAAGAAGCGCCACCGTTGGCAGGGCCCCCATCAGGCTCCCTATCTTGATCAGAAGGTAAACCTCAATTATGGGGACAACTGTAAAGAGTATGAAGAGTCTTATGAGCATTAGTGTTTTCCTTGTCCAGCAGCCCTTTTGAGCCTGTCCGCTATTCCGAGCTTAAGACCTTCTCCGCCATACGGTTCGGATATAATAAGGTCAACTCCATCCCTGTCAAACGCCCTCAAGATATCGAAGAGCCTTCCGGCCACTGTTGCCGGCCTCGAACCGGCATATTTTGTTATACAGCCTTTAACCCGAAAGTCTTTGTGAAACGCAAGGATGCCGACCTTTTTCCCGTCTTTTAAGCTCTTTCCCGCCAGTTTTCTGATATCAGACTGAACCGCCTCACTGTCACCTTCAACTATAACCATCCCTGCCTTTGGCGCATAATGCCTGTACTTCATTCCGGGAGACCTGGCCGGGATTTTATCATGTTTTGCAGACAGCCTCTGAACAGACCCTATAACCCTCTCAATCTCCTCCACCGGCAGTCCGCCGGGACGCAGCAGGGTCGGTGGCGATGTGGTCATATCTATGACTGTGGACTCTATGCCGATCCTTGTCTTGCCCCCGTCAATAATCAGATCTACTTTCTCGGACAGATCGGCGGCCACGTCCTTGGCCCTTGTAGGCGACGGTTTTCCTGACAGGTTGGCAGATGGGGCAACCAATGGGACACCAGCCTTTTTAATCAAAGAAAGGGCTATCTTGTTGTCAGGCATCCTTACGGCAACGGTATCCAGGCAGCCTGTTACTATTTCAGAGACTATCTTTTTCTTTTTCAAGATTAAGGTAAGAGGCCCGGGCCAAAACTTGTCCATAAGGGCAAGAGCAGACCTTGAAGGCCTTTTTGCGAGCAGTTTTAAGTCATTAACGCTGGCGATATGGGTTATCATGGGATTGTCAGACGGACGTCCCTTTGCCTTGAACACCTTTCTTATCGCTTCTGGATTCAGGGCATCAGCGCCGAGTCCGTAAACGGTTTCGGTAGGAAATGCAACAGTCCCGCCTCTATTTATCACTTCTGCAGCTTCTTTGATCTTGGATGGTTCAGGAGAAATGGGATTTATTTTGAGGATTTTTGTCATCAATGAATGGGAATAGGGGCGTATCGCGATACGCCCCTACAGATGGAATTAGAAGATTTGCCTTGAAAGCTCTTCAAGTCTCTTGACCCTCTCTTCCATCGGAGGATGGGTGCTGAATAAAGACATCAGACCGCCTCCTGTAAGGGGGCTTACTATAAACATGTGGGCTGTTGCTGAATTGGCGTTCATAGGGATAGCTGCGACACCCATATGGAGTTTCTTCAGGGCGCTGGCAAGGGCCAGAGGCTTCCTGCAAATCCTTGCGCCATATGCATCTGCCGAGTACTCCCTTGAACGGGAAATGGCCATCTGGATCAGCATGGCTGCTATCGGGGCTACTATGGCCATAGCAATCATAACAAAGGGGCTTCCACCCTCTTCGTCCCTGTCCCTCCCGCCGCCGAATATAGCCGCCCACTGGGCCATATGGGCAAGATAGCTTATGGCGCCTGCAATGGTTGCTACTATGGAGGAGATGAGTATGTCCCTGTTGCCGACATGAGCTAGTTCATGGGCCATTACACCCTCAAGTTCCTCGTCATTAAGCATCTGGAGAATTCCTTCAGTGGCTGCCACTGCGGCATGCTGCGGGTTTCTGCCTGTTGCGAAGGCATTGGGGCTCATACCCGGAATGATATAGACCTTAGGCATTGGAAGCATAGCCTTCATTGCCAGCTGGTTTGTGATCCTGTAAAGCCTTGGCGCCTCGGCCTCCGTGACCTCTCTTGCGCCGTACATCTTCAGGACAATCTTGTCCGAGAACCAGTAGCTGACAAGATTCATAACCCCTGCCATTATAAGGGCCATCATCATACCGCCGTTCCCGCCAATTGCCTTCCCAACGAACAGGAGAAGGAGGGTAAGGCCGGTCAGAAGAAATGTCGTTTTTAATATGTTCATTATGACCTCCTATTAAACAGTTTAAGTATCAAGTTTATTGTAGAGCTTACTGAGACCTAAATACGCAAAGCATCTTATCCACAGATTACACAGATTCCTCAGATTTTAATCTGCGTTCTCCGCGCCTCTGCGTCTCTGCGGTGAAAAATCAGTTATTTCCCGCCTGCAATCTTTTCCAGGTGTTCAAGTTCCTTCTGGACGTCCCTGTACCTTTTCCCCAGAAAGAAAACATACCCGAAGTTTATCACCCATAAAATCGTATAAGCCAGAAACAGATAATACAGTCCGCTTTCCATCTCTCCCCCTTAGATTAAGCTTCTTTCATTATTTTTTTCCGAAGTTCGGCGACCCTATCCCGCATCTCCTCCAGGTCCATCCTCCTCAAAAGGAGTATAACATATAGAAGAGTTATGGCAGATAATGACATGAACAGGGCATGCAGCATTCTTGGATCCAGGTCGACCTTGTCCGGCCTTATCACGTCAGGATGAATGGTCCTCCACATCACATTGGCCACGTATGTCAGGGGTACGTTGAGGAAGGCAATGATTCCAATAACCGCTGAGAACCTTCCCCTCTTTGTTTCCTCTTCAATGGCTCCGCGGACTATCATGTAGGCAACAAACATAAACGTCAGGATGAGGAATGTAACAAGCCTCGGGTCCCAGGTCCACCAAGCGCCCCAGACCGGCCTGGCCCAGATGGGGCCTGTTGTAAGGACTACGAGGCAGAAGGCTATCCCTATTTCAGCGGATGAAACTGCCAGTATGTCCCAGCACCTCTTTTTTCTGATCAGATACATGATGCTTCCTGCGAACGTCCCAAAGAAGGCAACAAAGCCCGTCCATGCGAAAGAAACATGGAAATAGAATATCCTCTGGATATTGCCCATGTTCGCCTCTGTCGGCGCATATACAAAGACCATATAAAGAGCTGATATCACGAGGACAGCCGTTACCAACGCAAGCGCATCTTTCAGTTTTTCCTTCATCCAGGCCTCCTTGTAAGTTCAGAAGTTCAGATAGTTGCAACAGTCAGGCAGTTACTTTAAACTTTGAAGTTTTCTTACTCTTCAATCAGATACTCAAATATCACAAAAGATGCCACAAAAAATATTATATCGAATGCCGCTAAAACTTTCAACCAATTAGAGTATGCATCGATCCCGCTGCCTGCCATGATTATCCCGGTGGACTTGACAGCCGATATTATAACCGGGACCTGCATGGGAAAGAGCAACAGGGGAAGTATCATATCCCCGCCTCTTATCCCGACGGACAAGGCGGAAAAAAGCGTTCCCACCGCAATAAAACCAAAAGTGGCCAGCAGTATGACTATCATTAGGCCTGGAAGGCTTGAAGCCAGGGAAAGATTGAAGAATATGGCGAAAAACGGCAGAGAGATCAACTCTATAGCCAGGGTAAAAAAAAGATTTCCTATTACCTTGCCCATGTATATCCCGCTCCTGTCAAGGGGTGAGAGCATGAGCCCCTGCATGCAGTCCTCCTCCCTTTCGAGGACAAAGGAGCGTGAAAGTCCCAACGAAGCTGCGAATATAAAGGCAACCCATAAGATGCCGGGGGCCACGTCCTTTATATATTCAGCGCCCGGCTCAAAGGCAAAGTTGAAGACGACCATCACCAGAAGGGAGAAGAGCATCATCGAATAAATCTTCTCCTTCGAGCGTAACTCTATCCGCAGGTCCTTGGCGGCTATCAGAAATACTTTTTTAAAATAGTTCGTCATATATTGAATTGTATATCCTTAGTCCAAAACACTCCTCACCTCAATCCGCTACCCATCCGGGCATAAATCCCCCATAGGGGCGCGGAGGCGTCAGGAGCCTACCTTCTCGAAATATACCCTCTCAAATGTCTCAACGGTCTGATTTATGCTTCTGTCCTCAAAGACTATCTTTCCAAGGATCTGTATGACTATCCTGTCGCTTATCTCAAGGCCATTGGTGATATCATGGGTGGTCATTACTATGGTCTTGTCTTCCGTATGCAGTTTTTTCAGCAGATTGGAGAGCATCCTGGATGCATGCTGGTCTAACCCGGTATAAGGCTCGTCAAGCAGGATAATGGCTGGATTGTGTATTATGGCCCTTGCTATGGTAAGCCTCTGGAGCATCCCCCTTGAGAAGGTACGCACCATGTCGTTAGCCCTGTGGGATAGTCCTACTTCGGCAAGAAGTTCGTCTATTCTTTTCTCTATACCAGACACATCATAGAGTTTGCCAAAAAACAGGAGGTTTTCTTTTGCAGAGAGGTTCCCGTAAAGGAACGCCTTATGGGATATGACGCCTATCTTCTTTCTGGCATCCTCGTTGGCGGAAGCCAGGTCTATCCCATCCACGTTTACCTTGCCGGATGTAGGCTTGATGATAGTTGAAAGTATTTTAAGAAGGGTGCTCTTGCCTGCGCCGTTAGGACCAAATACTGTCAGGAACTCCCCTTTTTCTATCTTTAGATCAATCCCCCTCAAGGCATCAACAGGGCCGTAACTTTTCCAGAGCCTTGATACCTCGATCATCTCTTCCCTTTCTTATGGCCTTTGTCCGCTGGGGTTTCCTGCTGCCTTACGCCTGCCGCCTGCAACTTTTCTATCTCTTTTATTGTCAGGACGGCCCTCTCCTTGTAGTATCCCCTTAACTCATTGTAATCCTTTTCGCTCAGCTTCCCTTCGGCATACTCAAAATCCACATCCTTTATAGCCTTATAGTAAGAGTCCTTCACGGCATTTAGCTTGTTAAGCGTCGTATCAACAGCCGCCGTTCCCCATCCCTCGCTCCCCCCTTTAAAGAAGGGAGAGGCTATTAAAGCTATTGTCCCCGCGAATATTACAACTATAAGGAAAGCTTCCATACTTTCTCCATTATAAAACCGTATTTCACCGCAAAGACGCAGAGGTAGCAGAGAAAATCTTTTTATTCTAAAGGTCTGAACTCAGCGTCTCCGCCTCTCTGCGGTAATTTATGCTTTAATCAAGTTTTTTCAATTCCTCTTCAATCTTCCTGTCCAACTCCGACCCCGCATCCTCCGGCAGATGCTCAAGGACCTTTTCCTCTTCTCTCGCTCCCCGCGATGTCCACGTCTTGATAACCCTGGACAGAACGAAGGCGGCGGCTATAAAGGCTATAAACGGCAAGACATAACCCAAGAGATTGAACCCCTCTTTCCTTGGGGCTGCCAAAGCCTTCTGACCATACTTCTGGACAAACATCTCGATTATCTCTTCCCTACCCTTTCCCTCTTTTACAAACCCTGCTATAAACTCCCTGGCAGGTATGGCAAACCCGCAGTTCTGGTGGGGGCAATGCTTGAGGACTATTCCGCAACCGCACTGACAGATCAGGGCCTCCTCCACCTCTCCCTGAACATCGGCATAGGCAAGCCTTGGTATGGATACGACTCCTGATTTAAGGCCGCAGAACAGCGTTGAGCACTTGTCCCCTTTGCTGAATAAAGTAAGCCCGACCCTTTGGGGCGTATCCAGATAGCCATGCGCTCCGGCGATAAATGATATTGCCGCCAAACTGAGGATTATTTTATGGAACCGGTTCTTCATCATTCCGCTGCCTCTTCCTTCCTTTTAAAGTCCGGCAAAAGCACGTACAGTCCGCCGAAGAAGGCCACAATCCCCCCTATCCAGTACCAGTTTATAAGCGGATTTATTATGGCCCTGATGGTGACCCTCTCATTTTCGTGGATTGAGGCAAGAATTACAAAGAGGTCTTCCTTCAACTTGCGGTCGAGTGCCACTTCGCTGGTCGGCTCCCCTGAGAATTTGTCGTATCTCCTCTTCTCCGGCCGTATTGTCCCCTGTTTCTTGTTGTCCTTGAATACCGTAAGGACTGCCGTGGCTGCATCGTAGTTGGACTCCCTGTGGAAATAAAGCTTTTCATATCTTAAGGTGTAATCCCTTATCTTCATGCCCTCGCCTATGCCGAGGGTTTGAGTCTCCTCCACATTAAAGGCGGAGGAGCCGGTTATCCCCACAAAAATCATGATGATGCCCGTGTGGATGACATACCCTCCGTATCTCCTTTTGTTCTTCCATAGCAGCGAACCCAAGGCCTTCAAGACCCCTTCTCCCGCCAGCTTCTTTCTGGCCCTGACACCTCTATGGAACTCCATGTAGATTGTCACGGCAACAAACACGGAGAAAATAAAGAACAGGATTGCATATACATACCTCATGCCTGATGCGATCAGGCTTATGGCTGTAATGATTGTCAGTGCGCCGGGGAGAATAAAGCTCTTTTTAAGATTCTCTGCCGTTGCCTTCCTCCACCCGATAAGCGGGCATATCCCAAGGATAATAAGCAGGACGAGGAACAGCGGGATATTAACCTGGTTGAAGAAGGGAGGTCCGACAGTAATCTTCTCCCCTGTTACCATCTCTGAAATAAGTGGGAACATGGTCCCCCAGAGGGTTGCAAAGGCAAGGGCCAGGAGGATTACGTTATTCAAAAGGAATGTACTCTCCCTCGACAGGAAAGATTCTAACTGGTTGTCGCTCTTAAGTTCGTTCCAGCGATAATAAATCATGTATGTTGCTGCTGCAATGGTAACAAACATGAAGGTCAAAAAGTAAGGCCCCATCTCTGAAACGCCAAAGTCATGAACTGACTGAAGCACACCGCTCCTGACCAGGAAAGTGCCGAATATGGTCAGGGCAAAGGTAGCGACTATCAGGAATATGTTCCAGACCTTGAGCATCCCTCTTCTTTCCTGAATCATAACGGAATGAAGGTAGGCCGAGGCGGTAAGCCAGGGGATGAACGAGGCGTTTTCCACCGGGTCCCATGCCCAGTATCCCCCCCATCCCAGTTCAGCATAGGCCCACTCTGAGCCCAAGATGTTCCCGACACTGAGGAGCACCCATGAAAATACCGTCCATCTCCTGGTCTTCTTTATCCATAAGGGGTCGAGCTCCTTTGTTATAAGGGCGGCCATGGCAAAGGCAAACGGGATGGAAAAACCGACATATCCCCAAAGCAGCGCAGGCGGATGAAATATCATGCCGTAGGTCTGAAGCATTGGGTTCAGGCCGTTCCCGTCAGGCGGGATCTGATCTGCCGGGAACAGGGTAAAGGGATTGGTGACAAAGGCCGCCAGGATGGTAAAGAAGGCGTATATGACCATCAGGATAGCATATGCATAGGGGAGGAAGCGGTGGTCTTTCTCCTTTCTATTCTGAAAGGCCACCATTGCCATAGCAATGGCAAGCCCCCATATCCAGAACAGAAGCGACCCCTCCTGTCCCGCCCATAAACCGGTAATCTTGTAATGGGTCGGGAGTGTAATCTCGGAATAATGGGAGACATATCTTACCTGGAAGTTATCGGTAAGAAAGGCATTAATAAGCACGGCTACCGATATGCAGGAGAGGAAAAATATGGCGTATATCCCTCTTCTGGCGCTGGTAACGAAACGCAGGTCGTTTTTAAAGATACCGGAGATTGATGCGAAAAGCACATAGATGCAAACAAAGAATGAGATTGCCAGGGAAAAACGCCCTACATCTATCATTATACCTTCCCCCCCTCTGTAGGTTTTTCGTGGTTGTATCCCGGAGGCGTGGTCTTGCCTTCATATCTCGAAGGGCATTTCACAAGGAGAGTTGTGGCCTTGAACAGGTTTTCCTGAGGGTTGTACTTCCCTTCCAGTATGACCTGTACATCGGCCTTGAAGGCATCAGGCCTGATGCCTTTGTAGGTAACATGTACTACTTCGTCCGGCGCTCCGGTTTCAAAGACTTCAAAGTCCAAAATCAGTTTTTCGCTGTCATAATTGATGGTCCCGTCCTTGACCTGCCCGCTGGCCCGAAGCCCCTGGCCCACTACGCCTCCTCCCTTGCTTTTCAACTCAGGGACAGTCATGTAATAGACGCTTGATTCTTTAAAGGCTGTAAAGATGAGGACGCCGATGGTCAAAAATATGACAACCCCCGCAACAGCAAATTTTTGGCTCTTTTTCATAAGTACCTCATTATCTTGACAATAGTTCTTAAAGCATAAGTGACATATTTAACACTATATCACTTAATAACAATCCCTTTCAAGAGTTTTTCTATTTTATACCAAGTTGCATTCAAACATCTACTATTGAGCCTAATGAATGCTTACTTGGTATTATACCTGAGCATTCAAAAGTCTTTATTTGAATGCGAATTGGTATCACTTAACCTGAATGAATGGCATTGCCCCGCCTGTCACGCCCGGCAGCTTCCCGTCCCACTTTTCTATCGCCTTACGCTGATTTTCAATCTCTCTCAGTTTCAGGAGGGATTCCGTTATCTCCTGCCTCTGGATCTTTAACCCCTCGGCCTCAGCCTTTGCCATGCTGATCTTCTGTTCGTTTTCAATCTTTATCCTATCAAGTTCATTCTTTGCCTGGGCAACCTTCTGCTCGGCCACCTGCTTTGATTCTATGGCATCATTGAAGGTCCTGGAGAAATTGAAATCCGCAACAGATACCTCGACAACCTTGATATTGAAGGCCGCAAGCCTTTCTGCCAGTTCCGTCCGTATGGCAGACTTGACCTCCCCTCTCTTTGCTATCAATTCCTCCGCCGTATATTTGGCGCACACTGCCTTGATAACCTCCTGAACCGCGGGCTGGATAAGCTTGTCTTCAAAAGCCAGGCCTATCTTCTGGTACACCTCGTCCACTGTCTCAGGTATAAGGTGATAGTTTGTGGCCATGACTGTAGATATGACCTGAAGGTCCTTCGAAGCAGCATCGGCCTTTGCCTCGTTCTTCTGCACCTGAACATTCATTTTTACGACATTATCAATAAAAGGCATCTTGAAGTGAAACCCTTCTGCAAGCACCCCTTTCTGTACTGCCCCCAGTCGCATAAGTACCCCTCTCTGCCCAGGCCCTACTATGACCCACGGTTGAGCGACAAAGAGAATTAAGACTGCAATTGGTAAAATTATCAATTTGCCAAGCCCTTTGATCTTTTCTATAATCATTTCTACCTCATTCCTCGGATATTGAGCCTGGTTCATCTGTTGCCTCCATTTTTATTTTTTGTAAATCGAATCTTTTGTACTTTTTACCTTTGACTTCACCTTATCAAGAAGCTTTTTTGCCCAGACAAATTCACCAGCCAGGATGGCGAGACCCAGAGGTATCACAATAAATGCAGGGCCAGGCAGTATAATCATCGCTATCCCGATAAACAGCACCGTAAAACCCACCACAGTGATGATGATCCGCTTTGTATGCCTCAATGCCCCATTTACGGTATTATTGATGAAGCTTTTCATCCCCCCTCCGTTTAAAGTATTTCTCTACCTCCACGGCAAAGAATACCACAGTTGATAGTGCAAGGGAAAGGATAAGTTCGCTCATGGTCAAGGGCTCTGTCTTGAATACCGGATTCAGGAACGGCACATATATGGTAGCCATCTGCAGGACAAAGGCGAGAAGGACGGCTCCGAGTAATGGTTTGTTGGAAAATATACCCTGGGTGAACAGCGACTCCTTCTCTGAACGGATTGCAAGGACATGCCCGAACTGTGATAGACATAGAACTGTAAATACCATTGTCTGCCAGTGGGCATGGTCGGTTTTTATGGCCCATGCCTGGATAAACAGAGTAATTCCCGCCATGAGAAGGCCGACCCAGAGGATGTGCTGCCACATCCCTCCCGCAAAGAGTCCTTCTTCCGGGGGCCTCGGCTTCCTCTTCATTACGTCCCCTTCCGCAGGCTCAACAGTCAGGGCAAGGGCAGGGGCGCCGTCTGTGACAAGGTTTATCCATAGGATATGGATCGGAAGGAGAGGAATGGGAAGTCCCAGGAAAGGGGCAAGGAACAATGTCCACACCTCTCCCGAATTGCTGGTAAGCATGTATTTGAAGAACTTCCTGATGTTGTCGTATATCCTCCTCCCCTCCCTCACAGCCCCGACAATGGTGGCGAAGTTGTCGTTGAGGAGGATCATGTGGGCGGCCTCTTTAGAGACGTCGCTCCCGGTGATCCCCATGGCAATCCCTATGTCCGCCCTTTTTAGGGCAGGGGCGTCGTTTACTCCGTCCCCTGTCATGGCAACGTACTGGCCTTTGTCCTGTAGGGCCTTTACGATCTTCAGCTTCTGCTCAGGCGCTACCCTCGCATAGACTTTTATATCTTCAACCTTCTTTTCAAACTCCTCCATGGAAAGCCTTTCGAGATGTGTCCCTGTTATTACCTCCCCTCCGTCATCTATTATCCCAAGTCTTCTCGCTATGGCCCTTGCGGTTATCGGATGGTCCCCTGTTATCATGACAGGCTTTATCCCGGCTGATTTGCAGAGGGAGACAGCCTCTTTCGCCTCCTCCCTCGGAGGGTCCATGATCCCGACAAGTCCCAATAAAGTCAGCTTATTCTCCACCTCTTCGGAGGTCATACTTTCCGGGATTGCATCCCACCTCCTCGTCCCCACGGCAAGGACCCTCAGCCCATCTGCAGCCATCCTTTCGCTTATCCTTATTATTTCGTCCCTGTCTATCTCCTTGACGCCATTCGACATCAGGATATTTATCGTCCTGTCCAAGATGATCTCCACGCCCCCTTTTGTAAAGGAGCGATACCCGCCCTTCCGATACGTGTGCATAGTAGTCATACACTTCCTGTCTGAGTCAAAAGGTATCTCCGAGACCCTTTCATTGTCCTTTTCCAATACCGTCTTTTTAAAACCGGCCTTCTCGGCTGCCATGTAAAGGGCCACCTCTGTGGGATCTCCAAGGATATTGCCGCCGGCGTCAGGGACTGCATCGTTGCTCAATGCCATTGCCATGAATAGAGTTGGGAGTGGAGCGTTGGGGGTTGGGAGTTCTGTTCTTCCATTGCTTAGAACTCCGAACTCCGAACTCCTGACTAATCTACCGTCAACATATATCTCTTCCGCCGTCATCTTGTTAAGGGTCAAGGTTCCAGTCTTATCCGTACATATGTATGTTACGGAACCCAATGTCTCGACAGCTGGAAGCTTCCTTATGAGGGCGTTCTGTTTGACCATCTTCCTTGCTCCCAAGGCCAGGGATATGGTCACAACAGCAGGGAGGGCCTCCGGTATGGCTGCCACAGCCAGGCTTACTGCCGTGAGGAACATGAGGACGGGGGACTCACCCCTCACTATGCCCACTGTAAAGACTATGGTGCATATGGCGAGGGCTGCGAGTGCAAGGCGTTTTCCCACTATCGCAAGGCGCTTCTGGAGTGGGGTCTTTACCTCTTCTTCGGTCTGGAGCATTGTGGCAATCCTCCCCAGTTCCGTCTCCATTCCTGTAGCCACTGCAACACCCTTCCCCCTGCCATAACTCACAACCGTTCCCTTGTAGGCCATGTTTCGCCTGTCCCCAAGAGGTATCATCTCGTCATGAAGCTGGGCAGTCTGCTTTTCTACAGGGACAGATTCCCCGGTAAGGGCGGCCTCCTCAACCTTCAGTTGGGCCGACTCTATGATCCTCAAATCAGCGGGGATGATCCTCCCAGCCTCCAGAATTACTACGTCTCCAGGGATAACCTCTGATGTGGGAATAAAGGCTGGAACGCCATCACGCATGACTGTCGCCGTTGGCGCGGCCATCATTTTCAACGCCTCCATCGCCTTTTCCGCCCTATACTCCTGTACGAAACCTATAATAGCGTTAATAACAACGATTACCACAATGGCAATGGTGTCGGCCACCTCACCCATGGCCCCTGCTATGGCGGCAGCCGCAATAAGCACAAGAATCATGAAGTCCTTGAACTGGTCAAGGAACATCCCCAGAGGGGTCTTCTTCTCCACCTCCTTCAGCTCATTAGGGCCGTATTCTTCAAGACGCTTCTTTGCCTCTTCTGAAGAGAGCCCCTGAAGAGATGATTTTAAATCATCAATAGCCTCATTTATTGCCTTTTGGTGCCAGCGCATAATATCTCCTTCAACCTTTTTGTCTTACCTCTGGAATACGCTGAACAGCTTGTCGAGGCCGCCTTTTTCAAGCTTAGATACGGCTTCCAACTCCCCTGCATCAAGCCATATACCTTCGCATTCAGAACATTTGTCCACCTTTATCCCCTTATAATCAATCTCTAACAACTGCATCCCGCATTTGGGACATCTCATGAAGTGGAGTTCCTTGAGTCTCTTTTTCTCCTCTACCGCTATCTTGTTCTGCCTTTCCTCCTCAACCTTCTTCCTCCTCTCGTATTCCATCCTTGCAAAATACTCTTCTTCCACAGCTGGTTTTTCAATCATTTCCGTTCCTCCTT
>Ga0209431_10001223_pt1 | contig 21455 bp, 19 predicted proteins | sample RifCSP13_3_FD_184021 | JGI IMG/M metagenome (GOLD analysis project Ga0209431, IMG submission 184021) | Soil microbial communities from Rifle, Colorado - Rifle CSP2_sed 13_3 (SPAdes) (version 2) | ecosystem: Environmental > Terrestrial > Deep subsurface > Rock core/Sediment | place: Rifle...
GTTTTTGTGTTAATACCTTTAGATTTCTTTGATGCTTGAAGAATCGTTTGACTATTCCATCTTCAAGCGAATGAAAGCTTATTACTACCAACCGGCCCTTCTTATTTAAAAGTTCGACAGTCTGCGGTAACGCTTTTTCTAAATTTAAAAGTTCGCTGTTAACAACAATTCTTAAAGCCAAGAAAGCCTTGGTCGCAGGATGCAATTTTTTTGCCTTATGCTTTTTGCGAACACCTCCAGTTTTGTAAACTTCTTCTATAACCCGAGCAAGCTCTGCGGTCGTCGCAATAGGCTTCAGCTCACGGGCGCGGCAAATAGCTCCAGCAATTGCCCAAGCAAACTTTTCTTGACCATAATTTTTAAAAATTTCATAAAGCCTCCTTTTTTCGAAATTATTTACAATATCTGCGGCCGAAAGACCTAAAGCAGGATCCATGCGCATATCCAAAGGACCTTCTCTGGTAAACGAAAAACCTCTTTCGGGACTTGCAAGTTGTACACTCGAAACCCCCAAATCAAAAAGTATTCCGTCTACTTTTCCAAATCCTGCCTCTTTGGCAATTTGCCTGATGTCTGCAAAATTCCCCCGAACCAAAGTTAACCTTTGACTCTTGACTCTAGATTCTAGACTCTTCCTAAGGAATTCTATTGCCTCCGGATCGCGGTCAATGCCTAATACTTTTGGTCCTTTTTTAATTAACTCTTCTGTGTGTCCGCCAAAGCCGCAAGTCGCATCGATAAACAATTTACCGGGCGCAGGATCCAACAACTCTACTGTCTTTTGTAAAAGTACCGGCGTATGCAGTCTCACGCTTCCTCCCCCAATGTCAGCTTATGCGCATTCCAATTTACCTCATCCCAAATTTCAAAATGGTCCCCCGCTCCGATTATTATTGGGCTTTTAACCTCTGCATACTCCAAAAGCTGACCAGGAATAACAAACCTCCCCTGATCATCAAGCCTGATATGCTCGGCTGTTGCAAAAAAGAATCGTCTAATATCACGAGAAGTCCTGTCGGTAATCGGCCGATCCAATTGTTTTTCCGACTGTTTTTGCCAAGCTTGGGTATCAAACCCAAAAATGCATTTTTCGAAACCAAAGGACAAAATGATTTCATTCGTCGCCAAGTATTCACGGATTTTTTTTGGTAAAGCAATCCTTCGGGAATTTAAATCAAATGAAGGTCTATAGCTGCCCAGAAACATTTTCCCTTACAACCTCATGCAAGATAGGTAACTCCAAGGGCAGCTCAAAAAGCTAAGGAGTTATGAAAATGGAAAACTAGCAAAGTCGCTTGCTAATCACCATTTTTCACCATCTATATCCATTTTTCACCAATAAGTGGAGCTTGTCAAGAGGGTAAAGGTCTTTTTCTCAGGTTAGAATTGGTTATTAAATGGTATGATATAAAGGTAAGTGTGCAATAGTACTGAACGTCTTCAGCAAAAATATAGAGATTATCGTACACGAGATTTATTTGGTTCTCATCCGTTTGATCCTCACCCTAAACCTAGGCCAATTATTAAAGGAACCCCTATTCGCATAGAACGGCATGATGCAATTGCTGATCGAACCCAACAGATTCTTGATCGATTGGCAGAATTAACAGCTCAAGGAAAATCTGCAACAGAGGCGCTGACTGACGTCGGTTTTCCTTCTCATTCAACTCCTCCTAACACTAGGGAATAAATTCTTTTCGTTCGTAGCCGAAAAGAGGACCGTAGTAAACGTAGATTTTTTCAGGTTTGAGGACATACCAGCTGCTCCCCGGAGATATTGGTTCGGCTTCCTGAGGTGTTTCCGGAAGAGGCAAATCCCCTCCCCTCTTGGCAAAAAACTCACGGGCGGCGCCGATTTCTTCTTCAGTTTCTAATTTATAAGCATTGCCCTCAATCTGCAGTCCTTTGGCATTTTCACCTGTTGGTTGTTTATTAACAACGGCGGCAACTTTGGGATTTTTGACAATTTCCTTGCTATGACGCGCGTTTTCCTGAGACATCCAGTAAAGATTATATTTATCATCGTGCCCAAACACTAAAACACAAACCCAAGGGATGTTATTGACGCTTGTTGCCAAAACCATCTCACGCGAATCGCGAAGAATTTCTTCTATCAACTTTCGCAAATCTGTATTTTTGTCCATTTCTTTATTTTTAAACTTGAACAGGCAACTGAGCAACGATCTTCCTGTCTTGAGACATCTTATTTGACAAATACTTCACTTTGGGATACTCGCTATCGTACGGCCGCATGTCGAAAGGATTATGGTAATCAAGACAGCCGGTGCAGTGACTCGCGTGCAATTTTTCCTCTGTCATCCCCAATGATTTGGCCATTCCTGCTACGCTCAGATAATGCACAGATGCAACTTTTAGCTGTTTTTTAACCTCATCTTCGGACATTTCATGATACTCTCCATTTTTATCCTTCCTGACTGCCCCAAGTTCATCGCGCGAGCCGATATTAACCCCCAAAAAACAGGGGTTCAGAAACTTAGGCGCCAAAAATCGGCAATGGATTTGCCTGACTCCGACATTTAGCAAGTGCTCAACAAGAATCTTGAAAGTATTTAATCTTACGGCTGTATCGTCGACAAGATAAATAGATTTGCCGATTATCGCAGGCGACACGAAAAATTTCTTTTCAATGTTTTTATTCCTTAAATACGGATCGTCTTCAATAAAGGTCCTTCTTGCATAATCGTACCGTTCTTTAACGAGCCCCCTGAAATAGTTCAGCTTTGAAGATTGGGGTATTTTGCGGCGGATTGTTTCGTAAAAAGCAAAAGCACCCGGTCTTGCAGTATCCGGAACAGCAACTACATATTCAATTTTTTTGATATCTAGATTCTTGTCTTTTTTATCTTTGATCCTTACCAACTCTTCGAGCGCAAGCTGTTTTCCTAAGCTTTCACGGTTTTCTCCGATCACCCCGTCCCAGATTGAAGTTTCGTTGGAAAAGTAAAGTTTTTCAAAAACGCAAAAGCTTTCTTTTTGAGCCTTGGTGTAATTCGATATAGAGACACCGCTTTTGTCGGCAATCAAAAGATTCCCCGGCTTTAGTTTCTGACTGTGCCGGACATTAATACGGTCCAGAGCACAAGTTTCCGACGCCACAAAAACGTGACCATTATCCTGTGTCCAAACTAAAGGCCTGACACCCCAAGGGTCGCGAAGCGCCATCAGTTTATCATCACCGGTTACCATGACTAAAGAATAAGCACCTTTGACATCAGAAAGCGCATTGGCAATTTTTTGTTTCCATGTCGCGCCCGGTGACGTCACAATAAGCCAGGTTAAAATTTCGGAATCTGAATCGGATTCTAGATTTATCTTGAACTTGTTAAGTTTTCGTCTGTGTTTTTCGACATCCACAACACTTCCGTTGTGTCCCAAAGCCAGTTCCCAACCCTGCCAACTGGCATAAAACGGCTGGGCGTCGCAGTTTTCGCGACTCGAACCTTCTGTAGGGTAGCGTAGATGAGCAATGGCAATTTCACCCCGAAGAGAATTATCCTCAATAACATCAACCGAGCGGAAGATCTCGTTGAAGGCCTGCGCTTTTTTGAATACCTTCAAGGTTTTGCCTAAACCCTTAACGGCAACTCCCCCGCCGTTTTGGCCACGGTGCTGAAGGGCTTTACCCATTTCAACAGCTATATTGGTGACATTTGTGCCGCGTGAAGCAAAAGAACCTGCCAAACCGCAATATTCGCGAATTTTTCCACGAACATTAAATTCGGCTTCCACAAGATTTTTTGAAGTCTTTATGCTGTCATTGTCTTATTTTTTTGCGATTTCTGTCAATCGGAAAGTTTATTACTCAGGAGTTCTGACAGCCTTTTTACTTTTACTCTTTCCTGTTTGGTTGTATCACGATCCCGAATCGTCACAGTATCATCATCAAGAGTTTGGAAATCCACTGTCACACAATAAGGAGTTCCGATTTCGTCCTGCGCAAAATAGCGTTTTCCGATGTTTCCTCTGTCATCCCAAGCAATTGGAGATAGTTGGTAGCTGGCAGTGAGTAGTTGGTAGATAGAACGGGCTTTCTTGACCAATTCGGGCTTGTTGGCAAGAAGTGGAAAAACGGCAACTTTAAAAGGAGCAAGTTTCGGGTGAAGCTTCAAGACAACCCGACCTTGTCCTGAGCTTGCCGAAGGATCTTTATCTTCGAAATAAGCATTGATTAAGAAAAACAACGCAGCCCGGTCTACTCCCCCTGACGTTTCTACTATATATGGTAGGAATTTCTTGCCGCTTTCCTGGTCTGTGTAGGACATATCGACACCCGAATGTTTCTGGTGTTGGGAAAGATCCCAATCGCCTCTGTTGTGAATTCCCTCGAATTCCTTCCAGCCAAACGGCGAGTCGTACTCTATATCCCAGGCATCTTTTGCGTAATGGGCACGCTCACCTTCCTCGTGCTGACGGAATCTTAGCTTCTTTTTATCCATGCCAAACGATAAATACCATTTCATTCGTTCTGCCTTCCAATATTCGTACCACTTTTGCGATTCACCCTTTTCGGGCTTTACATAAAACTGCAGTTCCATTTGTTCAAATTCCCGCGAGCGAAATGTAAAGTTGCCGGGTGTTATTTCGTTTCTGAAAGCCTTGCCGATCTGCGCAATACCGAATGGTATCTGAACCCTTGTTGAATCCAAGACATTTTTGAAATTTACGTGGACTCCCTGGGTAATTTCGCCGCGAAGATAAACTTTATCTTTCTTGTCCTCAACAACACCAAGTTTCGCCTCAACCAACAGATTAAACTTTCTTGATTCAGTCCACTCTGGCTTTTTACCCTTGTGAGTTGATTCGTGTTTCTGGATTTCCTCAGGTTGGTCAGCACGAAAACGTTCATGGCAGATCTTGCACTCGACCAGAGGATCGGCAAAAGCCTCAACATGCCCTGATGCTTCCCATACTTTTGGGTTCATTAAAATTGCCGCATCTATTCCCACTACATCATTCCTCTCATAAACCATCGACTTCCAAAATTCGCGCTTGATATTGTTTTTGAGTTCAACGCCCAAAGGTCCGTAATCCCACGTGCCGCCGAGGCCTCCGTAAATTTCCGAACCCGGAAAGATAAAACCGCGTCGCTTTGAAAGTGCGACTATTTTTTCGAGAAGCGTCATTGGACTTGAGATGTGACAACAAAAGCGGCAAAGAAATTTATAGACGCGAAAATTGCTTTTTTCGCGGAATCATAATCCATTTTCCGCTCCTGCCATTTTATATCTTCCCGAAAATTGTAAAGCTTCGGATTTTTGAGATCGTCTTCTAAATTTAAGGTAAGCTTTGCGGATTTAGAAAATTCGGGAGCAATAGAAAACACACCTTTTGTAGGCAGCACCACACTCGCAAGGTCAGGGGGAGAATTTGGCGGAAGCCCCACAGTATTTGCAATTATTATCCAGTAATTTTTGCCAAGCGACAAATTTTCAACTTGAAAGTCGCCGTCTCTGTCCGCAATCGACCTGACAGTCGCACCCGCCTCGAAAAGATCCCACTTGCTTTCGGAAAGATATTCTATGTCTCCTTTTGTCATATGCATGGTTAAAACACCATCCGTTACGCCGGTATCCGGACTCCTCGTTCCTCGCGATGCCGTACCCAAAAGCATCGATTTTTTGTATTTTCCGTCTTTGGTGTTTACGTCTGTTCCTGTGGCTCCCCTTTCGATTTTTTCCCCCGGAACTTGCGGATTGTCGGCCTGATACGTCAGTTCATATTCAATTTTGTCAAAATAAGACATGTTTTCGACAGAGATTATAATTTCGGCGCCGTCTCCGGTTGGAGTCAGGGTAACATACGGTCGTCTGGCAAGTTCAAGCTCCGCAACGTCCTTAACTTCTCCTGCGAATTCTTCCGGTTTTATTTTCTTTTCACCTTTTTGAAAAATAAACAGAAAATAAATTGCCGCCGCCAGAATAATAAATGCCGCTGCGGCTATAATGTAGGTACTTTTTTTAGACGGTTCCATTGATAAATCGATTCGTCTTGAGTGTCCTTTCAATCAAGTTTTCAATCATGCTATCAAGAAATGTTAAAAGTTTCAAATACGAATCTCTGTCTAACTTAACCCTTTTTTTGAGATTTTCGAAATCATCATTTTCCAGACTTTGTAAAAACTCCTGCGATTTTGAACCCTTCAGACTTTTTGCCGAAAAAAACCCAAGTTCGGAAAGAAGCTTGACCTTAAATACTGAGGAAATAAGATCAAAACTATTTCCCTTGGAAATTTCATCAAGATATTGCAAAAGCAGAAAAAAGACTTTTTGGTTTTTTTGTTCGTGTTGGGTTAGCGAATCAACCAATTCCAAAAGATGGTAAATTTTATTGGCTTTTGCAGATGAAAAATTATCAACGCCAAAAGCTTTTTTTGTCTCTACCTCTGTTAATAAATCAAGATTCTTGCCGCGGGCCGCAAAAATCTTGCACCAGCTGCCAAGTTCCACATGGCCGGCCTTTTTGGATCTTGGGCGTCTGACGCCTTTTCCTATTGCCGAAATTTTGCCGTAATCTTTAGTGTAAATTGTCAAAATCCTGTCCGCCTCGCCAAAATTCCTGCGAGCCAAAATTACTCCTTCGGTTCGAAGATACATACTTTAAGTATCTGGTATCTGGTATTTTGTATCAAGTATTGGAGATTAAATTTTAACGATAAGTTCCTTGTCGGTATCAAGAGGAAAGGCTTTTTGTTTTTTGCCGAAGGCTTCGATTTCGTATTCATGGCCCGGAGCTCCGGGTTGTTTCTGAATGAGGAGTTTGTATTCGCCGTCAGCTTTAACCGGAACCGTATATTCAATTTCAATTTTGGCAGTACCTGTCGGCCTTATGGTAAAGAATCCTTCAAAAAGTGTTTTGCCAAGCTCTTCTTTGGCAGTAATCGCAACCTCTGTCCCCGACGATTTAACAAGCTCTGCCCCTTTGGGCACATAAATTCTGATCCAATCGCGGTAAATCCCCGCCAAACACAAACCGCTTTTCCTTTCAAGGTTACAGTTGTCTCCTTCGCGGGGATATTTATAAGAAATTTCAAGTTTTTTTTCGAGTTTGCCGTCTTTGCCCCTTTTAACTTCCTGCTTTACCTCCTCTTCGATATATAAATTTGATTTGGCCCCGCCAAAATTTGTTTCGTTAATATGCAGATAATCGCCGTCGTACTGATTTAGCCTACCTGCAAAATTGATACGCTCTGCGGCTTCCTGAATTTTAGGGTCCTTAAAATACAAAAGCAGGTGTTTTTGGCGAAGGGATCCGGCTGTCGCACCAAGCAAATTAGGCCAGGCTGATTTCGGAGCATTGAAGGCCATGTCCATCATTTGCTTCATCAGAACACCGATGATGTCCTTTCTGGAACCCTTTTCGTAATTAACCGGCTGGTCTGCATAAAGCTCGAGCTCATAAATTATTTGCGGACAGGCACAGGCCTCTACTTCCTCTGTTGTAAATTTGCTGCCATATGCCTCAACAGGCCCCAAAACTTCAATCATTTTAAGAACGAAGTTGGTATCAAGAGCAATAATTCCGTCAATGTCAACTTCCTCCTGAGCATATTGATAAAGGTCTTCAAACTGCTTCATTGAAAGATAATAATCAGGGGATAAATTGGAATCTCTGAGATTCAAAGTAGATACTCCGGAAAGATATTTAATAATAGGTTCAGGAGCGGGTACGTGCTTAGTCAGGGAATCGTCAAGATTATAAATATCACTGGATTTTTCCGGAGTAACTAAACCGTTCTGGACTTTAAAGATTGCATAAGCCGTGATAAAACCGCCGGTGGGCCTAAGCTCCTTGTCGTTTTGGAACAAAATAAGGTACTTTTTCTCCTGCTCTTGACCCATTATCTGAGGTAAAACCACCAAAAGAGGTTTGGTATCTGTCAAAAACGTCTCAAGCTCCGATAATGTATTTTGGGCATTTTTAATCTTTGCGCCGGGCTTGCCAGGTAAGATATTCGGATAGCGCCAGGTGTCGATCTTTGCAAGTTGCTTTTGGGCTTTTGATAAACTTTCTGCGACTTGATCTAGCTGGGGAGTTACTTTTGAGAGTGTTTCGATTGCCTTCGCCATCCGCTCCTGGGCGGTTCCGCCAAGAAACGTACCTTCACCTGACAAGCCTAAAACATCAGCGTACGGGGTTACGGCTTCGGCAAATACACTTGCTGCCTCTAAACCGTAAATTGCCGTATCAACCCCCCTTTGTAGATCGGCAACATACCAACCGATTAAAGGAATAATGCGAACCGGAGTAAAAACAATCAAAGAAGTTTTTGCAGCCTTAAAATCCCTTTTTGCATCTTTTAAATAGGCTTTTGTTGCTACAAGATCCTGAAGTTTAGCAGCCCCAATTGCTTTTTGAGATGAAGTGTAAGCTTTTTTTAAAGAAAGTGTGCTAATTAGGCCAAAAAAAACAAAAACAGCTAAAATTACAAGAATTGTAAGCGTTACTCTTCGCTTCATTTAGATTGCCCCCTCACCGCTTAACATGGCAAAAGGAGTTTTAATTATAATCCACAGATCGTAAATTATCGATCTTCTTTTAATGTACTTTGCGTCCATTTCAACCCTTCTGTCAAAATTAATTTGTGACCTTCCGGAAACCTGCCAGGGGCCTGATGCACCGGGCCTGGCCCTTAGAATAATCTTAACGTAAATTTTGGTATGGGGGTATACTTTCTGCTGATGATCCAACTCATCCTTCTGGTACGCTCTCGGTCCCACAAGAGACATATCACCAATCAAAACGTTTATCAATTGAGGCAGTTCATCCAGTGAAAACTTCCTGATTATTTTGCCAAACGGCGTGATTCTTGGATCGTCGGCAAGCTTAAAAGAACCTTTTTTATATAAAGCCAAAAGTTTGGGATTTTTAAGCAAGTATTTTTCGGCATGAACCATTTTGCCTTTGATTCTGTACATTTTCATACTCCTGAATTTAAGCATTTTGAAGAGCCTCCCGCCTTTACCGACGCGCTCCGGCATATAAAATATGGGGCCTTCAGACATAAGTTTAATACCTATAATGACTATAACCATTAAGGGTGACAGAATGATAAGTGCAATCAGACTTCCTGTGATATCGATTGTTCTTTTTAAGAAATCGTAAAGCATATCCTTGGAATTTCTAATGACCAATTGGACTAATTGATCTAAATTTGGGTAGTTGGGACATTGGGATTTGTTTAGAAATTAGATTAATTAGGTTAATTTTTATAAATGTTTATCTTTTTTCGCTTCTTTTAACTTGTCAATAATTTTTTTTATCTCCGAAATTCTTTCCTTTTGGCTTACAAGCAGAGCATCCGGCGTATCGACAATTATCAAACTTTCAAGCCCGATTGTGGCAACGACTTTGCCCTCGGAATTTGCGTAAATTAAGCAATCCCGGCTATCAATATCAAAAACTTCACCCTGAATTACATTGTCTTTGGCATTTTGTGAAAGTTCATCTTTCAATATGTTCCAGGCACCAATATCAGACCAGCCTAAATCGGCAGACAAAACTACAATTTCTTTAGGATCAATTTTTTCAAATAAAGCAAAGTCTACAGAGATTTTTTCAAAGGTCGGATAAATCTTCTTGACTGTTTCCTCTTGATTGTCGGAATCCCAGGCTTTTTGTATTTTCGCAAGACCGGCAAAAACTTCAGGTACGTGTTTTTGGTATAGACTGAGCATTTTTTTGGCCGGCCAAACTTTGTAACCTGCGTGCCAGAGATATGCCCAACTCTGGAGAAATTTTTTCGCCTGTTTAAGATCAGGCTTTTCGATCTGCTTCACATATTCAAAAACCGCAAGTCCGTCTAATTTCTTGATCATTTTGCCTATTTTAATGTAGCCAACATGGGTATTTGGATAAGTAGGGTTAACGTCGATTGAAACAATTTTCCCTGTATCTTTACTGTAATCAAAAGCGGCTTTCAGCGCCTTTATAAATTCCTTATCGTTCTTAACCAAATGATCGGCAGCCCACAAAGATGCCACAATCGGATTTTTAAATTTTTTATCCAAAACCGCCGCCGCATAACCTACAGCGGCCAATGTATCTCTCATTTCGGGCTCAATTATGATATTTTCCAAAGGAAGCGACGGTTCCTGATCTGCTACCAAACCAACATACTGCCTGCCGGTAATCACAAAAACATCTTTTATTGAAAAACCTTTCTTGATGCGGTCAAGCGCCTGCTGAAACATGGATTTTTTACCAACCAAGGGCTGGAACTGCTTGGGTTTGTCTTTGCGGCTTGCAGGCCACATTCTCGTTCCGGTCCCTCCACAAAAAAGGACTATTTTAAACTCCGATTGTTTTTTTTGCATGTTTTTTAGTAAATGCTTTTAAATTTAAAACAAAATTGTCTTTTGAGAATCGAAGGGCATTTTTTCTACAGGCTGCTTTCGACCATTTTAACCTACTGAAGTATTTTATTGCATCTTTTAGTGATTGCGCTGATTGAATTTCGAAAAATAACCCGGTTTTTGCCTCAATAACTATTTCTTTCTGGCCGCCTTTGTCATAAGCGATTACCGGAATCCCACATGCTTGCGCCTCAACCATGCTCATACCAAAATCCTCCACTTGAGTAACAATGAGAGCCTTTGCGTTTTGATAAAGAATCTTAAGGCTTTCTTTTGCGACTCTTCCTTCAAACTGCACACTAACCTTTCCGTTTTTTGCAATACCTTCCAGCCTCTTTTTATCCGGGCCGTCTCCGACGACTATCAAATGACCAGCTGAGTTTTTCAAAGCATCAATTGCCAATTCCACTTTTTTCCATCTAACCAGCCTTGTAACGACCAGAAAATAATCTTTACTTTTAAGTTGCCAATTGTGAACTTTTGGAACGGTGTAAAAATCGAGGTCCGCGAAAGGGTAAATTATATGCGACGAGACGCTGTAGATATCTTTAATTCTTCCTTGGACATTTTGAGAATTTGCAATGTAAAAATCAATACGACTGCTTGCTACTTTGTCCCACCTTTTAAGCCATGAAAAATAGGGCACGAAGATTTTTAATAATAATTTAGGCAGGTATTTTTTTTGCACCTCGAGATCCCAAATGAATCTTGGAATATTGTTCGCATAACATATGTGGACAGTTTGGGGTTTTGTAATTGCCGATTTGGCAAAACGTGTTGTTGACGAAATTACCAAGTCAAAACCGTCAAGATCAAAACTTTCAAATGCAAGCGGGTAAAGCGGCAGTAATAATTTATGAAATTTTGCGCTGAAAGGGATTTTTTGTATAAAAGAACTTATTATTCTGTCGTGGCTAATCGATTCCGGCAGTTTATTCCAATCGACAAGAGATGCATAGATTGGAGCGTTCGGCCAGATTGAAGCAATCGCCACAAATAAATTCTCAGCACCTCCCTCCTGTATGAAGTCATCATGTACGAGGGCTATTTTCATACAAATACTGATTCGTAAACATCTAAAGTTTCCCTTGCCATTTTTTGCCAAGAGTACTTTTTAACTTGTTGCCTGCCTTTTTCGACAAGGTCCGTCCTCGTTGTTGCGTCTTTTAAGATTTTTTCTATTTTATCTGCGATGTCCTGCGAATCTTGAGGATCAAAGTACAATACGGCATCTTGATAAATTTCCTTGAGAGTTGGAATATTTGAACAAACAACCGGAATATTTGCGGCCATTGCATTTAAGCCAGGAATTCCAAAACCTTCGGAAAGTGTAGGGAAAACATAGGCCGTTGCTTTTTGAAAAAGAACTGAGAGGTTTTCGGTCGGCTGATAGCCTAACAATTCAACATTACTTTCCAATCCCCTGTTTTTAATTTCTCCTTCCAATCGTTTTGCGAAAACGTCACGAGGACAGACAATTGTCAGATTAACATTCTTTAGAATCGCTAAAGCATCTAGCAACCTATTAAGATTTTTGTGCGGATAAGCATTTCCGACGTAAATTAGAAATGGTTTTTGGTTTTTTGCTTCTCGTTTCTGGTTTTTGAAATATTCTTCTTCTGCTGCTTCGTAAGTAACCGCAATTCGATCCGGTTTTATTTTGAATGCCGCAAGTACCTGTTTTTTGACAAAATTGGAAGGAACTATGATCTTTGCTGCTCTTTTGACAGCAGAATAAATTATGGTTTTGTATGCTGCCCTTTTTATCTTAAACAGTAAAAAATTTTTAGTGGATGCTGACTGTTCGTAAAACTGGTGATGGATTAAATCATGAATTGTAACCACAAACTTTCCCGTATACAAAACCGGCACATTGAAATGAGGTACATGCAGAAGATCCAATTTTTCTTTTGAAAAAATCCCGGATAATTTTAGCTGCTCCTCGGACGAATACCACTTGATATCCGCTGGTATCTTTTTAAAATTTTGGGGTAACTTGAAAAAATCCCAGTTTTTGCGTCTTAAAAAAATAGAGTATTCGTTTTTCTTATCTATTTTTGCAAGGTTTAAAATTAGTTTTTCTGTGTACTTGCCAAGACCTGTACCTTCGGGTCCTGCAAATCTTGCGTCAATTCCTATTCGCAGAAAAGCTTTGCTTATTCTCATAGATTAAATTGAAATTTTAGAAGCCTTACGGTCTCAAGAAATTTTACCCCCGTCAAAACAAACCATTTTACAATTGGCGGATACGCAGTCTTATAGTGTTTTTCGTAGAAAAGACGCATGGCGCGTGTTGATTCGTAAAGTACCCTTCTTTTCGATTCTTTCGTTGCTTTCGAAATTTTTTTGGAAGAATCTTTTATTCCGGAGGACGCCCCTTTATAGTGAATGATTTTGGTAATTGGAGTATAGATAATCCGATACCCTGCCTCTTTAAACCTGAAACACCAATCTAAATCTTCTCCGTAAAAAAAGAAATCTTCATCAAAATATCCGACTTTTTTGAGAGCCTCGGCTCTTATTATCATAAACGCACCGGCACAGGCATCGACTTCCTGCTCAATATTATCCGGCATATAACCTATGTAGTATTGATCGAAAATTTTTGATTTTGGAAATATTTTGGAAAGGTTCGAAAAATGGCAAAACGAGCGCCAAGGCGTTGGGAAATGACGTCTGCAATCGCGATCCAAAGATCCGTCTGCAAGCTCGACCCTGCAGGTAGATACTGCCACATCTTTATTTTTCCGCATAAAACCAATCATTTTGTGTAATGTACCTTGCTTCAATTCCGTATCAGGGTTAAGAACCAAAAGATAATCCCCTTTTGCTTTTTTGAGAGCCTGATTATTGGCTTTGGAAAATCCCAGATTTTTTTTGTTTGCGATCAACGTGACTTTTGGGAAATCTTTCCTGATTCTCAAAACCGTATTATCGGAAGAATTGTTATCGACGACAAAAACTTCTTTTGTTATATCCTCCGAGTATTTCTCAATCGACTCCAGGCATTTTGCCAAAAGCTCTTCGACGTTAAATGAAACAATAACAATTGAAAGAAGCATTATGTGCTACCTACACTTTTGTAAAGTTTATCGAGTTTTGAGGAAATTTTCTTCCAGTCAAATTCCCTCTGGACAAGAAGCTTAGCATTCTGGGAAATTTTATTTCTCAATTTTTCGTTTTTCAGGAGTTTTATGGTCTGATCAATCAGCATATCTTGATCGTTTGCAATTAAAATATGTTCCTGATGTTTTACAGGCAGGCCTTCTGCTCCCATTTCAGTTGTAACCACCGGCAGAGATGAAGCCATTGCCTCCAAAATCTTGTATCTTGTTCCCCCTGGCCCAAAAATAGGGGCAATCATCACATCGCTTTTGCTATACGCTTCACGAATGTCATCAACTTTGCTTTCCAACTGCACTTTAAATTTTCGGACTAAACTTCGGATCCCATCCGAAGGATTCCTGCCGACTATTAAAAGTTTGGCATTTTGAATTTTATCTTTAACACCTGGCCAAATTTTTTCTATTAAGAAGCCCACTGCTTCTCTGTTTTGCAGCCATGAAAAATTGCCGACAAAAAGAAGAACCGGTGGCTTGTTACTTTTTTGTTTAACTTGCGAAAAAAAGGATGCATCTACGCCATTTGGGACGATCTCGACTGAAAGATTTGGAACAAGTTTTCTCATTTTAATCTTGTCTGACGCGGACATGGCCACAACTTTATCCGCCCTCTTCCAGTAAAATTTCTCCCAAAACTTTAATTTGAAAATGTCCAGTGCCAGCAGAGGCTTAAAAAGCTTAAGGTTCAAAGTCTCCAAAAAATGTGCATAAACCAAATATTCGATCGTTTGTTCTACTAAAAGTATCGGGACGCGAGTTTTTGGAATGTTTGGCATTACATAAAAAGTTTCAGCATGGATTAAGTCGTATTTATTTTGAAACAGTTCCTCTTTAATTCTTCTTCTCAAAGACAGGGAATAATAGATGGCAACCAGAAAGGGGTAAAAAGAAAACCCCGAAACCAGGATATTTACAATCGACCAGGCCTTTCTTCTTTTAAATACTTCGATTTTTTTGCAAAATTTTTCAAGGGCTCTGATATGATCCGGAACCACTTCCTTAACAAAAGCAAAGAGGGTAATTTCGTGCGATTTTGCCAAATTCTTGAGAAGATTGTAACTTCTGATCTGGCCGCCCGAATAAAGGGGGTACGGAAGATAAGGGGTAATCATCAAAACTTTCATTTGGTTTTAATCTATACAATTTTCGGACAATTCAATGATGAGATACTCGTTTTCTGCAGCTAGTAATTTACAGTTTTTTGCAAGTTTTTGGATTCCTTCGTCTTCAACATCAACAGAGATAAGGTATTTAGCACCATTTTTAATTAATTCTTGAATAGATCTATCTACTAATGGATACCCATGTCTGTTCGTTTGGTAAAGAAAAGCCGTATCGCCGCCATACGGGGCAATGACTTTAGCATCCTTGGGCAAGATTTTATCTGCCGCCATACCCGCTTTAACAATTTCCGGTTTGTTGATCCACCAATAGCCCCGCACCTCATAAAACCCAAAAGCATACATAAAAATGATTAAAATTAATGCAACTGCAGGACCCAAAATTTTTGAAAAATGGGCGGATGGTAAATTAAAGAGCTTAATTGTGCCAATAGCCATAAAAATCGACGCAACCGGAATTAAAGGAATTTGATAATAATCGTGCCTCACGTTACCCGCCGCAAAAACAATAAAATATAAAATTAAAGAACAAAGCCAAACCAGATAAAAAATGTTTTCTTTTTTTGAACGCTTAACAAGCGTACCTAGGATAAATAAAGAAAAACCGCCGGCAGTTAAAATTAATTTATCCATTCTTTCTGCCACTAACCAGCGAAAAAAAGCACCTTTGAAACGAATATTGGTTTGATTTAATATAAAAGGTAAATAGGGAATCCCTTCTGGAAATCGTATCATCCAGATGCGCCAGATAATAAATGGGGTAACTGATAAAAAAGCAAAAATCCACAATTTCAAATTTCTAAAAAGAGCAAGACCATGTTTTTCATAAGACAAATAAAGAATCGGTAGTAAAAAGAATATTGCAATCGGCCATGACAATATCGCCAGATTTGCAAAGAAAATAGAAACCGCCAAAAAAATCGAGTTGCTGGTCTCTAGCCACTTAACAAAATAAAAATAAAGCCCCAAGATTCCAAAAACCATTAAAGGACCCGGTAAAATCGTCGAAGAATAAAAAACATTGTAAGGAATGGTTGCGAAGAAAAAAGCACTTAGCGCTGCAACCGGCAGACCCGAAAGATACTTCACTAAAAGAAATAATAATACTATTGATCCCAGCGATATAAATACTGTCACCAGACGGGCATAAGTTACGTTTATACCGGTTTGCGACCAAACAGCTGCGATTACAGTATTTAATATTGGAAATTCAACAAACCTGTATCGTTGAGGGTTGTCAAGACTATTTGCCTGCATAGACATATCATCGTATTTGGGAATAAAAGGATTAAAGCCTTCCTTGATGAAGTTTCTTGCAACTGCAGCTGTATCTGCCTGCCGCCATGAATGCCAGTCTGCAATAGGCCTGTCTATTTTATAAAGTCTCAGGATAAGCCCAACAAAGAGAATTGTTAAAAGCAGAACAAGCTCGACTTTTCTCACTTTATCTTGTGCTCTTTTTGGCTTTTGGCAATGTAATTGAAAATTTAATTGTCGCAAGAAGAATCGCTACCATCATCCAAAAAGTATATGCAACTTTTGATGCTTCGAACACATCTATGTAAAAAGCATTTATCAAGAGCCCAATTATTACCCCAATTAAACCTGCAACCGTGGTAAAGGCGAATGGATCTTTTGCCATCTTAAAGTTTTTGGCTGCGTACCAAACTACAAATGCAAGGATCCCGTAAAATGCCAAAAACCCAGCTAGTCCGGTTTCACCTAAGGTCCTCAAAAAGTCATTGTCAGTTGATTCAGCATCTGTAAAATCGGAAACGTGCTCTTTAGTTAAAGTTGAATAACCGGAACCCAAAACGGGATTCCTTGAAAATCCCCTGATTGCCTGAGGCCAAGTGTAATCCAGCCTTATGCCGGTCGATAAGTCATATTGAACTGCAGCCTGCGAGTAAACCCTTGGCTTAGCAGAAAGACTTGCAGGCAAACCTTCCTCACCGACTCCATCATAAACATCGGCAGGAATCCCTGTGTCCCCCGGCTTTTCAGTTGTTGGCGGGATATCGGTTTTGTCGGCAACAATATCAAGATAGGCAGTTTGCGGTCCGGATGGCACATTTTTTATTAAGGGTTTCAAAAGAGAAGAATTAGCGAATTTATCAACTTTTAAAACATGGGCAAAACGGCCTGCCAAATCCCCAAAAGTAATCATTACAAAAAGAGAAAGAAATATGACAACAAACCACCTTGACAACGACCAAAACCAGCCTTTTTTAAATGCCAAAAAAGCAAAGACTACTGTTATCGAAACAAGATAAGCCAGAAACGATGTTCTTGAGACGGTCAATATCAAAAGCCAAAATCCTAAAAGACTACCTACTGCAAAAAGAAATTTTAAAAGCCACTTTTTAACTACAAAAGCAAGCGGAACAAATAAAGTAAGGGCAATCATTAAGTAAGCAGCCAGATCATAATGACCTCCGAATGTCGAAAGGACGCGAGCGTGCTCGGTCAGATAAAGCCTGACGCCCTTTGAAAATTCACGGTTCATCGTCGAGTAAGCCGGCCAATAGAGGTATTTTTGGCCAAAGCCGTAAATGGAAACAGCAATTAAAACAACCGCAGCGACATACATATATTTTTTGACTTGGTCAAGAGATTTAATCGATGAGAAAAATATAAAAAAGACAGAGAAATATTCAATTCGTCTGAAAAAATGCAAATAAAGTTTTGCAACATGCAAAGTCTCTAAAGGCACTGTTTTTGTAATAAACATGGCAGACAACGTCGAAGCAAAACCAACTAAAATATAAATTGCGATTGGGATAAACAGCGGGTTTTTGCGAAGACTAACCTTGCCTCGAATTACCCAAATTACCCAAACTGCAAAAGCCGAAGCAATTAAAATATCATCAAGCCTTAAGCGAACAAGATATCCGGGCAAAACCTCGGCAAGCGGAATTTTAGGATAAAGAGGGATAAAAATTAAAAGCCCAATCGAAAAATACTCTAAGATGTGCTCATCCAGCCATTTTAAGAACTTCGACATACGATTTTGCTGTTTTTATCCGACCGAAAATTGCGAAAGCTGCAATTCTAAGCAGTGTTCCCATTTTAAGTAAGAAGCGCAGAATTTGCAAAGAAATGCTTCCCTTATATTTTTTATAGAAATACTCAAGCCCCCTGAACTCACCGACAAATGCATTAGTTCGGATTTTATTTACCGAACCGCCGCCAAGGTGGACAATTTTGGCAACCGGAGAAAAGTAAACTTTAACCCCTGCTGTTTTAATGCGGAAGCACCATTCGAAATCCTCACCGTACATAAAAATCTTCTCGTCTAAAAGACCAATCTCATCAACAACTTTCTTGGGGATTAAAAAAGCAGCACCTGTCACCCAATCAACCTCATGTTCACTTTTGTAGAAATAGTCATGGTCAACGTGATAGGGTTTAAGAACAGTTCCGCCCGGCAAATCGTCAACAAAAGTCATCCACCAGAAAATTTGCGGCAGATCGGGGAAAAAACCAACAGACTGCTGTATAGACCTATCCTCGTTTAATAGTAGTGGGCCCAATACTCCCAAATCATCAACTTCATCTGCTTTCTTGACTAGTTTTTTAAATGAATTTTCGATTAAATAAGTGTCTGAATTCAAAAGCAGGATATATTTGCCTTTGGCTGTCTTAATTCCCTGATTGTTAGCCTTGGCAAAACCACGGTTATCTTTGTTGGGTATTAATTTTACCTGAGGAAATTTTTTTTTCACCATCGCTTGACTTCCATCCGAGGATCCGTTGTCAACAACAATAACTTCAAAACTTACGTTTTCCGTAAATTTGAAAATCGATCTTAAACAATCCTCAAGCAATTTCTTTGTATTCCAGTTAACAATAATTACCGAAATGTCCATTATTTTCCTGAGATTGTATAGCCGCCATCGACGATTATTGTTTGACCAGTGATAAAACTTGCTCTATCACTTGCCAAAAAAAGCAACACCTCGGCGATTTCTTCTGGTCGACCAACTCTTCCAACAAGTGCACTTTTTGCTTGTTGCCATATTGATTCATTCCATGTTTTTGCCATATCTGTCTTTGTCATTCCTGGGGAAACAGCATTCACGTTGATGTATGGAGATAGTTCTTTAGCGAGCGCTGCAGTGAAATTTACTACTGCCGCCTTTGCTACCCCATAACTCATAATCCTAGTTGAGGATGAAACTTCATGGGCACGAATTGAAGCGATATTTACTATCCTTCCATATCTTCTCTTTAACATATGTGGCACAACTGCTTGACAAAAGTGAACTACTCCTAAAAAATTATCCTCGTATTTTTTGATCCAATCGCTGTCAGTTAATTTTAAAAAAGGTTTTGGCTCGACTGAACCAATACAGTTAATCAAAGCATCTATTTTTTTAAATTTTTTTATAATTTTCTCCACTTGTGCTGAAACAGCTTTTTTGTTTGAAGCGTCACAAACTATATAATCTCCGTGTATTTTTCTTGCTAGATTCATCAATTCATCTGTTTCATTTCGGCCGTGAATTACTACTTTAGCTCTATAGTCGTTTGCCAACCGAGCCGCAGCTGCTCCAATTCCGTTTGGTCTTGATGCACCCGTTATTAAGATGTTTTTTCCAGCGAGTAAGTCCTTCATAAATTTAATTCTTGCCTTGGATTTTTTGAAAAGCTAATTTCATCAAAAAATACGATCTTTGACGGAATAATTTTGTAAACTCTTTGCTCGGTAAGATTATTAATAATATCTTGGGTGGATTTAATATGCATTACGGCCATAGGGAAACGTTTTAGATATAAACTAAAAGCCTTTACTAATTCTCCTGTCCCAACCTCTTTTGCTTTTCCTTCGAATTGCAAACCTTGAACTTTTACTCCAAGTGTTTTGTGTGGTTTAACTATAGCTCCAGCAATGTTTTGATTATTTTTTATTTCAAGTGAATGTCTTCTGGATTTGCGAGAAGTAAAATAGAAATTGAACTCTTGGTCATACGCGAACCAGACTGTTGCAACCCATGGCTTATTGTTTTTGCTAGTTGCAATTTGCATCAATCTTGCTTTTTCTAAGTATTCTGCAACACGTTGTTTTAAGTTCATTTATTGAAAAAGGCGGACGCGACCGAGTTTGTAGTTGAGATTTTTGTTTTTGCGCTCGCCTATTTCTTTTGCAGGTATTCCCCCAACGACTTTAAAAGGTGCGACATCTTTTGTTACAACGGCCCCTGCGCCAATAACCGCACCTTTGCCAATTTTGACACCGGGTAGAATAATCGCCCGAGGTCCAATAAACACAAAGTCCTCAATTTCAACCGGCTCTTCGACTGGATCAAATCCTTCGGAGTTGATATCGTGCTCAGAGTTATAAATCAGCACGTCTGATGCGACATCGACGTTATCACCAATCTTAAGTGATGCCCGCCCGTCCAGAAAGCAATGATCACCAATAACGCTCCCATCACCTATTGATATCCCGCTTGGGAGATAAAATCGCGCGCCCATATGAATAAAGGAATCTTTGCCGATTTTGACGCCTGACGCCCGATAAAAAGCTTTCCTTACAGAATGAAAAGGGATTGCGCAGGAAACAAAATTTAGAATCAAAAGTTCCAAGTCGATCACAACGTTATACACACGATTAACAGCTTTTCTAAAAACTTCCTGAGGAGATAATTCTTTGCCTGTTCTGTCTTTCATTTCTAAATTTTCTCAAGTTTCAAGCTTTAGTTGCAACTTTTTCGAGAACTTTTAATGTTTCCTTGGCACATTTTTCCCAGGAAAAGCGTTTTACGTTCTCTAATCCTTTCTTGACGAGAATAATTCTCGTTTCTTCACTTAATGCTTTCTTAATTCCGTCGGCAATCGAGTCGACTTTTTCGGGATCTACCAAAATGCCGCTGTCGCCAATTACTTCAGGCAGGCTTGAAACATTAGAAACAACCACAGGTACTCCACAAGCCTGGGCTTCAACAACTGGTATTCCGAATCCTTCCCAGAGTGAAGGTAAAACATAGGCTTTTGCACCATAAATCAAGGGCGGGAGATCAGTATTAGGAACATAATCGGTAAATTTTATTCTTTCTGAAAGATTAAGATCTTTAACTTTTTCGAAAATAGAGTCGTAGAGCCACCCCTTTTTGCCTGCAATTACCAATTGTAAGTGATGAGTTATGAGTGATGAGTTAAGAGTGAGTTTTTTGAATGCTTCAATCAGACGTTCAAGATTCTTGCGGGGCTGAAGCGTGCCGACAAAAATAATGTAATCGCCGTTTATCCTGTAATCCTTTTTCATCCTTTGAATTTTCTCCTTTGACTGAGGTCTGAACAGTTTCCCATCGTATCCGATATAAGTAACCGTTATCTTATTGGGTTCAACTCCATAATTTTTAACAATATCTTCCTTTGTTGATTTGGATATGGCAAGTATATGTTTTGCACCTTTAATTGAATATTTTGTCCAATTTGTGAGCTTGTGAAGATCGTCTTTATTAAAAAGCCTAGGATAATGCAGGTATGAAAGATCGAAAATAGTAATGACGTACGGAACTGGCGAGAATCGGGGCCCGTAATGAGACATAGAAAAAAATACATCGGGCTTCTTGCCGAATGTTAAATGCAAAGGTAAGGCAAACTGGGTCCACATAAATTTAGGACCAAAAACCTTATATTTAAAATTTTTCGATTCTTTTGGTAAATCAGAAAGAGGATTTTGTTTTAAAAAAACTTCGAACTCATATTTTGTATCGTTCGAAAATTGTTTGATAAGTTCGTAAGAGTACTTTCCTGAACCAACTCTGTTTTCTGTGTTTGCTTCGTTTCCGTCAAGTCCGATTTTCATTTTCCTCATTACTTTTACCTGTAAG
>Ga0209431_10001225_pt1 | contig 21440 bp, 18 predicted proteins | sample RifCSP13_3_FD_184021 | JGI IMG/M metagenome (GOLD analysis project Ga0209431, IMG submission 184021) | Soil microbial communities from Rifle, Colorado - Rifle CSP2_sed 13_3 (SPAdes) (version 2) | ecosystem: Environmental > Terrestrial > Deep subsurface > Rock core/Sediment | place: Rifle...
AAGCTGAATTCACAAATATGAGGAGCTGCGTACGTTTATCCACTCTCATATCGAATACCCAAGCGATCACCGACTGCTCAAGTTTTCGGTATCGCAAAAATCCCGGAGTGAAACCATTATAAAAATAGACCTTCACAATAGCTTGGGTAATGGTCGTCCAGCCAGCGCCCGGCGTGTTGAAGTCAACTCCATGATGGTCGTAGAAGCCAGGGTCTTCGACAGCTAACAGAATGTTTTGATACTCGTCAGATATATCTTCAAGCTGCAATCGGACCTTTTCAGGGGAGGTTGCCAGCGCGGCTACCACGGGCGCCTTCATCCATGTCCGGATGACGATCCAACCGAAACATAAGAACATGAACGAAATGGATAGAGCAGCGATAGAAATCAACATCGCTGCTTTCTTATGCCTGCGATAAAACGTTTTCATTTAGGTGAAGCGAAAAGACGATAAGGTTGGAAAACGAAACCTTAGGTTACGTTGCAGTCCGCTTAGTCAAAGAAACCTGCGGTTATTTCTGCTGCGCTCATTTGCGGACCAAAGTTGGGCCAGCGCGCTTCGTTCAATATTACATTGACCGACTGAGGCCTCCGAAGCGCTTCCCTTTTGTCTCCTAAATTTTATTTTCTATCCGATAAATCGAGATTGCGCCGGGCGCCTTCATAGATAGCGCGCCTTCTACTGAAGTCCAGTTCGGGGTCGAAGTCAGTCGCCAGTAATAGTAATGTTTTCTCATAAAGATGGCGCGCGCGTTCTTTATCTCCTAATCGTCGATGAGCTTCTGCTGCAGCATAGTTGGCCCAAGCCGAGCTGGGATAACTATCCAGTCTCAGATCAATGATCGCTTTAACCGCGTTCCAATCGCCTTTTTGCCCCAGCCAAATTCCAACTTCGCTTAAAGTCTGCTGCGGCAGAGGCTGGGCATCCATTTCCTTGAGTTGCTTATAGAGGGCAACAACACTTTGAATGCCTTTTCCTTCGATCATGGCTTGCAATTGAGAGGAGCTAGGCGGAGGGTTTAATCTTGCTTTTCTCTCGACCGTGAACAACCCTGGCGGGGCCCCATTGCGCTCAGGAGAATTTTGGAGGAATTCAAGGCTCTCTCTATCCCCACCCAGGTAAGTTCTGAGAAAATCAAGCGCGTAACGCGAGACCCACTCAAATCCAATTTTTGTATTTCCCCCTGGTTTACCCGAGATATTAGGCACAAAGTGTTCGAACATACCGATGTTGGTAAAGTCCCGGTGTCTCATGCCTGTAAAACCAACCAGGTAACGCTCTGAATATTTCAATGAGTAAAGATAGCTAAGGTCGGTCCCTGTGACATTGGAGCCGTACAGGTGAATCAAGGGGGTCGTTATTCTGGACAGACTGTAATAGGCAGTCCGTTGCACAACGTTTGCGCCAAATACGGAGCCAATGCCTCCATCAAGACTAATTAAGGCATCAACATCGCCATTGCGCGTCTGCAATCCTAGAGCGCTAATGGCTCCAAAGCTCATCCCGATGATTGCAATCTTATCGCTATCGACCTGCTTATCCGCCTTCAACACGCCTATAACGAACTCGATATCCTTTATTTGGGTTTCGACTCCCGTTAGACCAACATCCAGATTGTACTCAAAGGTGCCCTTCCAGGAGATTGCGGCCACAACGAATCCATGACTGGCGAGGTATTCGCATAGGATGCTATTCCCCGAAGGCGGAACATGAGCGTAGACGACTAAAGGAAAAGATCCCTTAGCAGGTATCGCATCCTTAATGGCATTGGTTTTCATCCGAAGCAGGGCCCAAAGTCTATCTGCGGATGCACCTTGAGAAAGAGGCCCTTTCATGAAATCGTCAACAGCCTGCCTTCGTTTCTCAAGTGTCGGAGGAGAAAACTCTAATTCCTGTGCCGCAAGGTATACGTACTCTTCAAAGCGCATTAAGGGTTTCCTTCCGGCGTTGTGCGCGGGGTACCAGACGCTGATCTGCATCTGCCGGCCCTTACCTGCTGGCACAATCTCTCTGCCTTGTGCGTCCCACTTAATAAATGGTCTGGTGAGGTCATAAGTGAAGACTGCTCTATACCCAACACTATACAAGCCGGGTTTGAGATTTCCCCAAAGAGTCCCTCCCTGGACTTCTGTGCTAAAGGCGAGTTGCCCAACCATTACGAGGATGATGGAGAGAGCGGTGGTTCCCAGGTGGAACCTTGGCGCTGCATCACTTATCGGTAGCTTCCTGGCAGCGTACCCCACCAAACCAGGGCAAATCGTTAAGGGAGCGCTAGAAACGCTTTGCAAAAGAGTCTTCATTATCGGAGTGCGGAAGTAGAGCCTGCGGAGGGTAATCATCCTAATAAACGCTATTGCGAATTGTCAATCTCGCAACACTCGTTGCGTAAAAAAGATATGCCGCCTGGAATCCTTGCAAGTGATGGAGGGGTCCTTCTCGGGAGGGAGGGATCTCTGCAGCAGTGATTAACGGCGTATTAGGATCGGTCAGCGTTGGCTCTGGGTTCTCGATACCAGCGACGGCCTGAAAGGTATTCTTTATCAGTGGGTCTAAGCATTGTAAGCGACCGCGCCGGATATACGTGAACACAAGCGGCACAGAGGGCACTGATCAATGCCAAAGGAGCCACATAAGAATTAAAGTACGAAGGGTTGGCCACAACCGTCACGACATGATCGTCGCAATAACGCGCAATGGGTGTTGTATCGGCATCGGTGATCCCAAATGTAGGCACTCCAGCGGCTCGAGCTTGCTGAACTGCTTCAACGGTTTCCCTCAAGCACTGTCCAAAACTAATGGCTATAAGTAAGTCTTTGGCAGTCATTACCGCGATTTTATGTTGCAGATTTCCGGTGGTCCCTAGTGGCGCTTCCGCCTTAAACCTGAGCGCGGACAGATCGTAGGCAAGATAGGCGGCCAACCAATGAGCACCATCAACGCCGACAACTAGAATATTTCGGGAGTGGTGAATAAGTTTGGCTAAACTGACGATCTTGGCACGGTCCAGATCCGACCGCAAAACATTCAAATTCTCGACAGCTCTATCGAGATTGAGATTGATGTTGTCGGTGACACTTCTATTCTCCTTGGTGATAGCCTTCAATACTGTATAAGGCGTGATTCGCGCGACGAAATGTTGCCTTAATGCCATCGCAAAATCGGAAAAGCTTTCATACCCCAAAGCCTGAACAGTGCGGACTATCGTGGCGGCATCAACGTTGTATCGCTTCCCTAGCTCCCGCGAAGAAAGGAAGTACGTTTCGTTTGGTGAATCAAGAATCGACCGGATCAATTGTTGCCGCCGCGGACTGAGACGTGGTCTGGCCTCTGTAAATCGTAGCTCAAGATCAGATTGTGAAGCCTTTGCCTCACCATTGACTCGACCTCGCGTTTTCTTGCGCGAGACTTTTCGAACCATTTAGCCTCCAACCGACATGATTTCACTGAACGGTTTCAGTATTGCACTTGGTCTTACCCGTTTTCAATATGGAATCTTGTTCTTCCGGATTTTGCTCACTTTAGCTTACGCGTCTCACGGCCGTTGAAAAGGGCCCCTTTGCTTGCGAGCGCTTATTAGAGAATCTGAGCCCTACCACAAGTGTATAGCAATTAATATTGCATCGTTGACCGTCATGCAACACTTGCGGTATACAGCCGGGGATGCCTCAACCAGGGATCAACCAACGATCGCCCGGTCAAAGACTAGAGGCGAAGGGGTTAAGCAGCCGACGCAGATGAGGATTCTAACAGCAACATCCGGGGCAACGATCAATTATTGCCTTTTCCCCCGATCAATATTAGCCGCCGCTCTCTTCATCCTCGGTCTTCATACCGCGGGTGCACCGGCTCGGTCTCAAAGCATCAGTGTTACGCCGGATCGGCTGGTACTAAAATCCAGGGTCCTCGGTGACGAGCGAGTTGTATTCGTTCGCACGCCTCCTGAGTATAAGAAATCAAGCAATGACTATCCGGTGCTCTACTTACTTGATGGCGATGTTCATTTTCTGCACACCGCCGGGACAATTGAGTTCCTTGCGCGAAATATGCGAATGCCTGAGATGATTGTTGTAGGCATCCCTCACGTTGATCGTAATCACGACTTAACACCCACTAGAGGTTCGATCCCTCGCATGGAAGGAAAAACCGAATTCTTTCCAACCAGCGGCGGGGGCCCTGGCTTTCTGAAATTCATTGAGGACGAACTAATACCCTTCATCGAAGTTCACTATAGAACAGAGTCACTTCGAATTCTGGCTGGACATTCATTCGGCGGTCTTTTTGCTGTTTATACTCTACTGACTCGCCCTGCTCTTTTTGACGGATACATCGCTGTAAGCCCATCGTTGCAATGGGACAATCAAGTGCTATTAAAGCAAGCTAAGGAAGTTTTTAGTCAGGGACGCCGGGGGCACAATAGGCTTTATCTGGCGTTAGGAAATGAACCAGGACCAATACTTCCGGCGTTCGACCTTTTCATTAAACTTTTGGCCGACCACAAACCCAATGGCCTTGTATGGCAGACGCTAAGACTGCCAGAGGAAGATCATGGATCTGTCGTGCTGCGCAGCCATTACTCGGCGCTGAAATGGCACTTTGCGGATTGGCAGCGAAATCGAAAGAGCCGGAAGACCCAGTAGTGCGGAAATGCAAAGGACCGGCGGTTTTCTGCAATGGATTCACAGCTCACTTGAATTGCCCTTACCCCCAAGCGGTAAACACAGACGCGTGCTTTTCGAGCGTGATCCCTCATAAACAATTACTCTCCACGTGGTGTGACAGCATTTGCTGCAAAACGCGAGTTGCGCCACAGATATTGCACAACGCCTTGCCTCATGAATTTCGATTTGTTATCGTCCACCAGATGCAAACGCCGAACTGGCTAACTAAGACAGGAATTGACCTCGAACCTGTAAACGTCGAGACCATTGACATTCGTCTGGTTCGGTTACCCCTGCGAGATCCTTTTGAAACCAGTTTTGGACGGATTGATTCTCGGCTGATTTTTCTCGTTTGTGTTTCGGGAGAAGGGCTGAATGGCTGGGGCGAAGTGGTTGCCTCCGAGCAGCCACGTTACAGCTATGAGACCGTGGGAACCGCTCGACATGTAATCAGAGACTATCTAGCGCCTGCTATGTTGTCCCGTCCTGTGGCCGGCCTGGGTGATCTTACTAGCCGGTTCAGGCCGTTTCGCGGGCACAAGATGGCGAAGGCGGGATTGGAATTGGCCTACCTTGATCTTGTTGCCAGAGCGACAAGTCAATCTCTATCTCAATTGATTGGAGGTGTACGCAGGAAAATCCCTGTGGGTGTGAGTTTGGGCATTCAGCCCGAGCTCGGCAAACTTTTGGAGAATATTGAACACTACCTGGCTCTCGGGTACCAGAGAATCAAACTCAAGATTAAACCCGGCTGGGATATTGGCGTCGTCCCTGAGGTAAGGCGCCGTCATCCAAAGATCCTTCTTTCCGTCGATGCGAACGCTGCCTACACACTCGAGGATAGAGTCCACCTCAAAACTCTCGATGAGCTCGACCTGCTTATGATCGAACAGCCGCTGGATGGCGATGACCTCATCGATCATGCCAAGTTACAGTCTGAGATAGGAACGGCACTATGTTTGGATGAGAGTATCACTGCGCTGAGGCGAGCCGAGCAGGCCCTCGACATTGGCAGTTGCCGCATCATCAATCTCAAAGTTGGACGCGTCGGTGGTTACTCCGAGGCTTTGGCGATTCACAACGCGTGCTATGCCAGAGGAGTCCCTGTATGGTGTGGGGGAATGCTCGAGTCAGGCATTGGCCGTGCTCATAACATAGCTCTCGCCAGCCTGCGTGGATTCTCGTTGCCGGGGGATATTTCCGCCAGTTCGCGCTACTTTGTACGAGACCTGATCTTTCCAGAGGTCAAGGTTGCCCACGACGGCACGGTCGAGGTGCCAACTGGCGCCGGTCTTGGATTTGAAGTTGATTTTGACTACATAGCTTCTAATACTGAAGCGGTAGAGAGAATCGATTGAGGCGAGGTCCAACCAAGAATTCACCCTTACGAGTCAACTTCCAGGATGCTGAATAAATTGAACGGGTGCTAATCTGTACAGATGGTTCGACGAGAAGACAACTCAACATCCACGCTGGCACGCACGCTTAACCTGCGTGACCTCATCCTGCTGATAGTCGGCACTGTAATAGGCTCAGGAATTTTCGTCGTGCCGAGTCTGGTTCTTCGTCAAACCCTGGGAGGAACTGCAGTAGCGATGCTGGTTTGGCTTGGTGGTGGGATTCTCTCAATGCTCGGTGCTTTGACGTACGGAGAGCTGACCGCGACAAACCCTAAGGCGGGTGGTCTGTACGTTTTCATTCGCGATTGTTTCGGACCACTGCCGGCCTTTTTGTATGGCTGGACTCTCTTCTTCGTAATCAGTAGTGGATCGCTCGCCACCCTTGCGGTCGCATTCAGTGGTTACCTTAACGAGTTCACACCCTTATCGCCCCTAGCGGTCAAATTGGTGGCGCTTTCGATGATTGCGGTCGTCACGGTTGTCAATGTTACTGGTACCAGACGAAGTGCGAGGGTACAAAACTGGACGACGGTAATCAAGGTTGCCGCAATTCTTGTTCTGTGCGTTGTCTTATTGTGGCTTGGAAGTGGCTTTGCCGGTATTTCAGGACAGCTTTGGCCCGCAGATGACGGCGTCGCATCCATCCTTTCAGGAGTTGGGCTAGCCACGATCAGCGTTTTATGGGCGTACGAAGGATGGCAATATGTGACCTTCAGCGCTGGAGAAGTTATTAACGCGCAGAGAAACTACCCGCGCGCTTTGTTAATCGGTTCGGCATTCTTGATCGGCATCTATCTTCTCGCAAACCTGGCGTACTTATCCGCGCTCGGCCCTCATCAGGCAGCGCAAACTGATAGCATCGCAGCCACGGCGATTACCGCTGTGGCGGGTCCTGCAACATCCAAGTTTGTAACAATCGCGATCTTAATCTCAATTCTCGGCGCTGCTAACGGAATTACGATGACCGCCCCCCGTGTCTATTACGCGATGGCTAGAGATGGTCTGTTTTTCGATCGGCTGGCTCAGATTCATCCACGCTTCAAGACACCCGCCTTTGCCGTGATGGCCGGGTCACTTTGGGCGGCTATTCTTGCTGTGTCAGGGACGTTCGAACAGTTGCTGACCTACGTCGTTTTCACCGGTTGGATCTTCTATGCGCTAGCGGGCTCCAGTATTTTCATCTATCGGCGAAGGGTCCTAAAGCAAGACTTACCCTATCGCGTTCCTGGTTATCCCTGGACCCCACTTCTTTTTGTTGTGGCCGCCGTTGCTCTTGTGGCAAATACGATTGCCGCTCAGCCCGGACGCGCTGCAGTCGGGCTCGGCATCGTTTTTTTGGGAACGCCGGCCTATTTCATATGGAGAGGAAGTAAACGAAATCCTGGCTCGTAGTAAGGCGGAGTGCAACGAAAACTGCTGCAAGTTTCCTCGCTCACCTCCGAAACGACGGTCCACCTTCCGGGGGCATCTATCGCCACAATCATGAGCATCGAACAATTGCTTCCAGGATAAACGCTTGATTCTTTTTCCAAATTCGGTTAGGCGCTGTGAGCGTCGGGTGGGTTTTTTGGATGGTCACCGACGGAAACACATGTACGTCATATGAGTTCGGCCCTTTTCGGCTTGACCTTAGGGAACGTCTTCTCCTCCGTAATGGCAAAGTAGTGCCTCTCGCACCCAAGCTGCTCGAAACCCTCGAAATTCTGGTTCAGAACAACGGCCACCTTATGGAAAAGGATTTCCTCATGCATAAGCTGTGGCCCAACAACTTTACTGAGGAGAGTAGTCTGACGCAGAACATTTTCCAACTCAGAAAGGCGCTCAGAGGTGCGACAGAGGAGGAGTACATTGAGACCATTCCAAAGCGAGGTTATCGCTTCGTTGCTAATGTCCGTGAAATCATCGACGTCTCCACTGTTGGACAGCACTCGTTAAAGACCCCGCTTTTGGAAGAAAAGACCAAAGAGGAGATTGGCGTAAAGTCTGTGGTTGTGCTGCCATTCAGGTCTTTTGGCTCTGAAGTAAGTGATGAGTATCTGGGTTTGGGCATGGCGGACGCCATCATCATAAAACTCGCCGAATTCCGAGAGCTCGTCGTTATGCCGACCAGCACTGTCTCCAAATACTCCGGCAAAAAGAACGACCCTCTGACCATTGGCCATGAGCTGAACGTCGACGCGGTCATAGATGGAACAGTGCAGCGTTCGGGCTTCCGTGTCAGAGTGACGGTGCAGCTAATTAGTATCAAAAATGGCAGGGCAATATGGTCGGGAAAATTTGATGAGGCAATCAATGAGATTTTCGCTTTGCAGGATTCTATCTCCGAACAAGTAGCCAACGCCTTCACACTCAAAATCTCTGCACCTGAAAGAGAGCAGCTTAGAAGAAGGCACACGGAAAACATTGACGCTTATCAGACCTATTTGATGGGACTCTTTTTTTGGAGTAAGGCTACAAAAGAGGCGTTGCAACAAGCTATCAACTACTTTCAGATGGCGATCGAAAAAGATCCCGAGTATGCGCTTGCCTACGCCGGGCTAGCTGATTCTTACTTCCTTATGACTGACCGGCATTACGATGATCTGCCACTAGAGCAAGCCTACCAGAGAATTGAAAAGGCTGCTTTGAGCTCGCTCGAATTAGATCCACTCCTTGCGGAAGCGTATGCGGCCTTGGCGGTGGTCAGGATCAAGCATGACAGAGACTCAGTCGCTGCGGACAACTTGTTCATGCGAGCCATCGCTGTAAATCCGAATTGCGTGGTGGCCCATCTTCGATACACCTGGTTTCTCGCGGCGATGGGTGATTTGGATCAAGCGCTTCAGGAAGCCAGCAAAGCGCAGGCTCTTGATCCTCTTTCGCCCGCGACAAATGCGGCGCTTGGCGGGATTCTTTACTTTGCACGGCAATGGGAAGAGGCGATTAGCTACTGCCAGAGAGCAATAGTGATAGAACCAGCTTTTGTTAGCGCTCTACTTTGGAAAGGCCGATGTTATGAGCACCAAGGCATGCTTGATGAAGCAATCGCCCAGTTCCGCGACGCAATCGAAGTTGCGGTGGAGGATAACGAGCCGTGGGCACTCCTTGCTCATGCCCTGGCGATCGCCGGCCATCGAGATCAGGCACAGGAGACATTGAATCAAGTCCTGGAGTCAACCCAACTACAGAATATCCGACCTCACAGTGTCGCTTTGGTCTATTGCGGTTTGGGCCAGCTGGAACCAGCGTTTGAATGGTTGGAGAAGCCTTACTTTAATTGGACTGAGCGTTTGAGGATGCTCAGATATGATCCGTTACTGGATGCTTTGAGACTTGATCCAAGGTTCGAGGCAATTCTGAAACAATCAGTCCCCGACGGCCATGATCCCGGTAACTAAAGCCAACCTAATCAATTGCCTAAACTCTGATGAAGCTGTGAAAAAAATTAATGAGCCACAGATATCGCAGATGAACACGGATCAGAATTTTGAAAAGCGGCAGCGTTTTATCAATCATCCTTATTCAGATCTGCGTGTATCTGTGAGATCTGTGGCTGAATCCGATTATTTTCACAACTTCTGACTATGAGCCGATCGAGGTTTCTTAGCTCATGAACGTGCTGGTCGCGGTCAAGCGAATGATGGAAAGCAGGCTTCAGGAACCAGAACTTCGATCATTTCACGGAATTCGTGTCGATGAGATAATCCACATTGATCCCGAGTTCTCAGACACTGTTGCGTTCTGCGAGAGATATGGCTACTCACTCGATCACACCTGTAACACTATCATCGTGACATCAAGAAAAGGCGTGAAGAAGTATGCGGCTTGTGTTGTCCTGGCGCATACTCGACTCGATGTCAATAAGCGAGTAAGAGGTCTCCTGAAAGTCCCCAAGGTCTCGTTTGCGACTCCCGAGGAAGCGGCGGAATTGACCGATATGAAACTAGGTGGAATTAGTCCGTTCGGTCTTCCCACCGATTGGCCACTGTACATCGACGAGCGCGTGATGGCATGTAGCTGGGTAATCGTCGGTAGCGGAAGTCGCGAGATTAAGTTGAGGATTGCGCCAGGAGTGTTTGCGGAACTCCAGGCAGAAATCGTTTCGGGCTTGGCAATTGCAATTTAGTCGCTTTATCGGGCGAACCACTAAAAGTGATTCTCCGGCAGAGTTTCTCATGCGTCTTGCTCCGTTCCGTGGTCTAGGTATCTTGCGAACGAGCATTCACATCCGGTTATTCGAAAGTTGAAACATTGGCAACTTTGATCCACTTCTTGTCGCGTTTCTCATATGTCATGATTCCTGCATAGACAAACTTCTGTTCTCGCTCTACGCCAGTTGCGTCTTTCTGTGTACGCCGCACTTTCAACCGCGTAATTATCCAGCCCATACTCCCATCATTTGAAACTCGAACGATCGGCGGTTCCAGATCGTCCCATTCGTGATAGGTCGCGTCTTTGAAATATGTCTCGAAGGTATTCCGAGTATCAGCCTTTTGTCGGCGGCTTACTTTTCCCTGGCTGACTGCGATGAACTCTTCCGGATGATGCGAAAGCAACAAGTCAGGGCCCGTCTTGAAATGCGCTTGGCGATCCATTTGATGGAGCTTCAGCAGCTCAGCCTTCGCCTTTTCGAGATCAACCGAGTTTTGTGACCAAAATCCGATGCTTCCGACTAAAAGCAACAGTGTGAATAGCACATACTTCAGCATTGTTAGTGTCCTCCCTTGTGACGATTCCCAATTGTCGATTGTCGACTGCCAAATGCTTCAGCGTATTGCGGTGAAGTTAATTGGTAATTAACAATCGCCAATTCGCAGCCTCACGTCCGGCGGCCGAAGCCGTTGCTCACGTTGAGCAACTGGCAATTGGCAACCGACAATCCAATCGCCTTACATCCGACGGCAAAGCCGTCATTCCGACTTACGCAGTGGGCGACCTGGCCGCTTACCGGTTACCGCGCGTTCGCGCCACACCTCTACACCATTAACAAAAACACGATGGATGCCGGCAGAAATTAGTTGAGGTTCCGCAAACGTTGCGCGATCAATCACGGTCTTCGGATCGAAGAGAACCAGATCGGCCTTGAAGCCTGTGCGAATGAGTCCCCGATCTCTTAATCCAAGCCTCTCGGCTGGCAACGACGTCATCTTCCTAATCGCTTCCTCCAAAGACAACCAGTTCAATTCGCGGACATACCGGCCGAGGACTCGAGGGTAGGTTCCTGCACCACGTGGATGTCTTGAGTTCATTTCGCCATCGCTGCTGACCATTACCCAGGGCTGACGATAGAAGGTTCGGATATCAGATTCCTTCATCGACTTACAGATAATGGTCGCCCCGCCACCCTGAACAATTCTCATGTACAGACTGATTGCTGAGATGCCTTCCTGAGCAGCGATTTCGGTCAGGGTTTTTTGTTCGTAGTGGGGATAGGACTGACAACTGACGATCGTGATGTTGTCCGCGCCGCCGACCGCATCCAAGCCCTTGCGCACCTCATCGGGATCGTCGTGGCGCCCGCTGGGAATTAAGACTCTAATTGTCGAGTTCCAGGCATCGTACGGATAGCAGTCTGCGGTAACATCCAGTCCCTGTTTACGTGCCTTGTTGACTAACGCTACAGCTTCATCAGCTCTTTCCCAAACCGAGACGCTGCCAAGCTTGAGGTGTGAAACTTGCACCGGTAGCTGTGATTGCCGTCCAATCTCGATGGCTTCAGCAAGCGCCTTGAAGGTCTGATCAGCCTCATCCCTGATATGGCTGATGTAGATTCCTCGATAGCGTCCCGCGACTTGAGCCAAAGATATGAGCTCTGCGGTTGTGGCATGTTTTCCGTGTTCGTATTCAAGACCAGTTGATAACCCAAACGCTCCTTCCTTCATCGCCTGGGCCACCAACTCTTTCATCTGTTCGACTTCTCTCGTTGAGGCTTCACGTTGAGTCTTGCCGGCCATGACTCTCGAGCGCACGGTTGCATGACCGACAAAGGTGAGGACATTCAACGCCACTGGAGCGACATCAAGTTTGCGCAGAAACTGGGCTATGGGAAGGTTTGAGCTTCCATCCTGGCCGACAGCAACGGTAGTAATGCCCTGCGACACCTGACTTCTGGCAGTTGGATCCGAGTCAAAGCCTCGATCTGAGTGGTTATGAGTATCGATGAAGCCTGGGGCGAGGACCAACCCGCGTCCATCTATGATCCAAGAGCCTGGGGGAATTCTGAGGTGCCCGTTTTTGCCTATCGCCTGGATAACCTCGCCCCTGAGAATTACAACTGAATTTTCAACACGCGGCCGCCCCGAACCATCTATTAACGTTGCTCCGGTAATAGCAGTAGTTCCCACCAACGAGGGTAAAGCCACGTCGTGTTGGCGAGAAACGTGGCTCGGCAACAGAAGAACAGCGAGGGTATAGAGAGTGGGCAGAAAAAATCTGTGCATTCAGGCGACTACTTCCCAAAAGTCAAAGCATTGTAATGAACCATTGCATGTTGTCAATTGATGCACCATCCGTTGCTCCCGCGGGTGATGGTTGTCCGGCCGTTCTGGTCCGAATGGTGTGACGTCCACTTTCACTTAGATGGATTGGACCGGCTTTTTGAGTTGAGCCACACGAAGGCGGCCGCCACGCTCGCTATCCACTGATATGCCCGTCCAGCTTTCACTTCCGTCCGTGCTCTCATATGCGCGTTAGCAGCAATCAAGGACTGATTCCGCTCATACTGTTCCCACGGAATGTACGCGGAGTGGTGGTCCCGAATCAAGACACTCCATTTCTCCCGCGGTTTGTGATGGCCGGACGTTTTGCGCGCACGTCCCTCGATGATCTTGGTGCGCGCTTCCGTTTTGCCAAAGACATAAGCACCGGCATAAATCGGGTTTGTTAAGATCTTGTGGACAGTGTTGTAAACCGGCAGCTGCCAACTTACTTCGTCGCACTGCGACTCTCGCACCCGGACTGGTAAACACACCCGCTCCCTACGAAACCATAAGAGCACCTGTCTTACGCTACCCAGCTCAGTCATCTTCGCAAACACCAAACTCAAGGCTTGTTGCACCCGCAGGTCTGGATGCTTTTCAATCCTTCCATTGCTGGGCCATACGTAACCGATTGCCAGTACGTATCGTAATTCGCCGCGGCTGGCTTTTTGACGGATCGCTTCCACTGATCGTTGGCGCAGCAAGTTCAACTCGAACTCGCTCATCGTGCCTTTTAGCCCTAATAGCAAGCGGTCGTTAACCAAGGCCGGATCGTAAACCCCATCAGGGTCGATTACCACAGCACGCACCATCCCGCATAGCTCGATTAAGTGATGCCAATCACGCCCATTGCGGGCTAAACGCGAAGCCCGATGCAAAAAACTGCTCCCACTTCTCCGCTGCATACTTCGGCCACGAGGCGCTGGAAACCGGGTCGTTCTATTAGGCCAGACCCGGACCGACCGAGGTCATCGTCTATTACCAGGATATCTTCAAACCCTAACTCGCGCGCGCGTTCGGCCAGGTTGTACTGGCGCCGCTGGCTCTCTTGATTGTTTATTACCTGTCCCGGCGATGATTGGCGAATATAAATGATCGCTCGCCGGCTGAGGCGATCAGCGGTGAGCTTCAGAGTCATTTTCCCCTCCTGTTGCTACGGACACTCTTGTGCTGGCTGCCTTTAGTAATAGCTCTGCCAGTGCCATGATCAGCTCTCTTTGCTTCTCGGGTGGCAGTTTCGCCGATTGCAGCTTCAGCAGTGGCAGGTTGAACTGCATGCTCAGTGATCTGGACTGCGGCAGTTGCTTCATTGTTGACCTCCTTGGGAAGTTTCAACGAAGCCTTAGCGCACGTAGCAGAGCCATGCAAGGTTGTAAGTAGATCTCGGAGTTCGATGATTGCTTCGATTTCGATAAGCGGTGGTCCAAACGATGGGAACACTCAGGATTGAACATCCATACAGGCAATGCGCAGATGGTGTTATTGTCGAGCGTGCAATAAAACTGCTCGCCGGAACTGTCCCGCTTGCGCTTATGCGTTCTTAACGTGCGGCCATAAAGTGGATGCCATCGGTAGTAAACCGTGACAGTCTGAAAATGATGGGCATTGTGTGACTGTTTTGCCCGGGGTCGGGAAAACGCATCTGGCCATCGCCCTCGGGCTGCTCACTGCCGAAGCCGGGCATCGCGTCTATTTCACCACCGCCATTGAGATGACGCGGCGTTTGTCCAAGGCCCTGGCTGAGAACAAACTCCATCGCGAACTGCACAATATGACCCGTCCCAAGCTCTTGATTATTGACGAAGTGGGCTACTTGCAGTTGGACCAGACACAAGCCAGTCTCTTCTTTCAAGTGATCGCGCAACGTTATGACAATAACAGCGCCATCATCCTCACTTCCAACAAAGCCTTTAGTGACTGGGCCGAAGTCTTTGCCGGTGATGCCATCATGGCCTCCGCCGCCCTGGACCGCCTGCTCCATCGCTGCACCGTCATTAATATTCGTGGTGAAAGCTTTCGCTTGAAAGAAAAAAGGCAGGCAGCTCGCTCCACCTTGAACGCGCTGCTGCAGACCAGCCCCATCTCAGCTCCACCCACCTCAGCCACCAAGGAGGATCCTGCCGTGCCTTAACTCAACTTCTCTTTTTTTCGTCGAGGGGGGTCAATTCTCGATGAGAAAAAGGGGTCACTTCTAAATGAGAATTGACACCGTTTGGCTTAGCTCCATCGCCCCAAACACGGTAGAGAACATGGGAAGGTGTTAACTGACTCGTATTGCACAAACAAGCCTTTGTAGAAGAAGTTCCAAATACCGCTGTTGGAGTCTGGCCAGCGACTCTTGCTCCCGGTCCACCTAGAAGCGCAAATATTCCTGACGCTCTGGACACATCGCGCAGAATGTTGGCTGCGATGCCGTAGCCGTTGTCAGGTGGGCCATAAATTACTTCTCCGACACCACCCGAAATAGATCAGCAGCGCCAAATCCATACGTAGAGGCGAAGTTGACTGCTGTGTTCCAATTTACTGCGTCGGGGTTTGGTTGGTAGAACTGACGGGCCGTTTTCGATCCTTTGATCCAGCCAATCTGCAAAGTCATTACCCCAACCATCGAGCCCAAGCGGATCTCGGAAGTTTAATGGGTTTTGCCAAACGTAGTTGTAGAATTTTATGTTACCGCCCTGGAAGCCAATCGGGTCTTCGCTGAGCAATCTCCCACCCTGCGGATCATAGAAGCGGGCGCGTTCTGATTTGAAGAACTCATTATGCTAAGCAGGAAAAAAGACTTTGTACCTGTTCCGGTGCTGCTCGTGTTTGTGCTTCACGCCACAATGATCCTTACCGGCGCACGAACTAACCAGTCCGCTCAAAAAGCAGACGAGGACAAGCAGTCACGCTAACCTGCGCCACGGTTTGCCGTCACGCGGCGCGACCGTAGCAACACGAAACTACTTCGAACGATAAACATTACGACCCGCTACCAACCATGCAACGCCATTATTCACCGTTATCGTTTGAATATCTTCATCAACACCTAGCGAGTGCATTTGCCAGCTTCTGCCACCATCGTTGGTTTCCAATAACGTACCGCTTTCTCCAACAACCCAAGCGTTGTTCTCATCCACTCCGGCCGCTCGAGAGAGAGACGCTTTTGTATCACTAATCTGTTGTTGCCAACTTCGTCCGCCGTCTTTGGTCGTGAGAATCAGTCCTTCCTGTCCCACAGCGATGCCTGTTGTTGGATTAACGAATTCAATAGAGACAACACGCCCCACTGCATTTGCTGGGAGTGTACCATTCGCGACCCATGTGCTTCCTCCATCCTGGGTTCGGAGAAGCTTTCCCTCAGCTTGCAGCATCCAGCCATTGTGTTCATCTATAAAGTCCAGACCAACAATGCGTGGCCCAAGACTGTCGCGCCACAGCGGTTGCCAAGATGCGCCTTGATCTTCAGTCGTGAAGAGAACAGTCTCGTTCGAAAGTCTGCCGTCCACCAGAACACGACGACTTGTAGCAATAAGATTTCTACCCGGTGAAGAATAATCACCACTCTTTTCGAACTGCTCAGGGCTCGGAGCAAACGCCCGAACATACCACGGATCCGAAATGTTTTCGGTCGGCAAGCTCCACAACGCAGAGCTATGCTCGCACGTGGTATTAAGATAGAGGCGGCCTGAACGCGAGAAGACGGCCGCCTCCACCGAGCACAGTTTAGCGATACTGATCGAATCTTTCTGCGACTCGTCTTGGAATTTCCTGCCGTCCGTTGTGTACATGTTACTGCCTTTGCCTTCGCTAACGGATCGCCAAGTCTGGCCGCTATCCAGCGACAAGAGAAGTATGCCTTCCCCAGCAACGGCGATTCGTCCTTGAGCGCCAAAAGCAATTACATCCGGAGATCGATCGAGCGGCAGTTCTACCTTGGTCCACTTACTGGCATTTTGAGTGGCACCTTGAGTAGCTGATGTGTTTGTCTGTCCGGCTTGATTGCTTCCTGCGCCGCCAAGCTGATCTGCGCAGGAAATGCCTAGTGTCAAAGATATGACTAGAATGAAGAGTATGAACTTTTCCATAGATAACCCCACCGCTCGGTATTTAGTTTTTGCGAAGCAGCTTTTTAGCTGGTTGATTAAATTTTCATCGGCGTACAGTTTCTGAAGAACTCTTGAGCTGCTGCGATTAAGCTCTTGTCAAATAATGGCTCTGGTTCAAAGTGCCATGGCTCCTTGTTAAACGGACGAATCCAACCGTATTTAGCAAAAATCCCGACGATGACTGGATATTTATTTACGTCGACCATGGCCACATCGACTGCCATTCCGGCTTCATGTGAACTGGTTCCCGGCCTTCTGGCACCGGCGCCACGTCCCGCTTCATAAGCCGCGCGACGCCGTGCCTGCATCGCACTATCTCGAAAGACATCTTTGAAGCTTATGCCTCCGGGAACGACTTGATTAATCTCAAGTAGTGCTTTGAGAAAACCATCAGCGACGGTTTTGTGGATCAGATTAATGTTTTTCTCTCCGCCGGCGTCTCGCAGGTCAAATTCAACCAGCAGGTTACTGGCGCATGGGTCGGTCGGAGCATCTTTCGGATCTTGCGCACAGAGTCCGCTTGGGTCTGTGTAGCCCGCAGGGTTGTTTCTCACGTAGGCAAAGGGGTTGATACCGTCGGCTAACCCAATCGGGTCTTCGGAGATGAACCTTCCGAGCTGAGGATCATAGACACGGGCGCGGTAATAAAGCAGCCCGGTGTCAGCGTCGCGTTCGCGACCCGTATAAGTGTAGCGCGTGCGCGTGCTGCCCGCGTTGTTGCCGAAGGAGTCGTAAGCAAGTGTCTCGACCACGTTGCCGCTTCCGTCAGTCAACGTGGTGGTTGTGCCAAGATGATCGGTGAGAAAGTAAGAGACGCCAGTTGTCGTATTTGTCTGACGCAGGTGGTCGTCGATTCCCAGCCCATTGATGTAGCTGGTCACCACAGCCAAACTGGAGTTGAGATCCAGCAACACATCCTGGCCGTCATAAACAAAGCGTTCATCCGCTCCCGTGCTGGTCGTTCGCTGAATTCGCCGCCCCAACGCATCGTATTTGTAACTCACCGTCAAACCACCCGGCAGCACCACCTGCTTCAATCTATTGTCACTGTCCCACCCAAACGTCCGCGTGCCGCCACTATCAGTCTTGGTCAGCATGTTGCCATTGCTGTCATACGCGTATGTAGCGGTGGTTGTGCTCGTGAGTCTGTTGAAAGGCTGATAGCTGTAACTCGAGCTTAAGTGTGAAGTCGTGCGGTTGCCGACTGCGTCATACCCGTAACTCTCATTGCCACCCATCTTCAGGACGCTGGTGAGCCGATCCGCATTGTCGTAATTGAAGCTCCGATTGCCGGATGAACCCAGCCAGCTACTGATGTTGTTGGCGTTGTTGTAGGCGTACTGATGAATGGCCAAGGTGGCCGGCGGTTTCGTGTGCGCTAACTCAAACAGCCGATCTAAACCGCCGTAGGTAAAATTCGCCGTCACCCCATTCGGTGTGCTGCGTGCCCTCTGTGATGTTATCGAAACGATAATTAAGTTCTTCGGTCAGAGGTCGGGAATCCGAGGTCGCCTTCTTCGTGACCTTCCCACCGAAGCATATTACCGAGACTCTTATTTAAGAAATCCAGGTCCACACCGATTAGGAACAGCGCCCCTTGAAGCGCTTCAATTGCATCAAGACCTTTCGCATACTTAATTTGTCCTGAACCGATGCCCTCTATCTGAAACTGGCAGTAATAACCATATGAATCGGAAATTTCGGGCTTGCCTAAAAGCACCTGAATCTCTGCTTCGTTTGAGTTGAGAAGCGAGAGCCGTCGTGTGGCTATTACATCTTTGATTCTATCGGACTGCATATTAATCCTCCTGGGAATCTTGTTTTGACAGTTCAGTTGTTCCACGTGTCGAGAGGAGGGATAGGCAGTCCCCTTAGGCAAGCAGCATAACGTTGATGAGCGGATGCGACGCATTTGGAATAGGCCGCGGGTCCCCTCGACCGCCCAACCCCGTCACAGGTTGGGTAATCAACCTCGTAAAGTTGTCGAGCGCAATGTCTTTCTCGATCACCGTCAGCAGGAGGATTGGGTGACCACGGCTTTGTATCTGTTTTCTCGCAGGCATCATCCTGATTGCAATAGGCAAGACCAGCGCCAATACCTACTCCTACTCCGAGGCCGCTGCCAATTACGGCCCCAGCCTGAGCCCCGACAGCTGCTCCCCCGCCGAAGCCTGCGATCGTGCCTAATCCAGGCAAGGCAAAGCTAAATCCAACTCCGCCAACTGCGCCCCCAGCGATGGCCCCTAGCCCAGCTCCGCTGGCCGCTCCACCGACCCCACCTAGTACGCCGCCGACGATCGCGCCGAGAAGTGGATGGCATCTTCTGAATCCAGTTGGATCAGTAAATTGAAGTGGATTACCGTGCACGTAGCGATAGAGGTTGATATCTCGGGCCCAAAATCCAATGGGGTCTTCGCTAATGAACCTTCCCTCCTGCGGATCGTAAAACCTCGCGCGGTAATACAGCAGGCCGCTATCAGGATCGCGTTCGCGGCCTGTGTACGTGTAGCGAGTGCGGGTGCTGCCGGCGTTGTTACCGAATGAGTCGTAGCTGAGTGTCTCGACAACATTGCCGCTGGCGTCTGTGAGTGTGGTGGTTGTGCCCAGGTGATCCGTGAGGAAGTAAGAAACACCGGTAGTCGTGTTTGTCTGGCGCAAGTGGTCGTCGATAGCAAGGCCGTTGAGGTAACTCGTGGTGACGGCGAGGTTGGAATTCAGATCCAGCAGCACATCCTGGCCGTCATAAACAAACCGTTCATCCGCTCCCGTGCTGCTGGTGCGCTGAATTCGCCGCCCCAATGCCTCGTCTTTGTAACTGACTGTCAAACCACCCGGGAGCGTCACCTGCTTCAACCGGTTTTCACTGTCCCAGGTAAACGTTCGCGTGCCGGAGCCATCGGCCTTCGTCAGCATGTTCCCGTTGTTGTCGTACGTGTAACTTGCTGTCGTCGTACTCGTGAGCTTGTTGAACGGCTGATAACTGTAGCTGGCGCTGAGATGTGAAGTGGTGCGGTTGCCGACTGCGTCATACCCATAACTCTCATTGCCGCCCATCTTCAGGACACTTGTCAGCCGGTCCGCATTGTCATAGTTGAAGCTGCGATTGCCGCTAGAACCCAGCCAGCTACTGATGTTGTTCGCGTTGTTGTAAGCGTACTGATGGATCGCCAGGGTGGCCGGTGATTTCGTGTGCGCTAATTCAAACAAGCGATCAAGACCGTCGTAAGTGAAATTGGCTGTCACGCCATTCGGAGCAGAGCGACTCGTTAAGCGGTTCACCACGTCGTAACTATAGACGAAGTTCTGGCTCGCGCTGTCCGCCAGGTTGGTCAGCCGGTTCACTACATCATACTGGTAGCTCGCATAAGCAGCGCCGCCCACAGTCAGCGCCGTGCGATTGCCGTTCGCATCGTACGAATACCCAAGCGTCTGCCCCCAAACATCGGTCGTGCTGGTCATCCGCCTGCGCGAATCGTAGCCAAACGTCACCGTGCCATTTTGATTGGCGGCAGAATTCAGACGCGAAAGCGCGTCATAACCGTAGGTGGCGTTGGTGAGATCCGGATAAGCAATTGACGTGAGGCGATTGAGATCGTCAAAGGTGTAGTTCGTGACTGCCGCATTGTAGTCTGTTCGCTGCGTGCGATTGCCCACTGCGTCATACGCATGGCTCATCGACACGCCGGCGCGGGTCATCTGCGTCACCCGTCCCAGCGCGTCATAACTGAACTGGTACTGCTGGTTCAGCGCATCAATTACCTTGGTCGTCTGCGACCTAGCGTTGTATTCGAACTGCGTTGCCTGCAAAGCGGGATCCGTAATCCTCATTAAGCGGTCTTCCGCGTCATAGAGGTAAGTGGTGTCGCGGCCCGCTGTGTCAGTCCGCTTCGTGACGTTCCCGGCGGCGTCATAGGTAATTGTCTCCTGCAAACGCGTCCAGCCCGCGAAAGCCGGTGGATAGACGACCTTTTTCAAGCGATTGAAGTCATCGTACTCATAATCGGTGACGCGTCCGAGCGCATCCGTACTTGAAATGAGATTTGACATCAGGTCGTAACTAAAACTGCTCGTGTGATTGGCGGCGTCGGTTTGACTTGTCAGATGATAAGCGGCGTCATAGGCAAAGTTGGTCTCATTACCGCGCGGGTCTCGGATCTTTGTTCTGCGGCCCGCAAGATCGTAAGTGAACTGCACGAAGTTCGTGTCCGGATAGATGATCTTCTTCAGCCGGCCAACGGCGTCATACTCGTAGGTGGTTGTTTGAGTGAGCGCGTTTGTGGTGCTCAAGAGCCACGCGCGCGAGTTGTATGCGAAAGTCGTGATGTTGTTCAGTGCGTCTTTGTGTTGACTTAACTGGCCGCTGGAGTCCCACGTCAGCGTCGTAACTTTTCCACGCGCATCTGTGACGGTCAGCAACTGACCGCGAGAATCGTAGGTGAAGGTCGTGGTGTTATTGAGCGCGTCTTTGCTGGTTAACAGCTCGCCCTGGGCGCTATAGGTGTTCGTCGTGACGCCATTCATCTGATCCGTGCGCGTCAATACCTGACCGAATTGGTTGTAAGTGAAAGTCACCGTGCCGGTTGGATCAGTTTCCGTAAGACGATTGCCGTTAGTGTCATACGTGTAACTCGTGACGTGATTCAAGGCATCAGTTTCCGAAATTACATTGAGCTGGCTGTCATAGTTCCACTGCTGCACCTGCGAACTGCCGCAGCCGCAGAAGCCTTCGACCCGCGTTACCAGATTTCTGCCCTTGCTCTTGTCAAACGTGTACGTCGTCACGTGGTTTAGCGCGTCAGTCACCTGGGTTTCGGTGGCGCTAACATAATTCA
>Ga0209431_10001233_pt1 | contig 21381 bp, 24 predicted proteins | sample RifCSP13_3_FD_184021 | JGI IMG/M metagenome (GOLD analysis project Ga0209431, IMG submission 184021) | Soil microbial communities from Rifle, Colorado - Rifle CSP2_sed 13_3 (SPAdes) (version 2) | ecosystem: Environmental > Terrestrial > Deep subsurface > Rock core/Sediment | place: Rifle...
TGCTGTTGGTCTAATTGTTGGCTTATTTTGGATTGGTGTGATAAAAAAAGTTCCATTACGAATCACTAGACTGGTAGCAGGAGTATTACTTTCAAGCACTGGCATACCATTGATTATTTATGGTCTTGGCATACCTGCACCAGAAATTTTACACTGGCTAGTTCCTCCATTATCCTAAGTTTTAAAAAATCAAAATAAAAAATTGTAATCTCATTTCAGATGAAACAAGAATCAAAACGATATTGTCTAGAATCTTACTGACTAAGGATCGGGGAATTATAGATAATTTCTTTTCCATAATGATTTCATTAATGAGTGATAGATCATATATTTTTGAAAGGTCTGGTCTAGTGAATTATTATCCAATCGCATCCAAACCTACATTAAATTTCCCGAAATAACCTTGTTCAGTTTTTGCCAGATCAAGCATCAGATGTTTTCCTGTATTGCTTTGAAGCATCATATCGGTTGAAGGTCCTGCATATATGCCGTCATCCATGTTCATGACATCGGGCTGTCCGTGGTTGCTGTAGGGATCTTGCTCATGCACTTGGGCAGAAATAGAGTCGTCCATGTAAAGTTGTGATGTCCATTCGAAGGTTTTCTCTGTTCCTTCAAAGGTGCGAACCTTGATGTGGATGTGAATTGCTCTACCTTCATACCATCCTGGATAAATCGTTGTAAATTTGGCAGTACCATTTTCATCAGTCACTTGGTATCCACGAAGGTATTTTTTTCCCAGCGTCCCAATCTGCAAAATGTCAGAATATAGTCCTTGAGAATTTGCATGCCAAATATCAACACGTGCATTTTTCAGAGGTATGCAATCACCGCCATCGTTTACATCAAATACATTAATCTGCATGTCAACGGGAACCCCCTCTTCTAACATACCACTAGATGGGTCTGATCTGATGTCTGAACGTTCAAGCATTTCATCCACAAAATATGGACCCTCTGTTTGTTGCGGTGCCCCTTCTACCTCAATTAAAGATGGAGTTAGCTTGCAGGTTTGTTGTGTAGCTGTAGTCGTTCCTTGAGGATTTTCAAATTGTCCAGGAGGGCCGCCAGATTGGCCTGGCGGTCCACCAGTTCTGGGTGGTGGCCCATTGCCTTGATTCAAAAACATTGGAACAAACAACCCGGCCAAAATTATTGCCACAACGATTCCAGTAAGAATTAGAACACCACGTTTGTTTTTTACAGAACCTGTGATGGTGTTTTTTTCTAGCCTTTGCAATCTTCTTTCATAAATAATAATTGCGATAGCCAAGCCAACAAAAGCAAATTGGAATGATTCTACCAAGATTGCCATTGTGTTGACGCCTCCTCCTCTCCCTGTTATTGGATTTCCTGGCATTCTCGTAATTGCCCAAATTGCAAAAAACACTAGTGTTCCTCCAATGCCGATATAGATCCATCTTATACTCCATCTCCTCAAAATGGGTATTATCCAAAATACCTGTGCGATTCCTCCTACGATGAAGAGTACGCCATTATTGATATTAAATCCAAGACTGTTTGGACCAAGCGTTAGATGCAAAATCCCGGCGATAGCTGTCGTGGCAGCAGCTGCAAGGTAAAGGAAAACGGATTTTCTCATTCTGTAGGTCGGGACTAATAGTATAATAATTGTTTAAAACGATTTGGTGAGATTCGTTCATTAGATAAAAGTTATGTAGTAACAAAAAATATCATGATCTCTTAAATATTTGAAAGCCGTATAATTACTGTATCAACAGATACAAACAGGTTGCGGAATATGGACGCCATATGACCCTGACAGAAGCCAACGAGTGAGTGAGACGCGAAGACGTCGATTCAATGGGATGCTCCCAATGATCTGACAGGGTCACAATAATTTCAAAAAATAGTCAAATGTTTTCTAATGAGCCAAGTAATTCTTTGATTACTTAGTATGGTTACAATTTCCTACTAAGTAAGTAATTACTACTATATTTAAATATTCTACTGATTATACTATACCATGGAACAAAATACAGCAAACAATCAAAGTCTAGTAAAAAACGAAGAAAGCAATACAAGGACTCGTTCAGTATCGCAAGTAGTGACTGCAAAAACCACACTGGAAGGCGAAGGGTTTGTAGTTCACCGAGCATTTCCTAATAACAGTCTCCGAGAGTTTGATCCATTTCTTTTGTTAGATGAAATGGGGCCGATAGTTTTGTCTGCAGGTGAGGCAAAAGGAGCACCTGATCACCCACACAGAGGGTTTGAAACCGTCACATACATGATGGACGGTGTCTTTGAGCACAAAGACTCGCAAGGACATTCAGGAAAGCTAAAGCCCGGTGATGTACAATGGATGACTGCAGGTTCTGGAGTAATCCACTCTGAGATGCCAGAAAAAGAATTTTCGCAAAGAGGCGGCACACTGCATGGCTTTCAACTGTGGGTCAACTTGCCAAAAAAAGACAAGATGATGAAGCCACGTTATCAGGATCTACCAGCGAACAAAATTCCAATAGTACAAAATGACGGAGTCAAGGTAAAAGTAATTGCAGGAGAGTCAATGGGAAAGCAAGCGGTAATTGAAACAAGAACTCCAATTATGTATCTTCACTATACTCTACAACCTGGTGCCAAAGTAGTACAGGCAGTTCCACAAAACTACAACGTGTTTGTGTATGTAATGAATGGTGAGGGCTTGTTTGGTGCAGGTCAAAAACCTGCCCGCAAAGAACAGATTGTACTCTTTGAACAAGATGGAAACGAGGTAATCATCAAGGCACCTGACTATGCAACATCGTCTTTGGATCTGCTTTTAATCGCAGGAATTCCTCTTGGCGAACCAGTTGCACGCTATGGACCATTTGTAATGAACACTGAAGAAGAGATCAGACAAGCAATACTAGACTACAACAGTGGGAGGATGGGCAAAATTGATTTTTAGAATAATGAACGATATTTCCAAAAGTCGGGTGTCTTTCCCACAACCGCTTTTTATAATCAGATAGCATTTTGCTACTAGGTATGGAAACAGAATCGGGAAAAGAGATCAAGACTCGCAGTCCAATTGAGTGTCAGGCTGATGAGATATGGAGCGCTCTTGGAAAGACTTGGGCCCTATTGATTTTGAAAAAACTTGTAGAAAACGAGGCTACACGATTTAATGAAATAAAAAAAGCCATACCACAGATAAGCAACACCGTCCTGTCAGACAGGCTACACGAGCTTGAAGAAAAAGGTCTTATTACAAAAAAAATCTATGCCCAAGTGCCCATACGGGTAGAATACAGCCTGACAAAGCAAGCAAGAGAGCTTGGAAAAATTTTGGAACGATTGGACGGTTGGGTTATAAAATGGAGAAAAGAAAAACCCAAAAAGAAATGAATACCACAAGGGTTAGAATATGAAAGTCATACTAGAACCAAAAACGTTTTTTCTAACACCGTTTGTGTTATGCATGCTTGGTTGGTGTTCTGCTTAAGAGATTGGTTCTCCAGACACTGGAAGAGTCTAGTCTTAATTGTTGGATTCTGGGTTGGTTTGTTTTTCTTCTTCGGTGGAATTACAATCGGGGTATGATACAATTTATCAGTGATCTCTAAAAACATAGGATTCATTGGCATAATAAATAAAAAAAAAGAATGTAATTGAGTTAGTTTCTTACATTTTTGAATGTAGTGAACCAGGACTCAACTGTATGGTTATAGAACTCGGCATATGCTTCTGCAGATTCATAAAACGATTTTACGTTTTGTTCTGTAACAGCAAAGGCTGCATTGAGATATTGTTCTTGGATTCGGCCTACTTTGATCAATCCATCGGTTGCTTTATCGATAGCATTGGTCGAAGCCGCAGGAATCTGTGTGTTTATTTGTGCTTTTTGTGAATATTTTCTTTGAACATCGAAGACTGCTTCTACAGTATTTCTCCAAGTGTTAAGAAATGTTTTTTGGTAGTTTATCACAGATTGAAAGTACTGTGGTACTGATTTTTCTGCCTCGCTGAAATATTTGCCAAAGTTTTTCTGGAATACTTGATAAATATCCCCTATTTGGTGAGTTGTTTGTTTGCTCATATTTACCATACATTGGTCTGGGAATATATATCTATTGGTAATAATTGGTAATTAATGGTAATAATAACCAAAGTTTATAAATCCCTAAACAAGGGTGTTTACCTTAGTATGGCAGCTTACAGAAAAAGCTTACAGATAGTAGTTGATTTGCTTACAGCAACTGGTGAGTCTGGACAAGAGGGAATTAAGATAACACGCCTTCTGGAAAAAGCTAATCTCCCGCATTCAAGATTAGCAAAATTTGTTGAAAATTTGACAGGTGCTGGCCTGATTAATAAAGTTGAATATAATGGAAAAAACACATTTGTAATTACACCAAAAGGCAGACAATACCTCGAGTCATACGAAAAGTTTGCAAATTTTATGGAATCTTTTGGACTAGATCTCTAAAAGTTAATTGATATGCCTATTACACGATCACGTTTTAAACATAGAATAGTACGGCCTAATGTACGAATATGCCTTGACTGTGGGAGTACTGTGACTGACATAAACTACAAGCGCATTACATGTAGAGATTGTGGATCCGTTAGGCATTTTGATGATACACCTCATGAGCCTGGTTTCGAGAAGGGCGATCTAGTAAGGATAATTGATTCTGAGAAAAATTCAGATATAATATACAAAATAAAAAAGACGAAAAAATCACATGATGGTACTAAGCTGTACCTGCTCAAATCAGAACCAAGTAAAATTTCGCTTCTTTATAATGAAAGTACAGATTCCCATCTAGAAAGAGTAGATTATTACCGCAGGAAGAGGGGTTAAAAGTATGTCAAAAAAGAAACAGAACAAGGCTTTTGATCCAGATAACCTTGTACCCACAAAGCAGGAAATTGTTGAATTTTGTGATAGAGTACTAGAAAAATGGAATAAAAATCCTAAAGAAAATGCACAAAACATTGTGGCTATGAATGCTGTAAAGATGGGCGTTATATGGACAGATGAAAATTCATTAAAATCAATTTGGAGTGAAATTTTGAATTGGGCCTTTACACTCCTGTACAAAAACGCAATAGCTCAGACAAAAGAAGAAAATGTAGATTGGTCTCAAATAATGGGGAAAATTAAAAGACTCGAGGAATTCTCCAACAAATCATAACATTAGTCATTATCTAGTCATAACGAAATAGCTCCATTTTTTGTGCGTGAATGGGCAGCATATTCCCACTAGACCCGCCTTGATTTTGTTTTTTTTACAAGGTTCTATCGTGCACAAAATTTTAATTAAAAATTCAAAGGATGATTTGAAAATTTATTACTTGATGGTCTTAAGAAATAAATCAAAACTGCTGATCAGTAAATCACTACATGCTTCATAAAAAGCAGGTCTAATTTACCACCAAGATGGATCCATTGTACAAAAATGAACATAAGGACAGATTTAACAATGATAAGAACGTGATGGAGCCAATGACAAAAGAAGCTACAGAAAAAATCATACCAGTTGAGAACATGACCAAAGAAAAAATGGCCGAAACAATCAAAACTGCCAAAAAGGATGCCGAACCTTCAGAAAAAGGGGATGTTTCCATTTGCGATGTTATGGAAAATAACACATCAGAGATAATCCAAAAATTAGAATCTCAAATTCCAGCCTATGCACAACTCTACTCTGATCTTTATACAAAATATCTACACATGATGGATGAATTTTACAGCGCCTGTTATGTGTCTGAAAAGGAATTTTTTGACAAGTTAGGAATGGATCAGAAAGCACTTGGGCCCTTTGATACATATTGGAAATCAATCACAGAACTGACTCTAAATCAAATTGAGATGGCCACAAATTTTGCAAAAACGTATGTACAATCCAGGCTGTCAGCACTAGATTCGTATGATAAAGCAGTTCATCTAATGATGGATAGCTATGCAAAAGCTTGGACCCAGTTTAAACCCAACAATAAAAAATAATTCGTCAAAAACTAATTCAAATACTTTATTATCTGTCCGCTGCCTTCAAGCTTTATTTGATTAATCTCGTTTTTTAGGTCGTCCAAGTCGTTTATCTTCATCAGATTCGATGTTACAGTATACAAGGAATCATCGATGTAAAACGTCCTAGTTCCATATGAATAATCATAGGGTGAGCCGCTGGAGTGTTCTATGGTTCCTTTCAAGCTAAAGCCCTTTACTGGATCCACTCCAAATACGTAAAAGCCCTTCCAGTTGTTTTGTGGAAATGGTCGTGGTGGGACTATCATTTCTGGTGCTACAATTCCAGGTTCTGTAGAGTCTGAACCGGTTTGTCCTTCTTCAAGTATGATTGGTCCCCCCCAATACTGCTGGAAGACTGGAATGGATAGAATATTTTTTTCCTTGTCAAAAAGAAAGGCTTTGGGATCACTTAAGATCTCAGATTCAGTTCCTGGTCCGCCAATAAGATATGTATCAACAGCTACAGGCTTTGTCACATCTGAGACATCAAATAATGATACCTTTACTCCAACTGTTTCCATTCCACCATACTGGTTTTGTTTTGTCTCCTTTCCTATTCCTATTACATGGGTGTCATCATATGGATGCAAATAGCTAGAGTATCCTGGAATCTTTAGTGCTCCCAAGACTTTGGGGGTGTCAGTTGAAAGGTCGATTACAAAAAAGGGATCAATTCTTTGATATGTCACAAGATACAGCTTCTCACCCATGAATCTTGCAGAGTAGATTGATTCTTCTGGTGCAACATTTTCCACACTTCCTAAAATGTGAAGTGATTCATCTAAGACGTATACGTTATTTCCCATGGTAACACCTTTTGATGTATAAAATTCAGAGGTTGTTGCAACACGAAACTTTTTTCCAAACTCATCCATCGAATACTGGTTTAGCAAATATCCTGGAACCTCGCCCTTTGTTACATAGCTTACATTTCCATTGTCTATTGCAAATTTTTGGATTACAGTCTTTCTGTAATCTTGTTGTATCTTGATCTCGTATTCTGAAATTGATTTTTGTATGGTCTCAAAGAGTTTGTTTTTTTCGTTTTCAGGCATCCTGTTGTAAGTGTTTTGTAAAATGTCAGAGATCTGTGTCCACTTTTGAGAATCATTGGAACTGCTAGACTCGATTGACTTTATCTGATCTTGAACATCCTGTGGCAAAAGTGGTAAGATTGTTTTGAAGAATCTGTCCTTGTTGTAGCTCTGATCGTAATAGTATGGCTGGTACTTTTGGTAAGTAAGATAAATTGCATCATTTGAAACATAAAGTGTGCCGGTGGCGCCCATCATAAACGTCTTAGAGTCTACCTCATCAGAAAATATGTTAAATGTCGTAATGGTGTTAAAGTTGTAGCTTTGCTCCGGGTTGTCAAAGTAATAGACATCTGGGGTAATTGTCATACCAGAACTTTCTCTAAAAATAGGAGGCATTGGACGGTAATAATCTACATACGAGTTTGAGATAAGATACACATACTCCCCAATCATCCTTGCACCTGTATAGTAACCAGTCATTTCGTAGTTTTTCAAAACCTTTGGATCTTCTTTATCAGAAACATCAACTATCACAGCACGGGTTACAGGCGTATAGATTGGACTTGGAATGTAATCATATTGCTGTATGGAATAGTGTTCAGAATTATCGTTGTAAAAGATAACCAGTCTGTCCTTATTTAGAAACATGTTCTGAAGATAATTTCCTTTTACATCAAGGCCAACCTTTGAGATTATCTTTGCAGTCTCTCCAGGATATGCATCGATTATTGAAAGTTTGTCCTGCGACAAAACATATGCGTACTTGTTGTCGTTTTTAAGAAAGTCAGGTTCGTCGATTCCGCCAACTTGGACATTTGTGGTGGAATACTGGACTCCACCGCCTACTGAAGAGTCAGTCCCTTTTACTTGTGCTGGTGCCTCAGAAGCTACTAGTGCACTTTCTTCAAAACGTACAACTCCATCCACACCCATGTGACCTGGAAATTGTGCTGAAGCTTTTACCTGCGAGTCAATGAGAAAAGTTCTTAGCTCATCAGTAGAGTTGAATTTTTTTATATTTTGAATTGGAGATTGGATTGTAACATTTTGAATGTTGGTCACAGTTTCAGGTAAAACTTGGGCAGGCGTGTTACTCACTAGAGCAAAAGCAGCTGTCACGAGAATTACGGCTGCAATTGAAGCAATTATGATGTACGTCTTGTTGTTGTTCATTTTGGATATGATGTAAATGGAAGGAAGACCTTATAGGCTTTGATTAAATTTGAATTGAACTTAATTTATTGATTTTTTTTCATACAATTTATCAGCAACCTCTAAATTCTATTCCAGATCAAATTTGTAACATAATTAATTTGAGTTCATGAAACGGCCATATCCAACAACTCCATTACTGTTGATGTTAAGTTTCGGAGGTATAATATACAAAAATCCCTCAGAATCGGATTCCATATCAAGTTGGGGTAGAACATTAGAGGGAGGAGCTTGCAAAGATGCAGGTCCCGCAACTGCCATTCCCGTAAGAGGATCATAAACACTTCCATGGCATGGGCATTCTATCCTGTTGCGTCCAGGGTTTGTAGGATTTGTGGAAGGCCGATATTTCCAGAGACACCACAAATGGACACATACATTGCTGTAAATGCGGAAAGCTGAAACATCATTGTTGTTTCCTCCAAACTCTTCAGGAAGTCTAAGAAGCTGCCACTTTCTAAACGCCTCCATATCAAGAACGCTATCACCAGTGGTAGGATAGGTAATGACCTCAGCATGGTTTATGGGAAAACTGTTTACATTAGCATGTGTTCCGTCTGGAAGAATGATTTTTGCTCTCTCTAGATTATGGTTTTGTGGATTGGGCATGAATTTGCCCCACGGAATAAAAGGTGCAAATGCAATCCCAGCTCCTGCAGTTGTTAAAAGTTTCAAAAAATCACGTCTTGATAGGGTACTCTTTTTGTCGGAACCCTGTTCAGACATGTATCATTAACACTCAGTTTTTAATTTAAGGGTTGCTTAGAAAATCTTCTTTCATTTATTTTAATAAAAAAATCCTGTAGTCTTTCTGTAAACCAAAATGCCAAATCAGTAGTATGCTTTAAGAATTAAAAAATATAAAAAAAGAAAAAGAGGGGATCTGTTTAAGTTGCGCCTACATCAAGTTGAGTCGGTATCACAATTAGTGATCTTTGACCAATTACAACTGCCTCGTCAGCATTTACTTCGTTGTCAGTTTGGTCCTCGTCAACATAGGTTCCTTTAATTTCAAAGGTATGAGTACCATCTGTGTTAAAGTCTTGTCCTAGATTTACAACAATCCAATTCCAACCGTGAGCGGCCTTTGTCTTAATCCAGGCATTCAAGAATGTCGGATCACATGTGTAGGAGGTTCCATCTATAGTATCGTAGATGTCATCTACTGCAATACAAAGATCTTGAATCTGATTCAAGATGTTTGTTTCGATGCCAAATGTTCTATCACACATTGTGATTGGATCTCCTATGACCACCCCATCAACATATAGTTGAATGAGATGAGCTGCACGGGCTGTGTCTATTTCGGCACCAGCAGTACCAGTGCTTTGTTTGGCACTCTTAAGATTTACCTCTGTGTATAGACCACATTCCTCATTATAGAGGATAAGTGCATCAGTTGGTTTTGCAGTCTTTATTGTTGTAGATGCAAGTGTTTCTTCTCCTGCGACCTCAAATATTGCTATTGGCTCGTCGGTAGAATAAACAGATTTGTTTGCACCATTTGCTGCAATCGCCATTGGAGCAAAGCTTGCAACTGCAAGTGATATGCCCAATATTGCTGCAAATGAAATTGCTAACAATGTTTTTGTATTCATCATGCCAAAAAATTTTTTATTATATAAAAAACTTACTCAGCTTTTGTTCTAAAATTTCCTAAGAAATTTTTCCAATTTTGGGAAATTATTTTTTCCTTTTTCTGAAACATCATAATCATAAAAAAAATATTATTTAAAGTTGGCATTCCAAAAATGGAATTAGGAAAATTTTTATAAAAAATAAAAAATTTCAAAATTCCCAAGATTGGAACAAATCATGCGTCAAACAATAATGATCTATTTTTATTGAAGGAGGATATTGACAAATAATGACAAGTTGTTTGTCTTGTCACTGGAATGCAACAGTAGCTATCCTTACGTCTTACTTTGTCAGAAAAAAATCACACAGAGGTGTAGCTCCAATTATTGCCACATTGCTTTTGATAACAATAGCAGTAATAGGCGGTGTGATGATCTATGTGTTCACCCAAGGATTCATTGGGAACGCCAGCATTTCGGCATCACCATCCGTAGATACTATCATCATGTCAGGATATGATATGAGAGAAATAGAGGGCAAACCCCCCTGTAACAACCCAAACAATCCTCCTGATAGTGGTGTTACAACGCATGAAGGAAAGATCACATGTCATGGTGACAATCCGGGCTTAAATGATCGTGGTGGCAAATTTGATAATGAGGCCGGAACCATTTTTATCAGAAATGTTGGACAAGAACAGTACACTCTTTTAAAACTTGAAGTAAATGGAAGAGTACTAGAGTTAAGAAATAATGATAATGAAATCAGAACTCAAGCTGGAGTTTATGGAATCTTCACTTTACCAGACACACAAACAGCAACTGCTGATACCGCACTAAGAGGGGTAGCAACAATTTTGCCTGGACAAGAGGGAACTTTGGTGGTAAGCTTTGACGGAAGTGGGACCGCCACTGACAACAGCGCAGCAGACGGTAGACTAATTCCGATAAAATTAACATCTTCAAGTGGTTCAGTATACAACTTTAATCTAGTCATCGGCGCAAAGAAATAAGATCATATTAGTAATCGAGTCTTACAGGACTCAAACCTATGGGTTCAGAATCCACATAAAAAATTGAGAGTATTGATTCTAAAATTTTGAACGGGTCTATGCCTTTTTCTATGAATTATTTTGAAAAAAATGAGATTTGAAAAAATTAACGATAGCCCAGTTTCTTGCAATTAATTTTTCTACAGTTACTGGATAATTGGGAATGATTAAAATCAAAGGATGATCCAGAGAATAATTTCTTAGCATAGGCTGCAAATCTAGTTTGCCACCTAGATTTCAATCAGAGTAGTTTAAGCGCTTCTTCACGTGATAATGATACCAAGGTTTCTGATCTTATTACATCGCCAGCAGGCAACCACAGTTTTATTGCATCTTTCTCATCCCTCCCTTCAAAGATCCAGACAGAGTCGTATCTTCCAAGGGTCCAGTAAGTGCCGATTATTTTTACGCCTGGTGGTAGATTTTGCATTATCTTTTTACCGACTTCAACAACTTCGCTTGCCTTTTTCCTGAATTTGATCAGGGTTATGAAAATCATTAATTTCTTATTATGGTTTTAATTACTTAAGAGTATTCAACCTGATTTTCTTATCCCTTCATATATTATTAGATTCAGCATTACCTTACAAACTGTTAAAAGTTCATTTCATGAAATAATATCATTGATAGTTTATTGCAACATATGTTCAATAGAAATAGATGAGAAAGAAATTGAAAAACATGTAACTAGCGAACAACATCAATCAAACAAAAATAAGACATTGCGTCCCAAAATGACCGAATATCCAAATCATAAAAACCTCGTCCAAATTTGGTTAGAATCTCTACATCTCTAGACTTCTATTATGATATTAATAATCAGGCCACAGTTCCTCTTCATTCGCTTTGAAGCAGGGCGTGGAATTTTATTTCCTTCAGATCAACTATTAGAGGATTTTGTCTTGTTATCATCTGATTTTTGTTTTTGGACTGCCTTTTTCGTACTTTCAAGATATGCTATTGTAGTTCCCAAGTTTCCAAACCCAAAAGAATTAAGCGATTCTGATGGAACCATTACTATGGTAGTTCCTTGTATTTTCATTGATTCATACAACATGTTTGATTGTCTTAAAGCATAAGCAACAGGGTTTTCTGCATATACCCTTGAAGCTTCCTCAAATTTTTTTGCAACCAATACTTCTGAATCACCATATGTCACCCGTGCGTTTTTCTCACGTTCTGCCTGAGCCTGCATCGACATCGCAGACTCTAGCTCTTGTGGGATTATTACCTGGCGAATCTCGACACCAGTCACTTCGATGCCCCAGTTACTTGCTTCACTTCCTATTATGGTTCGTACATGAGAATTGATTTCTTCCCGTTTTGATAGTATGTCTTGGAATAAAGAAGAACCTATATTGTTACGGAGCGTAGTCTGAGAAACTTGTTGGATCATTTGGTTAAAGTTTTCGACATTTAATATTGCGTCTTTAGCTCGCTGTTCAATTATTTTGTAACGAAGAATTGCATCAATGGTTACTGGAACATTGTCTTTTGTAAGCATCCTTTCTGCTTTGAATTCACTTACTTTTTCTCTTATATCAACTACTAAAATATTGTCTGCAAAAGGCAACCGAGTTTGTACCCCAGGTCCAACTTGCCTGTTGTATTTTCCAAGACGAAGTATTATCGCCCTGTCATATTGGTTGATTATCATTAGAAACGATGAAACAATTACTGCAATTCCAATAGCTACTGCAAGATATATTATTAGATCGTTTTCGAAGAACATGCCAGAGCCGATACCAATGATTAGAATTAGTATTCCTATGATGACATGAGAACCAGATCCTTTCTGACTAACTAATTTGTATGCATAATCGTATGGTGAGTATGTGCTAGACAACTCTTCGTCCCTTTCTTTGTTCTAACATTGAGTCTGATCCTTGGTTCTTCATGCATTATCTGTTTAATCCAAGTATAAAAAATCAATGAACCTGATTAACACTATTGCGGACATCAATATAGGGAAGGAGTTAGCTCCGCCTACTCTGCTATAACCGTCTGAATCCGTGCAGAATTCATAATTAAAACAACTGCATAATAACGTCATTATACTAAACACACCTGAAGAAATTTTCAACAAATGTAAAGTGGTTAGATGCACTCAAGGGCCATTGATAACCGATGGTGCTTTAGGAGAAATAGTATGTGGAAGCTGCGGCCTTGTTTTAGTTGAAAAAGTAGAAGACTCAGCTCTAGAGTCCAGAATTCATGATACGGAAGAATATCTGTCTAAAAGTAGGACTGGTAGTGGTATAACATTAGCAATGCATGACATGGGGCTGACCACAGTAATTGGAACTGAAAACAAAGATGCATCAGGCAATTTTCTTTCTAGTGATATGAAGAACACATTCAGACGGCTCAGATTATGGAACACTCGCAGTGAATCAAGACCAACAGATAGAAATTTGAAGAAAGCCTTTACCATTCTAAATACCATTAAAACAAAACTTGCCATTCCTGACATGGTAATAGAAAAAGCCGCATACATATATCGAAAAGCTGTAGTTAAGAAAATGACAAGAGGTAGAAACATTACTGGCTTGATACACGCATCGCTGTATGCAGCTTGTAGAGAAACACACACACCACGAACATTACAAGATATAGCTCATGCTGGAAATTTAACAAAGAAAAATCTTGCCTCAAGCTATAGGAATCTAATCAGAAACTTGGATCTAAATTTAAAACCGTACGATCCATCGGAATTCATAACAAGAATATCAAGCGAAGTAGGTATAAGTGAAAAGACAAGAAGGGATGCCCTGAACATATTATCAAAGGCCGCAGAAAAGGAAATTTCTGTAGGTAAAAACCCAGTTGGTCTAGCAGCTGCGTCTCTTTACCTCTCATGCATGGTAAATCATGAGGAAAAAAATCAAGATGACATTGCAAAGGCCTCCGGTGTTACTCCAGTCACAATAAGAAACAGGGTTAGATCTCTTAGAAAGGATTTGAAAATAAAAATAGGATCCTAGAAAACCTAGATTAAAAGGCAGGTCCAAAATACAATTTATCAGCAACCTCTAAAAACATCGGAATCATTCCTACAATAAATAAAAAAGAGAAATGGAATCAATCCAGCAAAATCTTTTGGTTTTAATAGGTTGTATTGTTCTAGTTATTCAAATTAATCCACTTGACGACCTCGATGATACGGCCGTGTTGGATCTCCTTCTATTATATTCCGAATAAATTCGATTATGTCTGACTGACCACCTTTATTGTCAATGGTTACATAAAGTAGATGTTCGTCATCCAAAGGTATAGTGATTCGTCTAATTTTTTCATATACTGCTAAGACATATTTTCCTCTACCCATTTTGTGTGCAAGCTTGTTACGTATTTTCCACGCATTCGCTGCATAATGAAGTGATTCGTTGTTTTCATCATCAGTAAGAATACTATTTGCACCTTTACGATGATCTGTGTGCAATATTTTTCCTTCCATATTGCATATTGTTGCAAATAAAACATTTTCGTCCACATTCATAATTTTGTCTAACAGCTGTTTAAAATCCATAATTGATAATAACGTTACATTTATGAAAGTCTTTCCAGATGCCTATCATTCGGTAGCCATTCGCACCAGTTCAGAAATTGGTTTTCCTTTCTCTTGAGAAAGTGCTGATATTCCACCAGTCAAACTTTGCGCTACAATTCCTTTTTTTGCAAGTACTTGGGCAGCCATGAGCGAAGTATTTCCCATCATGCAAACAAGCAGTGACTTGCCATCCACGCCTGCTAATGCTGCATCCATTTCTTTTGGAATCTCTTGAGTCATTAAAAGTAGCTCAACATCTCTGGCCTTTGGGACAAAGATCTTGCTTTGATCAACACCAAGCGAATTTGCGATTAGCTTTATTCCTTCCTCTTGCGGAGTATACATTGTGTGAATCCATAGAATTCTGTTGTAGCTCCCAATATCAGAAACAGCTTCCTGTCGATTAACCTCAAGACGGACCTGCTTCTTTCCCATTGCTTCCAGGCTTTTTTTGTACTTTTGTATTCCGTCAGCAATCATCACGACAAACTTTCCTCCATTACCAAAGTTTGCCATCTGCATAACTGCATATAGTGCAAGGGCACTGCTTTCACCAATGTCGTGACCTTTGTCTACGAAAAATTTCAACAAGCGTTTGGCTTGTACAAAATCTACTTCATGTTCTCCTGCATATCTTTCAGGTTCATAGAACTTTAAACCAGATGCCTTGCCTTTTGTCCTAATTCCTGCAACATCTTGATCACCCAGTGGAAAGACCACATGCAGCGACTTTTTCCCATATTTTTCCATCAAGTATCTGCTCAAACCGCCAGAGGTTCCACCTGTACCAAACGTGCAAACAATCTTAAAATCACCAAGCGATTGGCCTTGCTCGTGCAATTGCTGGTCCATCTCAGCACCAGTCACAGTTCTGTGTACATCGATGTTCAATTCATTGTCATATTGTTCTGGACAGAAACTGCCGTAGATCTTTGCAAGAAGCTTTGCCAAGTTTATGATGTCCTGCTTTGCAAGGATCGCTTCCACCTCAGATCTTGAATTATCAAAAACAGTCGGGTCAAATCCTAAATCAGAGAGTTGTGAGCGAACATTCGATGCGGTTGCTTTGGCAGCCAAAAGATTTGGGTTGTCCTTCATTCCTGGAGCAGGACAGATGTCCATGTCAAGATTTAGGATGCGAATTTTCTCATTTCGCAATTCATCAAACACTCCTTCCTGCAGCTTTCTTGAAACAAGGGTAACGACATCAAGACCAATCTTTCCTATCTGCCCAAGAGCTATTCCAAAATTACCTGATGTCGCTTCAAATATTGTCTGTCCACTTCTAAGCTTTCCTGTAACAATAGCATCATGGACTATGTGTACTGCCGGCCGAACTTTTATCGAGCCTGCAAGCAAGTTGGAATCAAACTTGCCGAAAACTTGAAGATCTGAATCAGTAAAAGTTAGGTTAAACTCTTTTTTTGCGCACTCTATCAAATCTTTAGTAATATCAATCAGAGGCGTTGCATTGACAACCTTTCCTTCGTTAGGTTTTTCTAGATGAGGAACCTTGCTCCATATCTCTTGCTCAAAATGCCCAAGCAGGATGCTGTCAATGTTATCTCCTTTATCTATATCCTGCAATCTTTGCCACCGAGATATAATGTGCGGCAAGGTCTTATAAAATAAGCTTCCAATGGTTCTGGGTGATTTTTAAAAAAAGCTAACCTTGATTATTTCTGTGCCAAATTATACTCTCACAGGCACAGATTTGAAAATAAAAAAAAGGATTCTAATGCTTACTGGCAACAGATACCGACGTCAAAAATCACCAATAGAAATAGTATTAAACTATTTCATTTGGTGTCTTGCGTGTTGTGCTGCATCCATTACAGTATGTATGGTGTCTTGGGTTGCTCTTTTGGTTTCTTCTACAGCACGGATTGTATCACGTATTGCACCGTTTTCATTTAGCTCAGCAGCTGTTAGGCGAATGTCTTTTGCAGTATCACGAGCTGCAGATGCTGCTTCACGTATTGCTCCTGCAAGCTGTGGAATTGCGCCACTTTCGCGCAAAGTCTTTGATGTGGTTCTTACCATCAATGAATAGTTTCTGATGTTTTCTGCAATGTGTTTTATTGTTTCAACAGTTTTTTCTGCTGAATTGCTATATGCATATTCGGTGTTCTTACCAGTTTTTTGTTTCATTGGTTCTAGAGTCATTGTTGATGTAAAGTTTAATTTGATAAATAAATCCCGCGTAGCTTTGATACTTTTTTTTAAAAAATTTTGTAAAGTATAATTTGTTAGTGATATTAATATCTAAGAAATATTTTCTATTATTGTGGTACAAGAAAAAACGGGAAGGATAAAAGATATCAAGGAAACTGTTTCTGGTGTAGTAGAATTATTGCACCAGTTCAGAACTCCTGGAGTGCAAGAATCCTTTGGCAAGATTACGGGTGCTGTATTGGTTGCCAAGGAAATAATCAAAGATCTCAAAACGCCAGAGATGGTTAAAAACATTGAAAATTTTCGCCTAATGTCAGAAAACATGAATCAGGCCTCAGAAAGGATGCAAAATACCATAAAACAACTAGAAGAGGCAGGCGTCATTAACGAAGCCAAAGGGTTTGTCAAATCAGCCAAAAGTACATTGGACTCGTTTGGTGAGAACAGCCAGGAACTGCCTCAAATGAGTACTGCAATTAAAGAAATGATAAATTCTGTCAGAGATTTGGTGGACGAATTAAAAATAACTGTTATAGATTCCAAAAATTCAGGGGCAGTTCATAGTATAAAAGAGACCATCAGAGATGCATCAGAGATTTACAAAACAACAATAGGATATAGAGGCAAGAATAGACTTGTACAGTAAGTGTAAACCAAAGAATATATCAATTATCTACTCGTTTGATAATTAATTTGTCCAGACCATTAAAGGTCACTTCAATGGATCATGTCAACATGACTGTCAAGAACTTGGAAGAAAGTGTAGAATTTTACAAGAATCTTTTCGGATTTGAAGTAAAAAAAGAACAGCCAGAACACAAATCAAAAATTATTGGAAATGACCAGGTCAAGCTCTGTCTTTACGAGGATCCTCAAATGTCAACTGAAGGTGGAATTGCTCATTTTGGATTTAATATAGAAAATTTTGACGAGATAATGGAAAAGTGCAAATCGTTGGATGTCAAAGTCTACTACGATGGTCCTATTCAATTTGAAAAATCACGGTCTATTTACATTAGTGATCCTAGTGGATATGATGTTGAGCTCAGTGAATTTCAAGGCGGTGGATTGTGATGGATATTATTATTCATACCAGTTTTCAGTTTAAAAAATTCCATTAACAGAGTAGCTTTTGGAGACTAGCTTCCTATATTGACTCCACATGATACCATTCACGTATGGCAAAGCGATCACATGCATCTTATGTTGCAGCAGGAAAGAAGGGTGCAAGAACCAGAAAAAGAAACGGTAACTAACCTTCTTATCCAATCAGATTCCAACAAAGGATCCCTCTAGCGATTTTTTTCGATGAGCTCTTGTAGGTAATCCTTATCAGAAAGCGGGAGCGATTCTTCTCTCCGGAGAGTGAGTAGAATGGTATACAGGCGCATTGTATCTCCTATTCCTTCTTGCATTAAAATTACGACTGATTTTATTAGGTCGTCTGAATACACTGTTTTTTGATATCGGATGCTATCTTTCAAACCTTTCTGAATTGTTCGACATTATTATTGGAATTAATCAAAATAAAAAAATGTCTCTATGGTTATTTGTAAATGATAAACATAGAGATAGCGATAATGTTGTTTAGCCGATAAAATTGGCCTAGAGTCTGTAATCGCTTGGAGATAAGCTCTGACACTTGATTTTTGGTATGACATTATTGGTTTTAAAGATAAAATATAAATTATTCTAGTGATGAATCAATTATAATTTAACGCCTTTTGATAAATCGTCCATCTCTTCATCAACTTTAAAGGCGATTGCAAGCAAGAATAAAACATGGCACAAATCACATCTGCAAAAAGAATTGCTTCGTTTCTTCCAAGCGCTACCGAGATACTATACGAGCTTGGTGCAGGAGATCAGATAGTAGGTGTAACGCATGAATGCGACTATCCTGAAGAAGCAAAAAGCAAGCCGCGTGTAATAAGATCATCTTTTGATCAAACCAAGATGAACAGTAAAGAGATTGACAATCAGATTTCAAACATGATGCAATCTGGTAGCGATGTCTATCTTTTAGATGAGCAAGTCCTAAAGAATTCTAGCCCAGATCTTATTATTGGCCAAGGTTTATGCGATGTTTGTTCCCCTGCCACTAAAGAGATAAGCAAAGCTGTTTCCATTCTAAACAAAAAGCCAGAAGTTGTAATTCTTGACCCACATAACCTTGAAGATATTTTGTCAGATATTTTGCAAATAGCAAAAAAAGTTGGAAAGGAAGAGCAAGCTCAAAACTTGATAAATTCTATACAAAAGCGAATTGAGCATGTAAAAACAAAATCTATGACATCAAGACCCAAAGTTCTTTGCATAGAATGGCTTGATCCGCTATTTACAGCAGGCCATTGGGTGCCTCAAATGGTTGAGATTGCCGGAGGAATAAATGGTATAAGCGCAGCAGGTGAGCGGTCAAGGAGAATGAAACTAGAGGAAGCGATAAAGTTTGAACCTGATATCATAGTTTTGATGCCATGTGGATTTGACATCGACCGGATTCGTAAAGAGTATTCAAAGCTTGCAAGTGATTTACAGTGGAAATTGATACCAGCAGTACAAAACAACCGAGTCTTTACTGTAGATTCCAATTCCTATTTTAGCAAACCAGGTCCAAGGACAGTTACAGGGATTGAAATTCTAGCAAAAATTATCCATCCAGAAACGTTTGTGGATCTCAAAGTACCAGATGATTCCTTTCTGCAGATAAATTCTTGAGTGTGGATACAAGTGGGTTCACTCAAAGAATTTGATGAAAACAAGGAAAGGTAGAAGAAACAATCACTCCTTAGACAACAGAATTACAAAGATTAGGTAGTCGTGAGCTAAAACCAATACAAAAGACTTACAGGCAGTAAGTTTAGACATTATGGGATGGAACGTAAAATCCCTTCTCCTGACAAGAAAACAATGGAGCATATGGCTACCCTGAGTTGGAATGACCTTATGCTTTTCATGCATAAAAAATATGGTAAGAAAGTTACACAGGATTTTCTAAAAAATTACACATATCGACTACAAAAACTAAAGTGGCGTAAAAATCAAAAATGGAAATAAAAAATTAGGAAGGATCTTTTATAGCGATTTCGTTAAACACGCTCTAGTAATTTTTAGTTTTTCAGATTCTATACTTTTTTAGACATACAAGGCTTTTAATTCAAGGTTGCACTAGAACTATTGTAGAGTAGTGTGAGTTTGCACGTTTCTGATATTTGGTGGATCAGAGAAAGAATGGATTAACTACCCATCTCTCATAGAAATTTTGGCAAACCTGACGCCTCCATATTTTTAACAAAAGTTGCAGATAACTGGTTTACTTTTACTGTAATTTATAACCGCATTATGAATAATCAATCTCTTGCTGCTTCACTAGTTCCAAAAATACAAATAGTGAGAACGCAACACAGTGGTATACGAAATGACTGAATTCATATGTCCTGATTGTGGGAAGAGGCTCTACCACGAAAACGAGACAACACTAGAAATTGAAAAAGGAGTACACAAAAAATTTTGTACAAAAATACCAGGAGATACCAAAAGTTTTATGCATAGAGGTCCAAATGACAATGACCCCATAGATAAAGTCAGGGCAACTGACAACGAAGGGAAACCGATACTAAAACGCTAAGTCACTTTAATTTTCTCTAGTTTTTTGCTTATCCAGGTATGAGAAAAGATATTATGATTTCAACAAAATTATTAGTGACGACAAGGTAATTATGAATTGTTTGCAAAGATACTTGTAGCAGTGGACGGTTCTGAATCTTCAAAAAAGGCCTTTGACAAGTCTGTCTTTTTAGCGCAAAAATGTAATTCGAAATTATACGTAGTTCATGTTGTGCTTGATTGGGAGTATGGCGGAGATAGCGCCGCAACATTTGAACTAATTGATGAGCTAAGATCAAAGGGGAAGGAATTACTAGAACGATGCAAAAAGCAAGCACTACAAAGTAATGTGCAAGTAGCAATTTTGCTAGAGCAAGGAGATTATAGCCACGAAATTATTGAAGTTGCTAAAAGAAAGGATTGCGATCTAATTATAATGGGAAGTCGAGGCATGAGTCCAATCAAAGAATTGATGCTTGGAAGTGTATCTCTTAAGGTGATTCATCATGCCAGTTGCCCTGTAATGGTTGTAAGATAGTGCACCTAACACATCAATTTAAAAGTGGATTAAACTATCTTACGAAGAATTACTCACATGACACACAAATTTGGAACCCTGGAATATGTCTTGGATAAATATTCTGGAAAATGGAGCTGGAAAATAACGGGCCAAAGAGCCGTACTGATGGTATCGCAAGTTATTTCCGATGCATGGTATGCTGACGGACCAGACGTTGCAATTATTCCAGATACTCGTCAGAATGTCCAGAAGATAAAATGGATTCATGATAGATATCATATTGAAATACTGTCAAAATCAACATGGCAAAGCAAATTTCCAAAACCACATAGTACCATAGAAAACCCAAAAAAAATTGAAAGACTTCGGCAGGTGATGCCTGGAAAGCAGTTTCGAGGAAAGCTGCTGAATTTTCAAAAAGAGGGACTAGATTTTTTATTAAAATCATCAGGAAATGCATTGCTTGCAGACGACATGGGTTTAGGAAAAACTGTAGAAACACTAGCATATCTTGCAACAGAAAAACAGGCTTTTCCTGCGCTGATAATATCACCATTGGTTATCTTACCTAACTGGAAAAGAGAGATTGAAAAATTCCTAAAAAAGAAGAGCAAAAACGGACGATTCTTAGAGAGTCAATCTCCGACCTCTACTATAATCCGGACAGGC
>Ga0209431_10001237_pt1 | contig 21345 bp, 14 predicted proteins | sample RifCSP13_3_FD_184021 | JGI IMG/M metagenome (GOLD analysis project Ga0209431, IMG submission 184021) | Soil microbial communities from Rifle, Colorado - Rifle CSP2_sed 13_3 (SPAdes) (version 2) | ecosystem: Environmental > Terrestrial > Deep subsurface > Rock core/Sediment | place: Rifle...
CCTCTATTATGACAATACCTCCAGCCTCGACCTGTTTAAGTACAGGCTGCTGGCTACGGTTGGGTTCAGATTCTAAGGGTAGTATTCTCTCGAGGATTTCGCGGAATTTACTGTTTACTGTTTACTGTTTACTTAATACCTGCACTCCCATGGCAGGGGCAAGCCCTGCCCCTACGCGTATTACCCCAATCCAACTCCTTACTCCCCACTCCCTACTCCCTACTCTCCTCCAGAAGATCCGGCCGCAAACGCCTGGTGCGCTCCTCCGATTGCCGGTGCTTCCATTCGTCAATTTTCTGCTGGTGACCCGACAGTAATATTTCCGGGACCTTGCAGCCTTTGTATGTTGCCGGCCGGGTATAAACAGGCGGGGCAAGAAGATTATCCTGGAATGAATCGGTAAGTGCGGAAGTCTCGTCAGACATGCCCCCGGGCAATAACCTGATGATGCAGTCGGTTACTACCGCAGCAGCAAGCTCGCCTCCCGAAAGTACATAATCGCCGATTGAGATTTCGCGCGTTACCAGGTGATCCCGCACGCGTTGGTCAACGCCCTTGTAATGACCGCATAACAGCATGATATTCTCCCGGGTTGCCAGGTAATTGGCTGTTTTCTGGGTAAATTTTTCACCGTCGGGCGACAGATATATGATTTCATCGTAACGGCGCTCACTGATGAGTGCTGAGATCAACAGATCAATTGGCTCAATACACATGACCATGCCTGCCCCTCCTCCAAAAGCATAATCATCCACCTGTTTTTGTCTGTTTTGCGAATAATCGCGGATATTATGCAGGTTAACCTCCACAACCCCCTTTTCTTTTGCCCTTTTAATAATGGAATGAGCAAGGGGGCTTTCTATGAGTTCCGGCAGTATTGTCAATATATCAATCCTCATCATATTGCGTTTTGGTTACCGTCTGCAGATCCCCGCATATGCACAATATCCGCATATCTCAAGATTGTCTGTCTGGACAAAGGGTTCCCGGGTATCAAACAGCATGGTCAGATAATGCTGCAACAGTTCCTCAAATTTTTCAGCAACAGCCTCATATGAATCGAGGACATCCTTTTTTGCTCCATAAAGTAACCGGCTGGAAAACGTATCCTTATGGCTTTCCCGGATATAATAAAGTCCGGGTACGATGCGCTGGCCAGGGTGATGCTTATCATAAATCATGGAATACAACAGGACCTGGAATGCAGCATCATTGCGTTGTTTCTCCCCAGGGTCAAAAAGTGATTCCACCGACGCAAAGGAGTTTTTCACTGTTCCTGTTTTGTAGTCAATGATCCTGGTCTTGCCTTCCACCCGGTCGATCCTGTCAATCTTGCCTCCTGCGAATATCCGGATATTACGGCCATTTACCGAAACAGGCAGGGGTATTGCATATCGCTTCTCAAGGCTGATGATGCTGAAGGAACCGGCTTCACTATCTGCCCGGATCAGGTTTTGCATATAGGTTTTTAAAACCTGCCTGACGATCAGATTAAATCCTTCGGCTTTACGGCTGCGCTTTCCGGGCTCCTCCCTGAACAGTATTTCACTGAATGCTTCGTCCAATGCCTTATCAATAGCATCTTCGTTTTTCAACAGTGCTTCAAGTTCAACGGGGGTGACCGGTGTTGTCCCGAAATCGCTGTAGAGTTTGTTCATGCCCTTATGCAGCAGGTTGCCAAAAATCCGGGCATCGATATCTTCCGACACCTCATCGGGCTGAGGCAATCCGGCAATATGGTGAAAATAGAAACGCAGCGGACAGTTTAAAAATTCATTAATAGCACTGGGTGATAAATACCTGTCTTCATTTTCAATATATCCGGCAAGGGCTTCCGCAACATCGCCCTTCTTTTCAATCACAATTTGCTTAACAGGGATTTGGGAAATTACGGTGGAAGGGGTAATTTCCTTCACAGCATCAGGCATTTCATAGTAAAGCTGATGCATATACCTGCTTCGTTCACCTGTACGCAATCCACCGCTGCTGCAATCATAAACCAGCACTACGTTTTTTGCCCGTTGTATGAGCCTGTAAAAATAGTAAGCATATATTGAATCGCTGTGTTCAGGACCCGGCAAACCAAATCCATAACGCAGGCTGTAGGGAATAAACGAGCCCGACGCGGCAGCGCGGGGGAGGATCCCCTCATTCATCGAAAGAACAATCACATTGTCAAAATCGAGTGTGCGGGTTTCCAAAATTCCCAGCACCTGTAACCCTGCCAGGGGTTCTCCGCTGAAGGGGATATGGATTAAACGCAACATTTTACGGATAAGGGTAAAAAGTACCGCATCACCGGGTGAATAACCGTAAACAGTGAGTGTATCCTGCAACCTGGTTAGAAATTTGTGAACCTGGTAAAGGATCTCGGACTGCACCGGGCCGGATATTGCCATGTTATCCTCATCGCCCGGCAAATGCCCGATGAGGTAATCCGTTACCTGCAGGAGGTACTGGCAGGTATTTCCCGGAAATTTACCGAATAGGATATCCTTGCTGTTTTCGTCTAGAACATCCTTTACCGTAAGGTATACCAGGTTCCTGTCAATTATTTCCCGGCGGATCTGCTGCAGCTTTTTTCCGTACAATGTTTTCAGTAACGGATTGCCCATCACCGACAAAACATCCTTAAAGTAAAAACCTGTACCATGTTCCAACTGCCTCTGATTTTTGATCAGCTCATACAATGAATCGATCAGGTTAAATACTGCAGAACCGCTAAGCGGATAACCCATGGTGATGTTGATCTCTCTGAACTCTGCCGGTATCGAGTACAATACGGGTACCAGAAGGTTTTCATCGGCCAGCACCAGGGCGGTGTGTTCTGCCTGTCCTTCATCTGTAAGGCCAAGCCGGTTGAAAATATAGGGCAACGCTGCTGCCTGCCCGCTGTTCGACGAAACCGGCAGAAAAAAGATGTTCTTATTTTCCCGTATCAGGTTTTCATGATCCAGGGTGGTGTTTTCAGGGAATTCTTTCACATTTTTCCGGATAAAAGATCCGGCTTCATGCATTTCGTCGCTGGTATACCATGTATCATAATCCCAGAAGAACTCCGCCTTACCGGCATTTTTAAGATACCTGAAAAGTCTTTCTTCACACCGGTTAAGTGCATTGAAACCCACAAAGAAATACCGCTGAAAATTCAATCCTTTCAGCTTACCATTGCCGGAAAGTTCCTCTGCAACCTTGCGGTAAGCCATTCCTTCATAAGCCAGGCCCTTTTCACTCAGGCTGGTTCGCAATCCGGAGTAGATCTCAGGCAGTGCCTCCCAGAGGGAAAGAAAGGTTTTTTGTCCGTCAGAAACATTCTCCGGGTCAAAGGTGTTCCAGAACCTTCTGATAGCAGCCACCTGATCTTCCGACAGATAATTGAAACGACCGTCGATGGATTTCAGCCCGGCCAGATTTCCGTACAGGTCCCTGGCATCAGCAAGATATTTGTCGATTTCATCAAAGTCCGCCAACAAAGTTTCACTGTATGTATAAAAATTGTCAAAGCTCTCGTTGGAACCGGTAGCCTTTTTAAATGCCCCGAAAAGTTCGAAAAGCAGGGTTAACCGATCGGCATATATATAACCCGAAAGGTTTTCCATTAACTCATTGATGGTAAGGTAACGGGGAGCCCATACCGGTTTTTCGGTGAGCTCTCCGAGGTATTTGCTGAGGTAAAGCCTGGCCCGTTTATTTGGAAATACAACACATATCCCGGACATATCGTGATTGCCAGGGGTGAGCAACAGGGCAGCAATATCCTTTAGAAAGGGCGTGGAGTTCATGTATGGTAGCAGTTTCAACCTCGCTGACAGGCAAAAGTAAAACTATTCGGTTAGAAAACCCTGAAAAACTGATCCATTACTTTCTTTTGAAAAACATAGGGGCATCTTCTTGAAATAGTGCGCTAAATTTCCTATTTTTATTTTTAGTTCAAGGAAAAATATTTTTTTGATTTTTTAACAAAACACCGCGCTGGCGGTTTATAACCCTAAACCCAACCGAAATGAATAAATCTGTTATTCTTATCAGCCTGTTAACCCTGCTGATTTCCTGTGCCCAACCCAGGAAAATGACCGTCGACTATACCGGTAAATCCGTCAGGTTTGGTAAAACCGGAGGATTTACAAATATCCCCATGGAATATGTACTTCAGGATAACCGGCGGGTTTTTGAAATTGTCGCCGATACCGCAAAACCAGTGAACCGGATATCTAAGAAACAAATGAAGGAAATTGTGGCGGTTTTTGATGCCATGGATTTCAGAAATTTAAAATTGAATGAACCGGGGAATATGACCTATTTTGTGGATGTGAGATACGAGTCGTGGGAAAACCGGGTTCAGTGGTCAGATATTACTGATTATGAACAGGTAAAGAACCTGTATAAATTACTCCTGAATACAATAAATAAATAAACATAATAAGATGAAAAAACAATTACTCCTGGCAGTATTTATTACGACTGCCTTGTTGGCAAGCGGTCAAACCAATAAATTTAAACAGGAAAATAAAAATCAACCGGGCACCACTGCACCGGGTTTTAACTATAGTCCGGTCAATGGAAGCAACGCCTTGAAATCAAGTACGATCCGCACCTACAAGATGACACCCCAATTGGCGCCGGTTTTTACCAATGTTAGCGGAAACGGGATAAAAAAGGTCATTACAGGCGGGCATGGTCCCATTTATATTGAAAGAAAACTTTCTGTCCTGAAATCTGCCAGACAGGTTTCGAATGAGGAGCGGCTTAATGATTTTCTCAGATTCACCAGTTCAGTAACGGGTATAAAAGATCCGGCGGGCACATTTGAAATTATATCAGCCCATACCGATCGGTTGGGTGTAACGCATATCAGGACCATACAGCGTTACAAAGGAATCAGGATCTATGGTTCTGAATCGATATTGCATGCAGACAGTGAAACAGAAAGATACACCGGGTCGTTTCATACTGTTGGAGAGGACATTTCGCTTACCACCGTTTACGATGCTGCAGGTGCTCTCAAACAAGTAACGGAGGACCTGAAGCGGATAACAGTATACAGGGACCTTTCATCCGGTGAAAAAGAGCTTTTGAACTACGGTCTTCCCCGCTGTGAGCAGGTGATTTACAGGAACCCGGACAAGAAGCATGTCCTAGCCTGGGAAATCGAGATCAGGCCAAATATCATCGAACAATGGAAGTATTATATTCATGCCCGGACCGGGAAAATTATCCTGAAATACAACATGACAGCAACCGATGGACCGGCAACAGCATCCGCAGTTGATCTGAACGGGATCACAAGGACGGTGGATACTTACCTGGAGGAAGGCCTCTACTACCTGGTGAATGCAAGTGAAGACATGTTTAACCCGGAAGCCCAGGATGGTATGATCATAACCCTTGATGCCAACAACACGTCTACCGTCGATCTGAATTACTCCGATGTCACCTCGGTCAACAACACATGGAACAACCCTTCAGCTGTTTCTGCCCATTTTAATGCAACAACAACTTACAGGTATTTAAAAGACACCCATGGAAGGAATTCATTGAATGATCTGGGTGGCAATATCATCTCCTTCGTGAATGTTACCGAAGATGACGGAAGCTCCATGGAAAACGCATTCTGGAACGGGCAGGCAGCATTTTACGGAAACGGGGGGCCGCATTTTGAACCACTGGCAGGAGCCCTGGATGTTGCAGCCCATGAGCTGGGCCACGGCGTCGTATCCAATACAGCCAACCTGGAGTATTACGGGCAGTCGGGTGCACTCAACGAATCTTTTGCCGATATATTCGGCGCTATGGTTGACCGCGAAGACTGGCTGATGGGCGAGGATATTACCAAAACATCCTACATTCCCACCGGAGCGCTTAGGGATATGGCCGACCCGCACAATTCCGGAACATCGTCGGACTATTACTGGCAACCCAAACACATCTCCGAAATATACCTCGGGGACCGGGACAATGGCGGTGTGCATATCAACAGCGGGATCGGAAATTATGCCTATTACCTTTACGCCACCGCTATTACAAAAGACAAGGCGGAACAGGTTTACTACCGTGCGCTGAGCGAGTATTTAACAAAGACCTCACTGTTCATTGATCTGAGAATTGCCGTGATCCAGTCCGCAGCAGATCTATATGGCTCCGGCTCCCAGGAAGTTGCGAAAGCGGAAGAGGTGTTTGATGCCGTAGGAATCAGGGAGGAAGATCCGGTGAATGATATACCCGAATATACCCCCAATCCGGGAGAGGAATATCTTCTGAGCTATGATACGGATGATGCCGATCCGGCAACGTTATACCGGTCATCGGTTGAGGGCGATGATTTCCGCCAGTTCAGCGATACCGAAATGAAAGGTAAAGCCAGTGTTACCGACGACGGAAGTTTTGCCGTATTCGTATCTTCGGACAGTAAGCTTAAGTTGTTCAGCACTGATCCTGATAATCCCCAGGAGGATTTTCTTTCGGATGAGCCATTTTTTGATAATGTGGCTGTTTCAAAGGATGGGAAGCGGCTGGCTGCCATTTCCACTGAGATCGACACGGCAATTTATCTGTACGATTTCGTTGGGGCGCAATGGTATAAATTCAGGTTGTACAACCCAACCACCAGTGATTCCATAACCACCGCCGGTGGTGTATTGTTTGCCGATGCTATCGAGTTTGATATCACCGGTGAATACCTTATCTATGACGCTTACAACGAACTGAATTCAACGATATCGGAAGATATTGCATATTGGGATGTCGGGTTTATTAGGGTTTGGGATAACAACGAAGATGTTGTGGGAGATGGAAGCATTTCCAAGTTGTTTACTTCATTACCAAAAAATGTAAGTATTGGGAACCCTGTATTTTCAAAGAATTCACCTGGTATCATTGCCTTCGATTATTTCTATGACGACGGAGTAAATGAAGAATACGGCATATATGGTGCAAACCTGGAGACCGGTGATCTTGAATTGATTACATCCAACACAACCCTGGGATATCCATCATTCTCCAAAAATGATGACAAAATTGCCTTTTCGGCACTTACAACAGGTGACGAGGAAGTGGTTGCAACCATTGGCCTTGCAGCTGACAAAATATCACCTTCAGGTGATGCAACTGCCCTGATCCCCGCAGCAAAATGGCCGGTGTTCTACGCCATGGGCGAACGAACATTGGGTCTGGCTCCTGTTACCAGTTTCACAGCCGATTATGCGTCAGGAAGTGCTCCCCTCGTGGTGCAGTTCCTGGATCTTTCCCTTTACGGACCAACCAGCTGGAACTGGACCTTCCAGGGAGGTACACCGGCAACTTCCACCCAGCAGAACCCGGTTGTGACCTACAATACACCCGGGGTGTATCAGGTCAGCCTGGTCAGCCATAACAGTTATGGAAGCAATACCTCCACCAAGTCGGGGTATATTGAAGTGACAGCAGCAACGGGATTTGATAAAACGGAAGATTCCCAGGTTTCTTTTTACCCAAATCCCGTGACCGATGTATTAAACATAATCTGCGAAAAGGACTTCTCGATAAAATTGCTTAATTTGCAGGGAAGTTTGGTATTAAGTCGCCTCAACGAAAAACAACTGGATGTATCGGAACTTAAAAGCGGTATGTATTTTATTGAAATCACGATTGGTGACACAATATTAAACAACAAAATATTGAAATACTAACCGTGCATGTTTGAAGAAAATGAAGTTGTTATGCTGATCCTGGGCATTGGGGTCCTGATATTCATATTGCTTAACCTGAACAGGATCAAACGTATTTATGCCTGGAAATTACTGGTCCCGGGATATTGCTTTTTGCTTGCAGGCTGGTTCCTGACTGTACTGGAGGGATTTTTTGCAGGGAGTCTGTTTAATTTTCTTGAACACGCCTGTTACACCTGTAGTTCGATAATTGTAGCTTTCTGGTGCCTTAGATCTGTTTTTCGTAGCCCAAAGGAGGTCACGTGATGATAAAAATCGCAATCTTCGATGTGATATCACTGATGGCAGGGATAGCTGCGCTTGTGATACTTGTTACCTCCGGGAAACGCATGATTCGGCGTGATGTCCGGTGGCTGATGATCGGACTCATTTTGTCAGTTGTAGTTTACAATGGTTTCATGTGTATTGAATGGTTGGGGATAAACCATACCCTGGATTCATTTGAAGACATGACCGGCGCCCTATTGCCCATGATGTGGGCCTTTGTATTTTATGCCCATATCCAGCAAATGACAAATAAGGAATTGCACAACAGCACTGAAAATCTGCGTATTACCCTGAATTCTATCGGTGATGCGGTGATCGCCACAACTGTACAGGGAAGGATTACACGAATGAATCCGGTTGCTGAAGAACTCACAGGATGGAAATTTGATGACGCAAAAGGGAGAAAGCTCGAAGAGGTATTTAATATTATAGACAACGACACGCGTCTGAAACTAAAGAATCCGGTTGGTTATGTTATTGAAACGGGAGAAAAAATCAGGCTTGGCAATCATACCCTGCTGGTTTCAAAAGACAACAAGGAATACAATATAACCGACAGTGCTGCCCCCATTTTCACCGGTACCAGTGAAATAATAGGCGTAGTGCTTGTTTTCAGCGATGTCACTGCGAAATATAATCAGGCACAAAGACTGCATGATAGCGAGGAACGGCTTAACCTGGCACTGAGCGGGACGAAGGCCGGATTGTGGGATTGGCATATTCCTACCGGTAAGGCGGTGTTTAACGATTTATGGGCCAATATGTTAGGGTATGAACTGAAGGAACTTGAACCCCTGAGTATTAAAACCTGGGAAAGACTTACCCAGCCGGAGGATCTCATTAAATCGGAGGAATTACTGGAATTACATTACAATGGTAAAACCGAGATCTTTGAATGTGAGATCCGGATGAAACATAAAGCGGGCCATTGGGTTTGGATCCTCGACAGGGGCATGGTAGTGGAAAGGAATAAAACCGGAAGTCCGGTGCGAATGGCAGGCACCCACATTGATATCAGCCGGCTGAAGAAGGTGGAACTTGAGCTTACCGTGCGGAATGAGGAGCTCAGGGAGGCCAGGGAGAAAGCTGAAGAAAGTGACCGGCTCAAATCGGCCTTCCTCGCCAACATGAGCCATGAAATAAGGACTCCCATGAACGGCATAATCGGTTTCTCAGAGATGATAAGGAATCCTGATCTGTCGGCTGAAAACAGAAAAAACTATGCTGAAATAATTGTTGACAGCAGCCGGCAGCTTCTTACCATTGTTAACGATATCCTGGATATTTCGCGCATAGAGACCGGTAAAGTGCCCCTGCACAAGGAACCTGTAGCTATCAATGACCTCATCAGCATCCTGTATGCTTTTTTCGAACCCCAAACCACTGCCAAACACGTTACACTGCAAACCACAAAAGACCTGAACAATTCGGAATGCACCATATTTACCGATAAAACCAGGTTAAGGCAGGTACTTACCAACCTGCTGAACAATGCGTTGAAATTCACCTGTGAAGGTTATATCCATTTCGGGTACAGGTTGAAGGATGAAATGCTGGAATTCTTCGTTGAGGATACCGGCATAGGTGTTCCGGAAGAAATGCATGAAAAAATATTTGAACCCTTTCGCCAGGTTGAACTTGAAATGACCAGTCAGTACGGCGGAACAGGACTTGGACTCTCTATTTCCCGTAAACTTGTCGAGTTGCTGGGGGGCACGATTTGGATGGAATCACATCCCGATCATGGTTCGGTTTTCAGTTTTACAATTCCGTATAACAGGGTCCCTGTCTCGGATATTGAACTGGCAATACCGGACACGAATGCAGGCATGAATGCTTCCGGCATGGTTCTGCTAATTGCCGAAGATGACGATGTTAACTATTTATACCTCCAGACTTTGTTATCAAAGTACAATTTCAGGCTGATCAGGGCAGGCAATGGTCTGGAAGCTAAGGAACTCTGCGACAAAACGCCGGATATAAAGCTGGTATTGATGGATATAAAGATGCCCTATATGAATGGCTATGATGCTACCCTGAAAATCAAGAGAAGCCGTCCCGATCTGCCCGTTATCGTGCAATCGGCCTACGCCATGAACGAAGATAAAGCAAAGGCATTTGCGGCAGGATGTGATGATTACCTGACCAAGCCTATACGCAAGGAGGAACTGATGGCCATGGTTGAGAAGTACTGTAAGGTTTAAGGTTTGAAGAACGAAACTTATTTCAGAACCAAATTTGAAGAGCTTTTCCGGGAGCATTTTACCGGATTGTGTTATTTTGCCCGGAAATATACCGGAGATCCCGACAGCAGCAAGGAGATCGTGCACACTGTATTCCTGAGAATTTGGGAAAGCCGGGCGGAATTCGAGTGGGACCTGCCGGCAAAGTCCTACCTGTTCACGTCGGTTTACAACCGCAGTATGAATTACATCCGCGACAATAAAAAATTCATAAGTCATGATGAAGCTGCCCGGCATAAGCTGGTGGTAGATGACTCGCTTTTTTCAGATAATCTCGAAACGGCTGAACTGGAATGCCGGATAAAGCTTGCCCTGCAAAAACTGCCGGAGAGATGCCGTGAAGTATTTGAACTAAGCCGTTTTGAAGGAAAAAAGTATGCCGAAATTGCAGAACAGCTTAATATCTCGGTAAAAACAGTTGAAACACAAATGTCAAAAGCATTGGGTATACTGAAAGCTGAGCTTAAAGATTACCTGACCGCGGTGATACTGATATTGTTGTTAAACATGCATCACGGGTAAGGGTAAAACTCCTGTTGTGTGTGTAGATGATACATAACCATGGAAACTGAAAACAAAAATAACGATCCTGTAGCCATGCTTCCCAAAGTTTTCTCCGGTGAAGCCACACCCGAAGAAAACAAGCTTGTTGATCAATGGATATCGGCTGATCCGGCCAACCGGGAAGAGTTTGATAGCTTCGCCAGGCTGTGGAACCTCACCGGCAAGGCTGCCGGCACAGGAGATATTGACCTCGAAAGTGAATGGCGGATCATGGAATCAGCCATCGCTCCTGTTCGTGCAAAGACCTTTACGGTTGCAGCGATCATCCGGATTGCGGCCTCTGTACTATTGATCGCAGCCCTTGCATTCACCGGTTTGAAAATATCCGGAACAAAGACCGACAGAGCACCCGCGGTAAACCTTGCTGCGGTAACCCTGCCCGATGGATCGGTTGTGACCCTGAATGCAGGATCGAAAATAATGTACAAAAAAAGTTTTGGCATCTCGAACCGGGATCTGCATCTCAGGGGTGAAGCCTATTTTGAGGTGAACAGGGATGCCGGTCTTCCTTTCGTTGTGGAGACAGATGAAACATCGGTGCAGGTTACCGGTACTAAATTCAACATGAAAGCCTATAAGCATGCTGCCGTAATCAGGGTTACTGTAACCGAAGGCGCCGTAAGGTTTTTTGTAAAAGGGCAGCCTGTTAAGGAAACCATGCTCCTGGCAGGAGAAACCGGTATATATGATCCCTCCGGCAATACCATGAATAAAAGCGGGAAAGAAAACCCGAACATCCTTTCCTGGAAGACCCGGGTCATGGAGTTTTATAATACCCCGCTGGCTGAGGTGACGGAAGTACTCATGAATACATATCACGTTCCGCTTGAAATTGACCCTGCCCTTCAGCAATGCACCGTAACAGTCCGGTTTGAAAACCAGGAACTTGATTCGATCCTCAATGTGTTAAAATCCACCCTTGACCTCACCATCACCAAAAAAGGAAAGCACTTTGCAATCACCGGAAAAGGATGCTGAAACATTTACACAGTACAATTGTCCTTCCCTGGATATGGATTTCTCTCCTTAATTGTATTTTCCTTTCGGAAATCCGGGCACAGGAACCTGACCTGAGGCAAAAGATCAGTGTAGCGTATTCCCGGGTACCGCTCGGAACCGTACTGGATGACCTGTCGCAAAAGACGCATATCCGGTTTTCGTACAGTGCCGAAATAATACCGGTTGAGCGCACCGTAACCTGTGAAGTGAAAAACCGGGACCTTGAGAAAGTGCTGGAAGAAATCTTCAATCAGGCCGGCATTAGTTATTCTGTAGTTAACGGTTACCTGGTTCTTACCTCCGCATCCGGTGAAAAAATGCCCGCTGTGGTGAAGCAGCAATCATTCACCATTAGCGGTACAATTGTGGATTCGGCAAACAACGAAATAATGATCGGTGCAGCTGTATATGTGAAGGAGACCGGATTGGGAGTTATCAGCAATAATTATGGTTTTTTCTCACTCACCCTGCCCGAAGGCCTCCATACACTTCAATCCTCTTACCTGGGATATAACCCCGAAAGTAAAACAGTGGATTTGAAAAGCGATATGCCATGGAACATAAATCTACGTCAGGTTCCATTCACCCTGAAGGAGATCATAATAAATCCGCTAAGTAAGGAAGGGCTTGTTTTTAACGCACTGGCAGCGCAAACCAGTATAGATCCGGCCGCTGTTCAGCGGCAATCTGCCGCCCTGGGTGAAACCGATATGCTCAAGTCGCTTGATAACCTGCCGGGGATCAGTTTCCAGAGTGACGGTTCAAGCTATTTTTCGGTTCGTGGCGGAAACCGCGACCAGAACCTTATATTGCTTGATGAGGCGCCTGTTTATAATCCTTCCCATTTGTTGGGATTATTCACCCCCATCATACCCGAAGCTATCAAGCACACTGAGATTTACCGGGCCGACTTTCCGGTTCAATATGGCGGCCGGCTGTCCTCTGTAATTGATATCCGCACCAGGGATGGCAATATGAAGCGTTTTTCCGGAAGTGCCAGCATCAGTCCCGTATCCACCCGGTTCAGTGTCGAAGGCCCGTTCCGGAAAGATGCAAGCTCCTTTTTTGTGTCATTCCGGTTGTCAACCTTCGGTTTACTGGTTAAGGCAACCAATCCCGACGTGGAAAATTTTTATTTTGCCGATTTTACTTCCAAATTTAATATAAAGCTGGGGCGTCGCGACAGGCTTTACCTAACCCTGTTTTCAGGCAAGGATGCGTTACTCAACAATGCCGGCACCATACGGAACGGACTGGAATGGGGCAATACGGCGGCAACGCTTCGATGGTCGCATGTTTATGGCAACCGTCTCTTTTCCAATACAACCCTGTATGCCAGCAAATATGATTACTCACTATTTACCAATTACGACGAAAAGCTTTTTTGGAATTCCGATATAACGGGATCAAACCTGAAATCAGAATTCACCTGGTATGTAAATCCGCATAATAAGATCAAATTCGGCCTAAGCCTGGGCGGTTACTTCTTTAATCCGGGAAATTACAGTTCACCCGATGAGGTTGCCGGTACCCAGAGGGTATCTGAGGTAAATTCGGGAGAATTTGTATTTTATGCAGGCAACGGGCACGAACTCACCAGGTGGCTCCGGGTCAATTATGGATTCCGGTTCTCGAACTGGAGCAATTTTGGTGAGTCATTCAGCATTGCATACGATAACTATTATAACCCGGTGGCATACAATGAATATGCAAAGGGAGTAAGGTATTATTCGAGGAATTACATTGAACCACGGGTTTCCTTTTCTTTTAAAACCGGTAAGCTTGCATCACTGAAGGCCTCCTATAACCGTACCGTACAACACATTAACCAGATCAACAACAGCATCAGCCCATTCAATTCCCTGGAAGTCTGGCTGCCCTCGGGTCCCAATATCAGACCACAGTATGCAGACTTGTTCAATCTCGGATTCATAAAGGCATGGCCGGACCAATCCGTTGAACTGACCACTGATGTTTATTATAAAAAACTGTACAACCAGTTGGGATACGCCTATCATGCCGAAATGTTCCTGAATCCTTTCCTGGAGGGTGAATTGAGACAGGGCGAGGGAAACGCATGGGGTTTTGAGATCCTTATAAAAAAAACACAGGGAAAACTTTCCTGGCAGATGGGATATGCCTATTCACGGAGCTTTCTACAGATTGATGGTTTGAACGGCAACAACAGCTACCCATCGCACCACGACAGGCCTGCGGATATATCACTATCCGCAGAATACCGGCTCAGACCCCGCTGGACGATCAGCCTGAATACCGTTTACACTTCGGGAATGGCCATTTCCACGCCAACAGGCTTTTACTATTACCGGGGTTCCCAGGTACCGGTTTATGCAGAACAGAATAATGACAGACTGCCTTCCTATAAAAGGGCAGATTTAAGTTCCGCCTGGCGTCTGAACAAAAAAGAGGGAAACTTTTCGCATTACTTTACATTTAGCCTGTATAATATTTTCTCTACCCGAAACTATGCATTTCTGAATTTTAATAAAACCGGTGATGTTGACGGAAAATTTCATGTTCCCGCTGACAGGCTGAACATGCGGGAGCTGGTTCCCACATACAGGTATGTTTATTCGGTTGTTCCTTCATTTACTTATAGTCTGAGATTCTGATGCTGAATAAAACTATCCATACTACGGTCCTTACAGGGTTTCTGCTGCTGATCCTGTCATGTGAGCGGCAAACGGACTGGGAATTGCAGAAATCACCGGTGTTCCCGGTTGCTGATTGCATTTTAACCAATGAACTAAAGCATCAGGCATTGAGGTTATACTGGTCCGCTGACCGGATTAACAGCTCACCTGTTGCAATTTCAGGGGCAGCGGTCCGGATCAGTGATGATATAAATTCGGTTGTATTGGCAGAAGCAATGGAAAACCCGGGAACATACCGGTCCGTTATTCCCTTTATTGCCACAGCCGGAAAAACATACCGGCTTACAGTGTCGTTCGGTGACGTGGCTGATACGGCCTATGCCTCCATGTCGGGTGTCACGCCACTGGAAGCGATTGATATTACAGGTTCCGATGGATATTTCCGGCACGTATACCACCAAAGCACAGGGGCGTCGATGACTGAAATATACTATGACTGGTCGGCAGATGCCCTGTATTGTGATCAATATGGGGCATGCCAGGCCGCAGAGGTATTTTACAGTCTGGATAATATTGATCCATCCAAAGAATTTGCACCTGAAAGGCAGAAAATATTATTTCCGCATAGTACCACCCTGGTACGCCGGAAATATTCCCTGGATGAACAGCATCAGCGGTTTATCCGGTCACTGCTGCTGGAAACCGAGTGGCGGGGAGGATTCTTTGATGTGGAACAGGGTAATGTACCCACCAATTTCAGACATGGCGTTCACGGGTGGTTTGCAGCCTGTGCCGTGGATTCCGACACCACATTTTTCGAATAGCTTCTTTTTTTTTATTATAATGCATCAGGGTAAAACCGACTTCTTGTGTGGTACTCATGAAACCAGTTAATAAACTAAAAAGTTACTCTCATGAACACAAGAAATTTTTTTACCGGACTCCTGGCAATCGTTGCCATATTTTCATTTTCATCGTGTGAAAATGCACTAATTGATCAGCAGGATAAAGATTATGGTATCCTGCCTGAAAATTTCAAGGTTGACATTCCCGGTTCGCTGAGCAATGAATTGAAATCAGCCTCCCTGAAAAGCACCGAAATAGATACTTTGAATGGTAACCATATATATTGGTACCTGAATGCCTTTATCGCGGTGGGTGAAGGAGCAGCGGATATTGTTGAAGCAGTTATGTGGCATCTCCGTGTTTATAAGATCGAAAATGTGATCAGCCTGAGTTATACCAGTGAGGATGATGACCGGGTAAAAAACCTGGATGTGATATCGGATGTTGAATTTGAAGGCCGCCGGTGGGAGTACCAGCTTACCATAACGGATGCCGGATCCGAAGACAATGAGGATGGTGGTATAGGAATGCAGTTATTCTGGAACAAGAGCCCGATAGAAGGCATTGCCATTTTCAAACCTTACAATCTTAACCGCAGGGAAAATGCAAACGCTGCTGATGCGATGGGAAGTATTGAATATTCGGAAAAAGGGAATGACAGCTATGAGGTGTTTATGATCGTGGAAATTACCGGATTGCCACTGCCCGATGCCACCATTCATCCCTATGCTGTGGAAACCATGAAAATGTTTGTGGGCAAACAGGGTGATGTGATTGATGTTATTGGCAATTCAAATCATCCCAATGCACGTTTCAACATATATGATACCGGAACCAGGGGCTTCAACTGGGCCTTTGTTGCTTCGGGCAATGAAAGCAAAAACATTGCCGTGGCAGAAGTGGGTTTACCGTTAAGCTCGGCCGATATTACAGGCAGAACGGCAATTCTCGGAGACAATTCGATCAGAAACGTGCTGACCCGTGAAATGACCAATTTTGTTGTTGCTGCATATGCTCAAGTTGGGATAACGCTCCTTCCGGATGAAATTGCCGGTTACATTTCGCCCTGGCTGAAGAATGCAGATGCCCCGGGATACTTTAATGCCAACGGATTTGTCAAAGGAGGTGTCGCTCCCAATGGAGAATATAACGAACTTGAGACCAGGATTGAATCGCTGGTACCCTATAATCCTGCTGAGATCAGCAATCTTCGGATCGATTTAAATTACTAGAATTTATCCGGAACTCCGGGTATTCTTCTCCGTGATTGTTGTGGTTAATACCAGAAAATTTTAACCACAGTGGTCACGGAGATTTTTTATACACGCACACAGGTGAATCACCCCCATATTCTTACTCACATTTAAAGAAATAGTTTAAATTAGTGAATTACTTCAGTGCCCGGTTACAATGAAACATTACTATGCAGTGTTGCAGCTGGATGAAAATGCCGCCCCTGCTGAAATAAAAAAAGCGTATCGCCGGCTTGCAAAACAGTATCATCCCGATGTGAACAAATCGCCGGATGCTCATGACAGGTTCATTGAGATCACCGAGGCATATGAATTCCTGATTAACCACTGGCCCAGTCACATAACCGGATCATCGGACAAAAGCTCACAGGATCAGGGATATACCGACTACCGGTGGACCGAAGAATATGAAAGGTTCCGTAAAGAGAGCCGGGAAAAAGCGCAACGACAGGCCAGGATGCGTTATGAAAAATTCAGGAAGCAGCATGAAGCCTTTCAGGAAAGCGGCCTCAATGATATTGGCCTGTGGCTTACGGTATTAATCCGCATCGTTGGAATCCTGCTGCTGCTTTTTCTTTTTTTCACACCAATCATTTCTGCTTTTTATTCGGGATGGGCCATGATCTTCCTGGCATTTCTCACGTGGCCGTTTGCCGCGATCATTGCCTGGTATATTTATGACAACCGGAAACACTATTTCATTCCCGGGCAGTTTTATTATACTCCCCAACGGATCAGGAATCTCTACAGCGATACGCACCATTCGGAACAACCCTGTTATTATTGCCGCTCAAGATCCGCAAATTCTCAGGCGTACCGGGTCGAACTGCTTAAACTTAAGGAACTGAAATATGGTTCCAAAGGATTCCGTCAGCATACCGTTAATTATGTAAATCAAAATGTTGCCATCATGGTACCCAGGTCCAGAAAGGCCTTTATATTGCATTCCATCAGCATTCTCACCAAGCTCACGGCCATCCTGGGATGCCTGTTTTTTCTGGATATTTCGAGCATTGTATGGCGGATCATTATCGGCATGCTGGCAGGGGGAATTGTATGCAGGTTACTATTGCTGCTGACCCGGACACGGTCAAATAACTCTTACCTGGTAAGTTATGGCATGCTGTTCAGGGTTTGCCTGTGGCTCCTTTTCATTTCCCTGGTTTCACGCTTCAGCTTTGTTCCGTTTGATATTGCCACTACCGATTCCATTTATTTTGTAATAACCTCCATCATCATATTCGACAGCTTCCTGATGCAGCTGGTGGGATTCTTATTCGGCAAATATGCTGCTTTGCCGGTAACCACACAGCATCCCGATGTTATGCAAAAATTTCACGAAGGATACAGTGTTTATAACGATGTACCGGTTATTTCCGTTGTTTATCCTATCTTCCGTTGGATCTTCGGATGACTTCACGGTTATTTCCCGGAATATTAAACCGATTCGTGTTCCGTCCGGCGGATGATCTCGTTCTGCAGATCTTCGCCAAGATCGTTGAAATAATCGCTGTATCCGGCCACCCTTACAATCAGATCACGGTATTTTTCCGGGTGCACCTGGGCATCACGCAAGGTATCAGCGGATACCACGTTGAATTGTATATGGTGGCCGTCGAGCCTGAAATAGCTTCGCACCAGATATCCCAGTTTGGCAATGCTGCCCTCATCCTTAAAGAACGAAGGGGTGAACTTCTGATTAAGCAGGGTACCACCGGTGCGGATGTGATCAATTTTAGCAACGGATTTGATCACCGAGGTAGGCCCCTGGCAATCTGCTCCCTGTACCGGCGAAACTCCTTCCGATACCGGTTCTCCTGACTTCCTGCCATCGGGAAGTGCATGGATCATGCTGCCGAAATAAACATGACAGGTGGTCGGTAACAGGTTTATACGGTAAGTACCGCCACGTGGAGTAGGCCTGCCGTTCACGGCTTCATAATACATTTCAAAGATCCGGGACAGGTTTTGATCGGCGTAATCGTTGTCGTTACCATACCTCGGGGTTTCATACACCAGAGAATACTGCAGTTTCTCATATCCCGCAAAATCAACGCGCAGTGCAGACAGCATCGTATCCATGGAAACCGTTTTCCTGTCGAATACATGGTACTGCATGGCTGTGAGGCTGTCGGTAATGGTCCCCAGACCAACGCCCTGAATATAGCTTGTATTGTACCGTGCTCCTCCGGCATTGTAATCCTTACCCCTGGCGATGCAATCATCAATCAGCAGCGACAGGAACGGGGCCGGCATGTAGTTCGCAAAAACCTTTTCAATGATATTGCTTCCCTTTATCTTAATATCCGCAAAATGATTGAGTTGCCTGTTAAATGCAAGGAGCAGTTCATCAAAAGTACCGAAGTTTGTCGGATTGCCGGTTGCCGGGCCCAATTGCCTGCGTGTAAGCGGATCAATACCGTTGTTTAATACAAGCTCCAGGATCTTTGGTATGTTGAAATACCCGGTGAGAATGTAGCATTCGGTCCCGAAGGCCCCGCTTTCAACACACCCGCTTGCACCACCCCGTCGTGCGTCCTCAACGCTTTTGCCCTGGCGTACAAGTTCCTGGATTATTGCATCGGTATTAAAGACCGAGGGCTGGCCAAACCCGGTTTTAATGATATGCAATGCCCGGTGCAGGAAACGGTCAGGGTTCTTTTTACTTACCTGAACCATGGAACCGGGTTGCAGCAGCCTCATTTCCTCAATCACATCAAGTATAATATACGAGAGTTCGTTCACCGCGTCGGATCCGTCGGGTTTAAGCCCCCCTACATTGATCAGTGTAAAATCGGTATACGTATTGCTTTCCTGTGCGGTAACCCCCACCTTGGGCGGTGCCGGATGATTGTTGAACTTGATCCAGAATGCCTGCAGCAGTTCAATGGCTTTGTCCACGGTAAGCGTGCCTTCTTCCAGACCTTTTTTGTAAAATGGATACAGGTGCTGATCGAGCCGGCCCGGGTTGAAGGAATCCCAGGGATTCAGCTCTGTGACCACACCAAGATGAACAAACCAGTAATATTGCAGCGCTTCATGAAAGCTCCGGGGAGCATGAGCAGGCACATGCCGGCATACGGAAGCCATATGTTCCAGCTCATCACGGCGTATGGGGTTGGTCTCATGCCGGGCAAGCTCTTCAAGTTGCCGTGCATATCTTTCTGCAAAAAGGAGGATGGCCCTTGCTGCTATTTCCATAGCCTTCAGCTCTTCATGCCTCTCAAATGCCTGCGGATCGTTAAAAAAGTCGAGATTTGCCACGGCAGCTAAAATATCGCCGATGATATCCAGCATGCCTTTTTGGTAAATCTTATCTCCCAATACCGTGTGACCGGGTGCCCGTTGTTCCATGAACTCGGTGAACACCCCGGCCTGGTATGCCTGGTGCCATTCCGCCGGTAACAGGCGCATCATGATGTCGCGGGTTGTTTTGCCTTTCCAGAAGGGAATGATCGCTTCGGAAAAGGCGCCACGGGTGTTATCATCGCTCTGAAAATGAACCTTTTGCCTGTTGCTCAGCACTTCGAGATCATGCAGCGAATGAACATTTATCTCGGGATAGGTGGGAGTGGATTTGGGTGCAGGACCTCGCTCCCCAACGATCAGTTCATCCGGTAAAATGCAGATGCTCTTGTTTTTCAGGATATGTTCAAAACACAAAGCACGCTGCACCGGTACAGATACCTCCGCAGCCCTGCCACTTTTGTAAAACTCAGTCACCAGCAACGCCCGTTCGGCTGAAATACGGTTTACTGCCTGAATGCTTTGTTCCCTGAGTTTTCTGATTCTGTCGTTCATAGTGTTGAAATTAACCGCCGATGACTACCCTGTACCCTGTTTGTTCCAATTCAAGCGCTAAATTATGAAGTTTTGATTCATCAATTTCAGGAACAGGGTTCATTTTATCTTCCATTCCCAGACGTCTGAGTTTATTCTTTGCCAGCGGGTGATAAGGAAGCAGGTGCATTTCCTTGGCCGGGTTCTTCAGACGATGCAGCAGTTCCTTCATGGCAACGATATTTGCATGGTCGTCATTTATCCCGGGAATAACCGGCATTCGGATTATATAATTGTTTCCTGCAGCATCGAGTTGAAACAAATTGGACAATATCAGGCTGTTATCCACACCCGTGTAACGGATATGCTTTTCACCATCGAGAACCTTCACGTCAAACAGGAACAAGTCTGTTTTAGTTATGAATTCCTTAAACAGAACCCCTTCACAGTAACCACATGTATCCAGGCAGGTATGAATACCCCTTTTACGGCATTCATCCAATAGCCGCAACAGAAATTCAGGCTGCATAAGCGGTTCACCACCCGAAAAGGTGACTCCCCCTCCCGATGTTTCATGGAACACTGATTCCTTTTCTATTTCCTGCAGCACCTCCTCCACGGAGACTGTTCTCCCTGCTATCTCCTTCATGCAGTATTCCCTGCCATGCAGCCTTCGGATAACCTCAATTTCCTGGGGATCGCCCGACTTGCTTTCGGGATTGTGGCACCACCGGCAGGATAACGGGCATCCTTTGAAAAAAATGGTTGTACGGATACCCGGTCCGTCGTTTACCGAAAATCGTTTGATATCAAATATTAATCCGGCGGGTAACATTTAATTGCCGGTATAATACAATATGGTTGCAATTATGGCCTGCTCGTTCACCACATCATAGGATAACCTGTTCTCCTCAAATTTGTGCATGAGTGACATGATAGTGGGGCGGTACAATCCTTTCGACAGGTAGTTGGCACCCTCGAAAACGCCAACCTTGTCTTTCAGCGGATGATTTGTAATAAAATCTTCAACTTCCCTGCCGGTTTTGTTGATACGGGTCTGATACTCCGCAGCAGA
>Ga0209431_10001247_pt1 | contig 21246 bp, 18 predicted proteins | sample RifCSP13_3_FD_184021 | JGI IMG/M metagenome (GOLD analysis project Ga0209431, IMG submission 184021) | Soil microbial communities from Rifle, Colorado - Rifle CSP2_sed 13_3 (SPAdes) (version 2) | ecosystem: Environmental > Terrestrial > Deep subsurface > Rock core/Sediment | place: Rifle...
CTTCCGTGTTTTATCGGACCACAACGAAATCCAGGTTCGGCTTTAACGATTCCACACCGGGGAAGGTTTTGCATGGACGCACGTTGGCATACAGGTTGAAGAGTTTGCGGATTTTCACAGCTACGCTAACAGGTGCTCCTGCTTCTTCAGGTGTGGTCATAGGTCCTTTGAGGCATGCATCTGTGCACTTCAATAATGCGATGGTTTCATCGGGCAAGTTAGTGCCGTATGTGGGTATGCAGTGGAAGCCTGCTTCCCCATATTGGAGGTTGAGTTTGAAGCTGGATTTTCGTTGAGTGGCTTCTATGACTTGAATTGTAGCTTCAGTGATTTCAGGTCCAATGCCATCACCTTTGAGAACAGCTATGTTGTAAGTTTTGGACATGAGCGATCACCATTCTTGTATTCAACTGCCTTGTAAATATTTCTTTCATTGAGAACTGTTCTATTATTCTTTTGACCACCCCTGTACGAGGATTCTGCATACGCTTGAATGAAATAGAGGTAATAAGAAATGGCGGATAACAAGAGACCATACCCCTGGAATGGAACACGGATCGAATCACCTATGCATTTGGTGAGCTCGACTTTCGATTCGGTTTCTGATGTCAAGAATGAATTTATTTGGCTAAACGTGCATTATCTCTTAATTGTGGTGAGTGCGGTGCCTCTGTTTCCAGCTAAAAGAGAAGTGTTCGCGTGGATAAAAGACGGCAAGAAAACTATCGACGTCCGAAAGGGCAAGGCTCGGCGCGGCGAGGTCGCCGTATTCCAATTTGGAAGAAACTGCCTGAGACGGAGGATTATCAAGAAAGAAACAGGACGGCTCACGGATGTCATAAAAGCAGACAATTATCGGTCAATTATTCCCACCGCAAAAAGCCTTCAAGAAGCCCAAGATTATCTGCGTGGAATCTACGAAGAGTTCAATGGACTTTTTACAGCCTACTATCTTGAACCAAGCTGAATGAAGCCCTTACCAGCTTCGAAGGACTATCATGGTGTTGCTCTTCATGATGCCCTCAACACGTCGAATTTTCTCGATGCACTCGTTAACTTCTACTACGTTCATGCCACTAATGACGGCTACAATGTCGTACTCGCCTGTTACTTCATAAATTGTCTCAACGTTTGGAATCTCCTGAATCTTTTTTGAAACTTCCTGCGTAGGCAGCGAAGGGTCAACTGAGAGCAACGCTACAGCTTCAGCGCCTTCAGCCACGCCGATTTTAACCGTGAACTTCCGTATCACACCTGAATCTAAAAGAGTTTTAATTCTTTTTCTGACAGCTCCTTCGCTTAGGTCTATTTTCTTTCCGATGTCGATGTATCCGGCTCTTCCGTTGTCTTTGAGGATTTTTATTATTTCTTTATCTTTTTCATCCATTGTACTCGCCTGAATAGTTTCTGTTGAGTTTCCATTTAACGATTTCTGTACTTCGTTATGGAAGTCGCTGCGGATTCCGTTGTCGTCTGGGCGGCGCCTTGCTTTTTTCGTAAACGCTGTAGAAAGCAGGCATTGAAAACTGTCCCATTTAGGACATTAGAAGTCTAATATGTTACAAATAAGTCGCAATGTTTAAAAGAAGCGTGGGGCACTCAAAATGATATTTCGGATAAAATAAATGTGATAGCAAGATGAGTAAACAAACACCAAGTTTGGAAACGCAAGAGGTGAAGGCAATGAAAACTAAATGCCCAGACTGCGACGCAGATCTCGATGTTCCCAAGGACACGACGAAAGGAGAAATTCTGAGTTGCCCTGGCTGTGGATTGGAACTCGAAGTGAAGCAAGTAAACGGCGGATGCGTAGACCTTCAAGAGTTCACTCATGAAGGAGAAGACTGGGGCGAATAAACAGTATCCACCGAAAGCGCCAAAAACACTTTCACACACTATCTAAACTCATCTCCCAAATCTCTTTTATTCAAAATTTTCCACGGGATGCAACCAACCGATGAGCATTGGACTTCTCTATGAACGTTCAGAAAGCGACGAGAACGGGATAAAACTCACAGCAGAAGAACTAGGCGTAAACTTGATTTTTGTCCCGTTCCGCAAAATCGCCGTTTCCATCTGCAAGAACGGGTTCAACATCGCAAGTAAAGGCAAAAACTTCACCGACACCGTCAAAGACATCGCCGTCATATTGAACCGCGCCCAAAGCAAAAACCGCAGACTCTACGCTGCTCATGCAATGGAAGTCTTCGGAAAAAAAGTCATCAACCCCTCAACTATAGAGTTCGAATGCTACAGCAAATTCCGGACTCTCATGCACCTTTGGGCTGTCGGGATACCTATCCCCAAAACCGTCTACGTTCCATGTGACCGGTTTGAGACCCTGAAAGACGGCAGAGTAATCCACAACGAAGCCGACATCGCGGACCTGCTGCAGCAGGAAATCGGCGACGATATAGTAATTAAACCTGACGCGGGTACTCACGGCAAAGCCATTGTCCTATCCAAGAACCGCGAAGAACTCATTACCAACATCCAAAAAACAGAAACTTCCATAATAAACCCTATAGGCATTTTAGCCCAAGAACTTGTCCAGAAATGGTTCTACGACCTTAGAATAATTGTCTACAAAGAAAAGCGTAAGGACCCAGTCTGCCATCCAGTGGCCATGGCAAGAGCGGGACTCAACGATTTCCGCACCAACACTTTCTTGGGCAATCTGGTGTTCGATGCAAAACTGCCCCAGCATATCCGCGAGTTAGCCGTGAAATGCAGCAAGGCTCTAAGCAAAGAACATGACGCTTGGGTATTTGCGTTAGACGCCATGATAGACGTAGGCAAAAACAAAAACATCGACGACGAAACCCTCAAAGATGAACTCGCCAAAGCAGCCATTCCGTTCAAAGCCGTCACAAAAGTCAAGCAGGACGACTCGCGACTGCGAGATTTCAAAGCATGGAACGGGCAACTCGAAGCAGCAGTTAATGATTATATGAGCTCCGAATCCTACGTTAAGGTTAAAAATATAATCGAACAAAACGTTGAAACCAACCGTCTTAACGTGGTCTTTCATGAGGCCAACAGCTGCCCAGACTTCTGGGAGAACACTCGCCTCGTCGCAGGCATCAACGTTGCAGTTCCCCTCATCAAAGGCGCCCAAAGCCTAACACAATGAATCAAGGAGAAAAGCTAATGTTAAAAATCGGAATAATAGGCGGCACAGGATACGTTGGCGGAGAACTCCTACGCATACTGCTGCTTCATCCGCAAGTAGGAGTAACCATGGTAACTTCGCGCCAGAGCGCAGGCGAATACATCTTCAACTCACACCCTAACCTCCGCGGAATTACGCAACTAAAATTCGTCCCTCAAGACATCGCAGAACTAAAGAAGAACTGCGACTTAGTCTTCACTTCCACCCCGCATGGAGGCTCAGTGAACCTTGTTCCTAAACTTCTTGAAGCTGGATTGAAGGTTATCGACATGAGTGCAGACTTCCGCCTTAAAAACCCCGCCGACTACGAAACCTGGTACGGGTGGAAACACGCTCAACCCGAACTGCTCAAAGAAGCAGTGTACGGCTTGCCAGAGCTTCACCGAGAAGAAATAAAGAAGGCGCAACTAGTCGCCTGTCCAGGCTGCATGGCGACGGCCACCATTCTTGCTCTCGCGCCTTTCGTGAAAGCAGGCTTAGTAGAAAGCAACCGCATAGTCGCCGACCTAAAAGTCGGCTCATCTGGAGGCGGCAGCAAACCCTCCATCGCCTCACATCATCCTGAACGTTTCGGGGGCGTCCGACCGTACAAAGTCGTCATGCACCGCCACATCGCCGAGGTCGAACAAGAAGTTAACGCGTTAACAAGCGAACCCGTCACCGTTTCGTTCTCGCCCCATGCTGTCAACATGGTACGCGGCATCCTAGCTACAATCCATGTTTTTCCCAAGCAGCCTCTGGCAGTCAAAGATGTCTGGAAGACCCTACGCGGACAATATGAAGGCGAACCTTTCATACGCTTCGTCAAGTACCTAAAAGGTTGCTACCAGCTACCTGACCCCAAAGTAACCTTGGGCACTAACTTCTGCGACTTAGGCTTCGAGCTGGACCCTCACGCGAATCGGCTGCTGTTGTTCTCAGCCATTGACAACATGGTGAAGGGCGCTTCGGGTCAAGGCGTCCAATGCCTAAACCTCATGATGGGAATAGAGGAGACCACGGGCTTGAAGAGCACGGGTTTCCATCCGATGTGATCTACCATGCTACTTGTTGTGAAGATGGGCGGAAGCATCCTCAAAGAAGGCGCCTCAACCAACCTGGTCGCCGACTTGAAAACCCTGCTAAACGGCAACAAGGTGCTTCTCGTTCACGGCGGAGGAGCAGAAGTCACCGAAATCGCCTCCAAACTCGGCAAAGAACAGAAATTCATCGTCTCACCCGAAGGCTTCAGAAGCCGCTACACAGACAAGGAAACCATAGAAATCTACAGCATGGTGATGGCAGGCAAAATCAACAAGCAAATTGTTCTCGCGCTGTTGAGCCAAGGCATCCCCGCCGTCGGCTTGTCAGGGTTGGATGCGTCGATTTTGAAGGCGGAACGCAAGAAACGCCTCATAGCCGTTGATGAACAAGGACGCAAACGCGTCATCGACGGGGGCTACACTGGAAAAATAAACGAAGTCAACGTGGACCTGCTGCATCTTCTGCTTGAAAAAGGCTACGTGCCAATAGTCACACCTATTGCTGTAAGCGAGGAGTACGAACCGCTCAACGTGGACGGCGACAGGACAGCCGCCGTAATCGCGGGCGCACTTAAAGCCGACCGCCTTATCCTACTTACGGATGTGCAGGGTTTGATGTTGAAGGGCGAGCGGATTCCAAAAATCAGCGCTTCAGAAGTCAAAGAAGTCCTCAGCAGCATCGGGGCGGGGATGAGCACCAAAGTGCACGCCGCGCTCGAAGCGCTTAATCAAGGCGTCAGCGAAGTCCTAATTACCTCAGGCGCCGGCACAACGCCTATTTCTTCAGCGCTGAAACACGAAACTGGGACCGTGATAACCCGTGAATGAACAAGAAATAATTGAAGCAGAAAATCAGCTGATGGCGAATGTCTTCGCCAAGAAATCCCTTGTCCTAGCCCGCGGCAAAGGCGCCGTCGTATGGGACATAAACGGCAAAGAATACATAGACTGCACAGGCAGCTATGGCGTTGCGCTACTCGGACACAGCCACCCAAAAGTGGTTAAGGCAATCTGCGAACAAGCAGAGAAGCTCATCTCGTGCCACGCCAGCTTTTACAACGACAAACGCAGCGAATTCCTCAAGAAACTCGTAGCCATAACGCCTAAAGGACTGAACAAAGCGTTTCTTTCAAACAGCGGCGCCGAAGCAGTTGAATGCGCCATAAAACTTGCACGCAAGTTCACGGGCAAACCGGAAATCATCGCCATGATGGGCGCTTTCCACGGCAAAACCATGGGCGCACTGTCCGCCACATGGGACAAGAAGTACCGCGAACCGTTCCAGCCGCTGGTGCCCGAATTTAAGCACGTTCCCCCCGACAACCTGGACAAAGTGCGGGAAGCAATAACGGAGAAAACCGCTGCCGTCCTCGCTGAACCAGTCCGCGGCGAAGGCGGAGTACGTGTGCCACCCGACGGTTTCCTAAAGGGTTTGAGAGAAGTCTGCGATGAGAGAAATGTGCTTTTGATGTTTGATGAAGTACAAACTGGCTTCGGGCGGACAGGCAAGCTTTTTGCCTGCGAGCACGCGGGCATAGTTCCGGACGTGATGTGCCTCGCGAAGCCAGTGGCAGGCGGCTTGCCCATAGGTGTGACAATAGCCAAAGAAAACATAATGTCCTCGCTCAAACTCGGCGAACACTCAACCACGTTCAGCGGAAGCCCGTTGGTTTGCGCTGCAGGATGTGCTGCCATAGACGCGGTTCTGGAAGAGAAGCTTGCAGAACGCGCCGCAGAGAACGGCAAATATTTCAAAGATAAGCTGGAGGAACTACAGCGAAAGCATACGATCGTGAAAGAAGTGCGGGGCTTAGGCTTAATGCTGGGCGTGGAACTCAGATACGACGTCCTATCCGTGATACTCAAAGCCAAAGACCAGGGTATATTAATCCTTGACGCTGGGCGGAACGTGCTTCGTTTCCTGCCGCCCTTGGTCATCAGCAAAGAACAAATTGACAAGGTAGTTATCGTTCTCGATGAAGTTTTAGGGGAAGAAGAAAATGCAAGAGCAAGCAGTACGCCTTCTAACTAACCTACTGGGCATCTACAGCCCTTCAGGAAAAGAGGAGGACATAGCCAACTTCCTCGCTTTAGAAATGAAGAAACTTGGCTTCCAAGTTGGAATAGACACAATCGGAAACGTCATCGGCGTGGTCGGCGAAGGCGAACCCACCATTCTGCTTTGCGGACACATGGACACCGTTCCAGGGCATCTTCCGCTGCGGGTTGAAGAAGGCAAAATCTACGCCCGCGGCGCAGTGGACGCGAAAGGTCCGCTGGCAGCGATGGTTGTGGCTGCAGCCGAAGTGGCTAAGGAACCAGCGTTTCACGGCAAAGTCTTGATTGCCGCCGTCATTGAAGAAGAAGCCACCAGCAGAGGCGTCAGACACCTGATAACTCAGGGAATCAATGCGAGCTACGCCATTTTCGGGGAGCCAAGCGGCGTCGGAAACGTAACCATAGGCTACAAAGGTCAAATACAGCTGAAAGTCATCTGCAAAACTCAGACAGGTCATTCTTCCACGCCATGGCTTTATGAGAACGCGCTTGAGAAAGCCTATGAGCTGTGGCTGCAGATTAAGAACAGTTTTCCGTTAGACCCGAAAGACAGTCCCTTCAATGCTGTGACTGCTTGCCTTACAAAAGTGATGGGTGGAAGAGCCACCTCAGTCATTCCCTTTGAAAGTGAAATGCACATAGACATCCGAGTTCCGCCCCAATTCACCACCGCGCAGGTCTACGGAACCATCGAGAAAATAATTGAACAGTATGCAGCGGCTAATCCTAAGGTTTCGGTGAAGGCTTCGGTTGATGACACGGTGGAGCCATTTGAGGTAGACAAGGCTTCTCCGCTGGTACATGCTTTGTCCGCTTCCGTCCGCAAAGTCTTCAGCAAACCCGCGACGCTGCTGCGGAAAACTGGAACAGGCGACATGAACATTCTTGGACACGCTATGAACCTGCCCATTGTAACTTATGGACCGGGCGATTCACATCTGGACCATACGCTGGAAGAGCACATAGTCATAAACGAATACTTGGACAGCATCCAAGTTTACAAGGAAACGCTGCTGAAACTGGCTGAACTGCATAATCACAAAAATGCAAATGAAAACGGAAGCCAGCCAACCTGAGGTCGAGTTTTCCGTTTCTTTTCAAGGCTACCACTGAGCGGACAGGCTGGAAACATGTATTTCGTAGTGGTCAATGTCCAAACTGGACGGTGAGATGTAAAAGATGGCCTGTTTTGTTTCGTTACTTCCCAGAAGGAATCTGTAGCCTCCCGTTGCCGTAACAGGCTGCGCCGCGGAAGACCGAGTGTCAGCCGCCTCTGAAGACGGAATGACGCTGCCGTTCCAACTGTAGAGCGTCACCGCCAAGTTGATGATTGACACGTAACTGCCAGTCGGTAATCTGCCAATCGGTGCGTTGCCGTCGGTGCCGTTCTTAGTATCCACTGCGGTGTAGTCGTTTCTGACCGTGACGCCGATCATCAGATATGGATCTCCGCCACGGAATAGCATCTGGTAGTTTCCTCCGCCCAGACTCCAACCCCAGAAGGACACCGCAACGGACCTGTTGTCTGTGAGCTCCAGCACTCTTCGTGATGAAAAGGGTCCGCTGCCGCTGGACCATGGAGTATTGTTGAATGGATATGGAAGGGAGGATCCGTATTGATAACCAGCTGCTGTGGATACGAGAAAAATCTTTGTCTGGTTTTCCTCGGATGTTGCCAGGTACTGAGATGCCGCTGGGGGTTTCATGTTGTATAAGGATTGATCCCAATTCGCCACAGTGTCAAGCTGGGTGATTAGTGCATCACGCCCACTTATTACATCGTTAAGTTGGCTGATTTGGCTGTCCCTTTCATCAATTGCGCTTTGCAGAGACAGTGTTTTGCTGTCCCTCTCATCAAGTGCGTTTTGCAGAGACTGCGTTTTGTTATACTCGATTGCGGCTAACGCCGAGGTCATGATTAAAAGGAGAACAAGTGCCACTGCCGTCGTTTTCAGGATAATGCTCTTCTTTGGGATGGGGGCTTTTCCGTTTTGTTTTTCTCCAGATTTGGTTGCCTTCTCCACCGTTTCAACGCTTAGTAGTGCATCTTTTCCTTGGTCTGACAGGGTGTATTTTCCATACTCATCCGTTTTCACTAAGTCGTTCAACTTGTTTAGGTGATGTTGAAGGTGCCCGCTACTGTCAATGCCGAGTTTCTTCTTCAAATCGGCAAACCCTTGAGGTCCTTCACTTAAAGCCTTCAGAATTATTATGCGGGTTGGATGCCCAAGGGCATCAAAAACTTCAGCACGTCGTTTGTCTGCTTCCACATCGTCTGTCCCGTTGACCATGCGCGTCCCCGTTGCACTATTATCGTTTCGCTATTTAATGTCTCGTTCTTAGACCAAAACCACAAAACAGCCTTGCATTTTGCTAGTGCGTCTTTTTCCAGTCTACGTTTCTGGACAACGGCTTTAGCATCCTTCAACAGCACTGGCTTAAACCAAGAACGCGCGGAATGGCTTTGGCTTGGGAGGCTAAATTTTGTCTAGTTTGAATTCTTCGTGAATGGCACGAACGACTGTAGTTCCATCTTTCTCTTTAACGACGAACGAGATGTTCAACTCCGAAGAGCCCTGGGCAATCATTCGGATGTTTATGCCCGCGTTAGCCACTGTGGAGAAGATTTTCGAAGCCACTCCACGCGCGCCCTTCATGTTAGCACCCATCACAGCTACTACTACAACGTCGTCTTCCGCGGTTACCTCGCTGACTAAACCTCCGCCCAACAATGCTATCTCCAACGTGCTGAGGGCTCTGCCCACGAGGCTACGGCGGATGACGAGAGATATGTTTGCTTCCGAGACCGCTGTGGAAATCATCATGATGTTGATGTTGTTCTTGCCAAGCACATCAAAAACTTTGGCGTAGCTTCCAGGCGCACCAACCATGCTTGCGCCGTTCACGTTAACCATGGCTACGTCCTTGATGAGTGCCACGGCTTTGACGGCTTCGGTGACTTTTGCGCTGGGTTCTTTGGTTATGAGAGTTCCCTGGTTATCCGGGTGAAAAATGCTGCGTATCCGTACTGGTATGTTTTCTTTGATAACTGGCCCCAACGCCCGTGGGTGCATGGCTTTGGCTCCGAAAATCGCCATTTCTGCAGCTTCCTGATAGCTGAGCTGGGGCAGCATTCGGGCGGCAGGAACAATTTTGGGGTCAGAGGTCATTATGCCGTCGACGTCAGTCCATATCCAGACTTCGTCAGCCTGCAGTGCCACGCCTAGGATGGTTGCGGTATAATCTGAGCCTCCCCGTCCAACCGTGGTAACGATGCCATCCTGATCAGCAGCGATGAAACCGGTTACGACTGGAATAACGCCCTTCTCGAATAGTGGTCCGAGGCGTTCGCGGATGAGGTGAGTGGTGAAATTCATCAATGGGTCGGCTTCGCCGAAGTTTGAGTCGGTAACTATGCCCGCTTCTTTGCCTGTGAAGCATTGGGTTTCGATTTTATGGTCTTCTATAGCGCCCCAAACAATGGGTGCAGACAACCGTTCCCCAAAAGAGGCGACGTAGTCTTTGGATTTTGGTGTAAGTTCGCCGACATAGCATATGCCTGTTAAGACTTTTTCCAGTTCAGAGATTGTTTTTTCTGTGATTTGGTTTACTTCTTTTTGGATTTGTTTGCTGGTGATGGCGGTTGAAATTGCTTCTAGATGCTTTTGGAGTAGTTCTTTTGTGAAGGCTTCGATGTGTTTTGCATCGCTTTTCTTGGCTTGGCAAGCAACCTCAATCAAACTGTTAGTGACGCCTGCCAATGCCGAAACCACAACGGCAACTCTGCAATCGTTTTTAGCATACTGTGTAACTAAATCGGCAACGTGGCGTATGTTTTCACCTGTGCCAACGCTGGTTCCGCCGAACTTCATCACTATCTTTTTCATTTTAATCGCTCTCTATGTTAATAGTTTAGTTGCTAACTTATGTCTAATGTCTAAGAGGTCTCTTAAAACTGCACTGGCAGTTTCCATGCCGCCTGCTCCTCTGCCGATGAGGGTTTCTTCTCCTGCAAATTCTGTAAAGAAGGTTATTGCGTTTAGAACTCCGCTGACGCATAAGGGATTGTTTTTGGCTATTTCCATAGGTTTAACTGTTGGCGTGTCGCCGTCTATTGAACCTATGAGCTTGATTGTATTGCCCCTCTTTGAAGCTTCATCAAGCGCTTGCAAAGACACATCGCGGATGCCCGTTATGTCTACGTTTTTTAAAGTTATTTTCTTGTTCATTATCCAGTTCGCCAAGATGACTACTTTGCAGGCGGTATCGAATCCGTCAATGTCCATGGACGGTTCTCTCTCGGCGTAACCAAGCTTCTGTGTATTTGTAAGCGCTTCTTGGAAGGTTACGCGGTTTTGAGACATTTCCGTTAGTATGTAGTTAGTTGTGCCGTTTAATATGCCTCGTATGGCAAGTATTTTGTCCCCTTCGAGGCATCTTTTGGCGAACTCGAGCATGGGTGTTCCACCGCCGACTGTGCCGCTGAATCGGAGGTAAACCTTGTTGTACTCTGCCAGTTCTGTGAGTGCTGGCATGGCTAAGGCTAATGGTCCCTTGTTGGTTGTAACAACGTGTTTCCCTGTTTTGAACGCTTCAATGATGTGTGATAGAGCTGGTTCACCGTTTTTGATGTTGACGGGCGTGACTTCAACAACCACTTCTGCTTCAACCGACTCAACAACATCTAGCGCAGGCATTCCTGGGCGACCAAAATCGGGATCAGCGGATATTGGGTAACCCCGTTGCCTAATCGCTTCCAGCTTTTCGGGGCTTAGACCTCTTGGGTTTATAACCGCGCCATCTATATCGGCGATAGCAACGATTTTTGGGTTAAACCCGTTATCCTTAACCTTTTCAGCATATTTGCGAGCGAGAATGGTAGTTACGCTCTTCCCGACTACGCCATAGCCAACTAAAATAATCCTCATGCCTTCACCCGCGCCACAGCCTCTTCCGCCTGCGTTTTTAGCCCCAGTGCACGTTCGATGGCTTCCGTTTCCGCATCAACTTCCAGCGGTTTCTCACTCATCTGCACCGCGGTGTCGGGGTCTTTCAGCCCGTGCCCAGTTGTCACGCAGACTACGCGTTCGTCTTTGTCGATTACTCCGTTTTGGATGAGCTTGATTAAGCCAGCAATAGATGAGGCGCTGGCGGGCTCCACGAATATGCCTTCCACCCGCGCCAGAAGCTTCTGCGCAGCCAAAATCTCCTCGTCAGTCACGGTTTCAGCTGTGCCTCCTGAGTTGCGTATGGCGTTGACGGCTTTCTTCCAGCTGACGGGCGCGCCGATTCTGATGGCTGTGGCTAAAGTTTCAGGTTTCGCAACGGGTACCATTTTCTCGCTTCCAGTCTTTATCATCTGGGCGATGGGCGCTGAACCTGCTGCTTGGATGCCTGTCATCTTTGGAAGCGAGTTTACTAAGCCGAGTTGGTGGAATTCGCTGAAGCCTTTCCAGATGGCGCTGATGTTTCCCGCGTTGCCCACGGGCACGACAACTCTGTCGGGCGCTTCTTGGTCCAGTTGGTCGCAGATTTCGAAGCCCAGCGACTTTTGTCCCTCCACCCTGAACGGGTTAATTGAGTTCAACAAGTAAATGCTGCGGTGCTTCTCCGCCAACTTCAGCACAATGTCCAAGGCTTGGTCAAAGTTACCGCGCACTTGGAGAACTTTAGCACCGTAAATCATAGCCTGCGCCAACTTGCCATATGCAATTTTGCCTGAGGGGATTAGCACGGTACATCGCATGCCTGCTTTCGCAGCGTAAGCTGCCAGCGAAGCCGAAGTGTTCCCCGTGGAAGCGCAGATTACGGATTTGGCTCCGAGTTCCACGGCTTTGGAAACGCCCACGGTCATGCCTCTATCTTTGAAGGAGCCGGTGGGGTTTTCGCCCTCGTTCTTAACGTATAACTGCATGAGTCCTAACTGTTTCCCAAGGCGGTGGCAAGAGTGCAGCCCAGTTCCGCCTTCGTTGAGCGAGACGATTTTGCTGATGTCTTCGATGGGCATGAAGTCTTTGTACCGCCACACCGAAAGCGGCACGTTCCGCCAGTCGCTTTTCTTGAGCTTCCGCTTCAGTTCGGCAAAATCGTATTTGACCTCGAGGAGGTCTCCGCATTTTCTGCAGAAATATACAATTTCGTTTATGTCATATTTGGTTCCGCAGTTAATGCATTGTTGGTGGTTCACTTTTTTCACTTCTCCGTTAGGCGCTTCATTTCTGAACTTGCAAGATTATTGTCTGTAATTATTAATATTGCTGTGGTTCCGAACGGTTGGACGCGCGCTTAGCCAACCAAATTCGTGAGTGCCTCGTAGGCTTTTAGACTGTCTTTCTTCTCAACCACGATGACTGTTTCAGTCCAGCAGGAAATAAACTCTATTATGTTCACGTTTTGCTCCGCCAGCAACGTCGTCAGGAACGCCACGACCCCCGGGGTGTTTTCCAGTTCTTCAGGTGAGTTGACAACTATCATGGTGCAATTGTCGTGCCTTACGAGCGTGCTGATGCGCTCTGGGAGGTCCGCTCGGTCCAGCAGGTATACAAACTTGCCTGGCAGGTCCACTTTCATTCCGCTTTTGGTGGAGATTTCCATAGCGGTTATGATGACGCTCTTGCGGTCGTAAACTGCTATACCACTCCGTTTCAGGAGTTGTAGGACTTTTTCTTCTCTTTTCTGCTTGTGCTTTTGTAGTTCCGCGGAGAATCGGCGTAAGGCAGCTTTTGTGGCTGTTGTGTTACTTATCTTTAGGTCTAGTTGTATCTGTCGAGATAGTTCGCTGAGGTTAACGATGCCTTTCTCCAAAGCCTCCAGCAAATAAGGCTTGTTTCTTAGGTAGTCTCGCACATTCTTCGCGGTTGTCATAAACCAAAAGTGTATCATTTTGGACATTTAAAGCTTGTTATGTTACAAAAAAGTCGTAAAGTTTAAAAACGCCGCGTGGAAGGTTAGAGGAATAATTCCTATTTCAAAAACGGGGGAGCAAAATACGGAAAAAATCGTCCTAGCTTACAGCGGCGGACTAGACACGTCCGTTCTCGTCAAGTACATTCAAGAAAAATATGACGCCGAAGTCATAACAGTCACCGTAGACGTAGGGCAACAGGAAGACCTCAAAGTGGCAGAAGAAAAAGCCAAAAAACTCGGCGTTCTAAAGCATTTTTCAATCGACGCTCGAACAGAGTTCGTTTCAAACTACGTTTATCCAGCCGTCAAAGCCAATGCGCTTTACGAAGGCAAGTATCCCATAAGCACCAGCCTTAGCCGACCACTAATCGCTTCAAAAATGGTTGAAGTCGCCGAGAAAGAAGGCGCAACCGGCTTAGCCCACGGGTGCACTGGCAGAGGCAACGACCAAGTCCGCTTTGATGTTACTCTCGGTTCGTTGGCGCCAGATATGAAGATAATTGCTCCAGTCCGTGAGTGGGGCATGACCCGTGAGGAAGAAATTAAATATGCAAAGAAAAAGGGTATCCCAGTTTCCACCGCGGCGAAGAAGTACAGCATAGACGCTAGTGTCTGGGGAAGAGCCATTGAATGTGGATGTCTCGAAGACGCTAGCCAGGAACCGCCAGAAGACGCTTATGAGTGGACTGTTTCACCTGAGAAAGCTCCGAACGCTCCGGAATATGTGACAATCAAATTTGAAGCGGGAACGCCTGTTGCAGTAAACGACGCCAAGCTGAAGCCTCTTGAAATCGTCGAATCGCTAAATAAGACCGCGGGCAAGCATGGCGTCGGGCGTATAGACCACATTGAAGATCGCTTGGTAGGTATCAAATCCCGTGAAGTTTACGAGTGTCCAGCTGCGACAGTTATTTTGGAAGCACATAAAGACCTTGAGAAAATGGTGATGACGCGCCACGAAGTATTGTTCAAACAGCAAATCGATGCGGAGTGGGCTTACCTTGCTTATGTGGGCTTGTGGATGGATCCTTTGAAAGAAGACCTTGACGCTTTCATCGACAAGTCACAGGAAAACGTGAACGGCGAAGTGAAACTCAAACTTTTCAAGGGTGGACTCCGAGTCGTCGGTCGCTCGTCACCCATGTCATTGTATGACAAGAACTTGGCTAACTACAACATCAAGACCTCGTTTAATCAATCTTATTCAAAGGGTTTCATTGAACTGTGGGGTCTCCAAACCAGAATGCACAACGCGTTGAAGCGGTCGGTTAAGAAACGAAAAGTGCCCAAGTCGAAGTGACAAAGTCAATCGGCAAAAACTCGTGGATGTGAACTCATGTCGAAAATACTGCACGGCGGAAGACTCGGATCAATGCGAGAAGACGTGGCCAAGTTCACGTCATCGATAAGAGACGACACTCGGCTGCTCAGCGCTGTCATAGCTATAAATAAAGCTCACGTAGTTATGCTGACGGAACAGAAAATTATCCAGAAACAAGATGGCGCCAAACTTCTCGCCGCATTATTGAAGCATTCTGACATGAAGTTGGACCCTTCTATGGAAGATGTCCATATGGCGGTAGAAGAAGCAGTCCTTGCAGATGCAGGACCTGAAGTTGGCGGAAACCTTCACATTGCAAAAAGCCGGAACGACCAAGTAACCACGGCAATCCGAATGGCGCTACGCGCTGAATTGCTTTCGCTTATGCGTTCCGTGGCACATGTGCAGGATCACTTGGCTGAAACAGCAGAGGAACACGTTAGCACGGTCATTTTGGAGTATACTCATCTGCAGCCAGCGCAGCCAGTCACCTTCGCGCATTATTTGCTGTCCTACGTTGAGGGGTTAGAACGAGACCTGCAAAGAATCCAAAGTGTTTATGGGCGGGTTAACCTTTGTCCGTTGGGCGCAGGAGCCTTAGCCACGACGAGTTTTCCGATAGATCGTGACAGAACGGCTGAGCTTTTGGGTTTCAGCGGCTTAGTGGAAAATTCAATTGACGCCGTTGGCAGCCGAGATTTTATCACGGAAACTCTCGCTGCACTCACTCTTATCGCTTTAAACCTAAGCCGCTTCGCTGAGGACCTTATCATTTGGAGTTCGCCAGACTTCGGAGTAGTGGAGCTTCCAGACGAATTCACCAGCACAAGCAGCATCATGCCTCAAAAGAAAAACCCCGAAGCCTTGGAGGTGATTCGCGCCCGAGCTAGCCACGTGCTGGGCAACTTTGTGGCTTCTGCTGCTGCGGTTAAGAGTTTGCCGTCAACTTACAACCTTGACTTCCAGGAGATCACGCCTAAGCTCTGGGAATCAATAGATACAGTCCGCGCTTCACTAGACATGCTCCACAAACTCGTACCGAAACTGAAAGTGACCGCAGACATTTCTGCCAAAGCTTCAGCTAGTTTTGTGGCTGCAACTGAGCTAGCTAACGTGCTGGTCAGGAAGTACAATGTACCTTTTCGTACAGCCCACAAAATAGTTGGAGCTCTTGTAAAATCGCTGGTGGAGTCGAAACTCACTTTCGCAGATGCAACGCCTAGACTGCTGCAGAAAGCGGCTGAGAAAGTGGCAGGCATCAAACTGTTGGTCAAAGCTGAGGACATCTGTGAGCTCGCTAATCCGCTGAAACTAGTCGAAAGCCACAAGGTCAAAGGCGGACCGGCGCCAGTTGAAGTTAAGAGAGCGTTGGCTGCAAGGGAAAAGCAGTTGCTTCTCACCAAATCCAATATATCTAAGATGGATAAGGAGCTTGAAGAAGCTGAAAACAAACTGGACGCAACAGTTAAACAGTTCACCGGGAACTTGCGCAAGAGCGCAACATTTAAAAATTTAACCTGATAGGTAGAATAGGGCTTTGGTCCAAGAACATAACTCCTGCAAAAGCAAAAAAGCGGTTCTGGTCTTAGAAGACGGCACCTTTTTCGTCGGCAAGGGATTTGGAGCATCCCGGAAGTTAACAGGCGAAGTTGTGTTCTCAACTTCTATGGTTGGTTACCCTGAAGCATTGACAGACCCGTCGTATAAGGGACAGATTCTTGCCTTGACTTATCCGCTTGTTGGCAACTATGGTGTTCCGCCCTACGACTTGAACCTTGGGCTTCCGCTGTATTTTGAGTCCGACCGCATCCAAACATCAGGCTTAATTATTCATGAACTATGTGTGGAACCGAATCACTGGGCTTCGACGCGGACGCTGGACAAGTGGCTATCGGACGAGAACATACCTGGAATTTACGGCATTGACACAAGACGCCTCACCAAGAAACTACGAACGTACGGTGTCATGCTTGGCTTAATCCAAACGTGTGAGGAAGGCGAAGAACCAGACCTTGATGGACTTCTCAAAGAAGCTAAGAACATACCTGACCCCAATGCAACTGACTTGGTTAAGGAAGTCTCCGTGAAGGAACCTGTCCACTACAAAGTTGACGGCGAACACACCGCCGTCCTAATTGACTGCGGAGTTAAAAACAGCATCATACGGAACCTCTTGAAACGCGGAATAAATGTGGTCCAGGTACCTTATGACTTCTCAGCTGAAGAGATCATGAAGTACCATCCAGACGGAATTTTCCTAAGCAACGGTCCCGGAGACCCGAAGAAATGCGTTAAAACCGTGGAAAGCGTCCGAGAACTCGTCGAAAAAGTTCCTTTGATGGGCATTTGCTTGGGCGCGCAGATACTAGCGTTATCCGTGGGCGGAGATACTTACAAACTGAAGTTTGGCCACCGTTCCCAAAATCAGCCCGCGCTAGACGTTAACAATAACCGCTGCTACATCACCACTCAAAACCATGGCTTCGCCATCGACACAGAATGCTTCTGCAGAATACCGCTGGAACCGTGGTTCATAAACGCCAACGACAGAACAATCGAAGGCGTTAAGCACAAGACCAAGCCCGTTTTCGCTGTGCAGTGGCATCCTGAAGCGTCGCCGGGACCATACGACACCGAGTTTCTCTTCGATATATTCCTGAAAAACATGGAGGCTGCAAAATAATGCCGAAGTTCGACTGGATAAAGAAAGTTCTGGTCCTCGGAAGCGGTGCCATAAAAATCGGAGAAGCAGCTGAATTCGATTACTCAGGCAGTCAATGCCTCAAAGCCCTAAAAGAGGAGGGCATCGAAACCGTCCTGATTAACCCGAACATAGCCACTATCCAAACGGACCCGCGTTTGTCGGGGAAAGTGTACCTTCTCCCAGTAACACCGGAGTACGTTGAAAAAGTCATCCAGAAAGAAAAGCCCGACGGCATCCTCCTTGGCTTCGGAGGGCAAACAGCGCTGAACTGTGGCCTTGAGCTTGCCAAAACCGGCATCTTGGAAAAGTACAACGTCAAAGTTCTGGGAACACCAGTTCAAGCCATTGAAGACACTGGTGACAGAGAACGTTTCCGCGAAGCCATGCTCAAAGCTGGCGTTCCCCCCTTAAGAAGCAAAGCTGCTACGACAGTTCAAGGAGCGCTTGACGTTGCAGAAGAAATCGGGTACCCCGTAATCGTCCGCGTTGCGTATACTCTCGGAGGCAAAGGGGCAGGCGTTGCCCACAACGATGGGGAACTGAAAGAAATCGTCACCCGCGGATTGGCGCAAAGCAGAATTAGCCAAGTTCTTGTGGAAGAGTACGTGGGGCACTGGAAAGAAGTTGAATATGAGGTCATGCGTGACTACGCTGACAACTGCCTGACTGTTTGCAACATGGAAAACTTTGACCCCATGGGTATACACACAGGGGACTCCATAGTCGTGGCGCCTTCGCAGACCATGACCAACCGCGAATATCATCTTATCAGGTCAACGTCGATAAATGCAATACGGGCGTTAGGCATAGTGGGCGAATGTAACATTCAGTGGGCGTTGCATCCGAAGTCGGAGGAATACCGGGTTATTGAAGTCAACTCACGCATGTCCCGAAGCTCCGCGCTTGCCAGTAAAGTAACAGGTTATCCGCTGGCTTATATCGCCACAAAATTGACGATTGGCTACACGCTTCCAGAGCTCATAAACAAAGTTACCGAAGTCACCACAGCCTGCTTCGAACCAGCCCTTGATTACATCACAGTAAAAATTCCGCGGTGGGACCTGCAGAAATTCAAGAATGCTGACCGCCATGTAGGTCCCCAGATGCGTTCCGTCGGCGAAGTCATGGCTATTGGACGCTGCTTTGAAGAGGCATTGCAAAAAGCCGTAAGGATGTTGGATACAGGCAAGATAGGATTGGTCTGCAACCCGGAAGATTCAGAGCCTGAACCGATGGACCGGATTAAAGAGGCTTTGGCTAACCCTACAGATGAAAGACTTTTCAAAATAGCAAAAGCTTTGAACATGGGCATCTCAATTGAGGAAATTTACCGCCTAAGCGGTATAGACCCGTTCTTCCTTTACAAAATCCAGAACATCCTCAACATGGAGGCACGGCTTTGTGCGCTGCATCTCAAAGATAGCACAGCGAAGGAGACAGTTCGCGAGGCTAAACGCCTAGGCTTTTCCGATGAGCAGATTGCATTCTGCACCGACACCTCTGAGCCCGAAGTCAGACAGTTTCGCAAGACCGCGGGAATAGTGCCTGCAATCAAGCAGATTGACACGTTGGCGGCTGAATGGCCTGCGAAAACTAACTACCTCTACCTGACTTATGGCGGAGACGAGGACGACATAGAACTCAGCAAAAACAAGAACAAAGTTCTCGTGTTAGGCGCAGGAGTCTTCCGCATAGGCTCAAGTGTGGAGTTTGATTGGTGCGGCGTCAACACCGTCTGGGCATTAAAGAAATATGGCGTCGAAGAAGCTATCATGGTTAACTACAATCCTGAAACGGTGTCCACCGACTATGATGTTTCTGACAAATTGTACTTTGAGGAGCTTACGCTTGAACGGATCTTGGATATTTACGAAAAGGAAAACCCTTCAGGGCTTATAGCCAGCGTGGGGGGTCAAATTCCAAACAACCTTGCTATGAAACTGGCGCATTCAGGCATTAAGTTGTTGGGGACCACTGCGGAAGATGTTGACTTGGCTGAAGATCGGTCAAAATTCAGCGAGTTGCTTGACAAACTTGACATTCCGCAGCCGCCGTGGAGTAGACTTGCCTCAATTGAGGGTGCTAAGCTGTTTGCTGAGAAAATTGGTTACCCAGTTATTGTGCGCCCAAGTTATGTTCTTTCAGGTTCTGCTATGCGGGTTGCTCAAGACGAAATTTCATTGGAGAACTTTTTAAAGTTGGCGGCCAAAGTTTCCCGCGACCACCCCGTGGTCATCTCCAAATTCATTGAAGGCGCTAAGGAAGTTGAGGCAGACGGGGTTTCTGACGGCGAAACCTGTTTGATCGGCGCTATCATTGAGCATATTGAGAACGCGGGCGTTCACAGCGGCGATGCCACCATGACTATTCCGCCTCAGACACTCTCGGCTGAAGTTATGAAGAAAGTTGAGGATGCTACTCAGAAAATCGTGAAAGCCCTGAGAATTAAGGGACCGTATAACATTCAGTATCTTGTGAAGGACGGCGAAGTCAATGTTATCGAATGTAATCTGCGCGCTTCGCGGTCAATGCCTTTTGTGAGCAAAACTCGCGGAGTCAACCTTATAGAGCTGGCGACACTGGCGATGTTGGATAAGAAATTTAGCCTGGCGCTCAAAACGTGCGTTTTGCCGCCTATACGGCATGTGGGCGTGAAAGTTCCGCAGTTCAGCTTTATGCGTTTAAGTGGCGCTGACCCTGTCTTAGGTGTTGAAATGCTCAGCACCGGCGAAGTGGCATGCTTAGGTGAGAACTTCGCTGACGCTTTCTCTAAAGCATTGCAGTCTGCCGAATTCAGAATGCCACCTATGGGCGGTTCCGTGCTCATCACGGTGGGCGGCGACGAACCAAAGAGAAAAGCCGTTGCCTTAGCTAGGGCGTTTGAGGAGATGGGCTTCAAAATCTACGCCACCAAGCACACGGCTGAGGTCATGCAAGCAGAGGGCGTTAAGGTTACGGCGTTGCACAAAGTTAAGGAACCTGAGGCGGACCCGAACATTCTAGATTACCTTCGGGACCGAAAGATAGATTTGGTCATTAACGTGCCCGTGCCGAATAAGCAGACAACCTACACTGAAGTGCTAACGGACGGGTATATCATTCGGCGGCAAGCGGTGGAATTTAATATTCCAGTTATCGTCAACCTTGAGTTGGCATACACGTTGGTGAAGGTTTTGAAGCAGCATAACGGAACTACAATTCGCTCGCTAAACGAGTACATGGATGCACTGCCTTGGAAACTCTGGTAGGCAGAGATCAAGACGCAGATTTTTAATAAACTTTATAATCAGTGCTTAGCTCCGTTTTGTGAAGAAAGGTGCATAATGTGAAGTTTGGTTCGTTTGTTTTTCAACCTGAAAAAGCTGCGGGTTTCGATTTTCATTTGTTGCGTGTTAAGCCGGAAACTGGAATAAGGCTCACTCCGGTGCAAGATATGCATAGCAACATCGCTGTTTTCGCGGACAACGTCGCCGTCCGCAACCACCCAAACTGGATCAGCCAATCAGCGCTAGGTCCGGCAAAGATGGGTAACAGCAACTATAACATTTATTGGGATGTTGTGTGTGCAACGCAGCCTGAACATAGAGCCGAACAATTGGACTACATCGCGGATGTTGACAGGCATTCACAGGGTGTTTGGCTGAACAGCCAGTACTTTGCAGATCATGGTCACTGCATCTGTCCACGCTGCAACGAAAAATGGAAGAAAAGCGGCTTAAGCTGGCTCGAATGGCGCAGAAAAGAAGTCACCGACTACATGGCTCAGGTCCGAGAACGCGTGAAAAAGGAGCTTGTTTTGTCCATTCAACCTGACCCCGTAACCTCCTGCGAGCGCTACGGAGTTAACTTTGATGACTTCGCAGAGCACGCTGACGCATTTAATGTGGTTATGTTCAGCAAAAACTACGCCACACCATGGTACTGGGAAATGCTGGCGCGTGCGTTCAAGAAACTGCTGAAGAAGCCGCTCTACATTAGCCTGTACGTTTTCGGTCCAGGCGACAACCTAGCTGATGTGCCCTCAGCCTCCGAGCTGCTAACGGTTAGTGTCCGCTGTGCGAGG
>Ga0209431_10001249_pt1 | contig 21238 bp, 18 predicted proteins | sample RifCSP13_3_FD_184021 | JGI IMG/M metagenome (GOLD analysis project Ga0209431, IMG submission 184021) | Soil microbial communities from Rifle, Colorado - Rifle CSP2_sed 13_3 (SPAdes) (version 2) | ecosystem: Environmental > Terrestrial > Deep subsurface > Rock core/Sediment | place: Rifle...
GGTTATTAAGGACGGCGTCAGCGGTTTGCTGGTCGAACCGGGCGACAAGGAAGCTATAAGGAAGGCTTTGCTGTATCTCGTGGAAAATCCCAAGAATGCCAAAGCGCTCGGGCAAAAAGCAAATCAAACGGTAAAAGAAAACTTTTCCTCAACTAAAATGGCGGATGAGTATACGGATATATATAACAAACTGACTATTGCGGCCCAAGGCATGAAGGCAAACGTTGTATGAATATAGTTTTTTTTACGCAGGAAGATCCCTTTTACGTCAAGGTCTTTTTCGACGAATTTTTCAGGCAATTTAAGCCTCTGAATGAGATCAAGGCCATCGTTATATCCCGTCCCATGGGCAAAAAGTCCATTTTTGATCTTGCCCGGCAGATGTACAATTTTTACGGTCCCTATGATTTCCTGCGCATGGGATTCAGGTACGCGCACATCAAGGTCATGGGGAAAAGGCCGGTAAGAAAACCGGCGAACGGGTCCGGACCCAGGACTTATACCCTTAAGCAACTGGCCGAACTCCATGGCGTGCGGGTGATAGAGAGAAGCGACCTGAACAGCGGCGATTTCCGGCAGAGCATCAGTCAATACAGTCCGGACCTATTTATTTCCGTCGCCTCACCGATCATATTCAAGAAGGAACTGATAGCCCTGCCGAAGATGGACTGCATCAACGTCCACAACGCGCCGCTGCCGAAGTACCGCGGGATGCTCCCCAATTTCTGGCAGCTCTACCATGGAGAAAAAGAAGCGGGCATCACCATCCACCGGATCGCGGAAGGAATCGACACCGGCGATATTGTTGCCCGGCATTTCGTATCCATCGAGCCTGAAGAAACGCTGCACGACCTGATCATCAAAACGAAGAAAATGGACGCGCGGTTCATGGCGGACGTGATCGAGGACTATCGTCTGGGGAAGGTCACCTGTCGGAAAATGACAGGAGAGGGCAGCTATTTCACTTTCCCCAACAGGAATGATGTGAAAATATTCAAGCAAAGAGGACGGCGTCTCTTATAAGAGAAATAAGATGTTAAACAGCAACTCAAAAAAAATGGTAGTTATAGCTGGATTGTCTATCACTGGATTAGCGGTAGGAAGGTTATTAGGCCGCGAAGGCTTGGCAGTAATTGGCGTTGATGCAAATGGAAGTTGCTCAGGCGGATACTCAAAATATATTAAAAAGGTTGTGCTAAATAATGAGGATGATGATACATTAGTTCATACTTTGGTAAATATTGCTGAAAATCAAGTTGAAAAACCGGTGCTTTTTATTGACAATGATCGATATATTGCAATTGTTGAAAAGTTTAGGCAAAAACTTGAGAAGTACTATACGCTAACTTTACCCCCATCAGATGTTTTGAAGCAATTATTCGACAAGTACTTGTTACACAAGCTTTGTTTGGGTGCAAATATCGATGTGCCTATAACATTTTATGTTAATACAATAGAAGACTACAGGAGATTTGAATATGAGGTCCCTTTGCCATGTATAATAAAGCCGGCATATAGCTATCATAATAAAAAGCTGAAATATAAGGCAAAAATCGTAGAAACAAGAGAAGAAATCCTTCCGAATATTAGAGAAGCAAGTAGTTTGGGTATTCCAATATTACTTCAGGAAATGATTCCTGGTAGTGACGATAATCATTTTTCTGTAGCTGTCTATTTCGATAGACATAACATGCCAATTGCACACTTTACTTCTCAAAAATATTTTCAAACTCCTCAATCATCCGGCATAGGTGTGCTAATGGCTTCAATTAAGGACACCGGCTTCAAAGACATAGCAGTTAAGCTGCTCAATCAAATTAATTATAAAGGAATTGCTGAAATTGAATTCAAAAAGGATAATAGAGATAACAAATTTAAACTAATAGAAGTCAATATTCGTCCATGGATGCAAATCAGCCTCGCTGAAAAATGTGGAATAAATTTTCCATTATTAGCATTCAGAGATGTAACAAACGAAGAGATGGCCTTGATACCAAAAGCACAGAGAGACGCTATTTGGTTATATATGAAGCCGTTAATGATCAATCTGATTAAAAAGGGGAGATATTCGGAAATCCTGATTTTCTTCAAATCGAGAGGATTTGCACGGATCATAAAAGGGGAAATTGTCTTTGCATTGTTTGCTTTGGACGATTTTTCTCCTTTTTTCAAAGATACTATGTTCTCAATTGCAAAATTATTACATCATTCTGTTAAAAAGTAATTTGATTATTTCTATGGTCGGTCTTATTAAGATAACATACATAATTGATCAATTTATCGGCAGGCTTGGTGGTACTGAAAACCAACTACTTAAATTAATTCGTGGATTGGATAAGAATAAATTTCAAGTGCAACTCGTTAGTCTTGACGGCACAGATTGGTTGCAGAAAAACGCTTCGCTTTTTGAATGTGAGTGCAAAATGCTCAGTATAAATAGGACTGACAAGCTATCAACGTATGTAAATTATTTTAAGTTGATTAAATATTTGCAGACCTATAAAGCAGATGTTGTCCACACTTTTTTCCCTTTGAGCAATAGCCTGTGTGTTATGGCAGCGAAGGTAGCAGGGGTGAAGAATATTGTCTCAAGCAGACGCGATTATGGTGAGTGGATGAACAACAAATACCTCATTGCGACGCGGCTGGCAAATCTGGCTGTGAAAAAAATTGTAGTAAATGCACAAAGCGTTAAAGACTTGACCAAAATGATGGAAAAAGTCAGTGATGACAAGATACAAGTTATTCTTAACGGCATAGATACGAGTTTATATCAAAGTGTACATCAGGATTATGACTTAAAAAAAGTGCTGCAAATCCCGGATAGGAACAAGGTAATTGGCATTATAGCGAATTTCAGAGAGATGAAGCATCACCACATTTTTATACAGGCAGCCCATAAAATGCTCAAGACGCGACAGGACATCAGCTTCATTCTGATCGGGGGAGGGTCGCGCGAATCACACATCAAAGCACTTGCTGAATCGCTGAAAATTGCTAATAACGTCTGGTTTTGCGGTCAGCAAGAGGACGTTATCCCCTATCTTTCGATCATGGACGTGGGTATTAACTGCTCGAAACGGGAAGGGCTGTCAAATGCAGTGATGGAATACATGGCAACAGGTGTTCCCTGTGTCGTTTCCGACGCCGGCGGGAATACCGATCTGATAACCCATGATGTCAATGGCTACGTGTTTGCTCTTGACGACTATCAAACCCTTGCACATCTGTCCTTGAAGCTGCTTGCAGACGCACAAACACGGGGGAAATTTATCGCTAAAGCGCGAGAAAAAATAGAGCAGGAAATGAGCATGGAGAAAATGATCGGCAAGTATGAAACTTTATACGAAAATTTAGTTGCAAAGTAACTAAGATAACGCTGTTTTCCCATTGGATAAATTGTTCATATTTTGCTATGAATATTGCAGAAACTTGCAAGGAAGATTGACGAGCGATAATAAATACGTGAGGATATGAGATGGCAATTTTCTCAATTTTCAATAAAATTATTACAAAGCTGAATAAATCATATGAGTTAAGCAAATATAATCCATATACCGTCGCAGAATATTTAAGGAAACAGGGTGCGCAGGTAGGTAATAACTGCATGATTGTGCCCGCGCGACTTGGGACAGAGCCCTATCTGGTAAAAATTGGAAATCATGTCGCGATTGCTCAAGGGGTAAAGTTCATTACACATGACGGAGGCCCCTGGATATTCAGGAGTGAATTACCTGATATTCAGGTTTTCGGTCCGATCATTATAGAAGACAATTGCGTGATTGGAGAGAATGCGCTGATATTCCCGAACGTCAGGATAGGGAAAAACTCCATTGTCGGGGCCGGTTCCGTGGTCATATCGGATGTCCCGCCGGACACGATTGCTATTGGTGTGCCGGCTCGGCCTTTAGGCTCTACTGTAAAATATAAAGAAAAATGTGTTGAAAGATGGAAATTGCAGAGACCTCCTGACTGCGTCATCGGACCAGGTGAGACCTGGTGGAACGCAAAAACATTCCAGGATAACAGGAAGAAATTGCGTGAGCATCTTCTAAAGGTGTTTGAGAAAGATTTGAGATAGGAGCAATCATGAGCAAGATATCTTTTAGAGTCATTTTTCTAATCACGGGAATATTTTTTCTGCTCGGCTGTGACGTGTCTGCCGACAATACAAACAAAGGACAGACTATGGAGAATAAGAAGAGGATAACCTTGTTAGGCGCATCCGTCGGCAAGGCGTGGAACATTAAAGAATTTCCCCTGAGGATGAAGCATGATGATTATATTTTTGAATCAATAGCCTTGTATGACTATGACAAAACGGAAGCATTGGAAGAGGTTCTGATGAGACCCAAAAGAAAATTTCGATTTACCAGGACCTATGTAAAAGGGCTTTTCGAACCAGCCCCCCAAAAACCGGACGTGATAATAATCAAGGAATGCTCGGCATATTTCCCGGGCGATCTCATCTCGTACAAAGAACTTATGAAGAAATGGGTAAAACGTATTCGTGAGGCGAATATCGGGGTCGTCTTGGCTACGGTGGTCCCGGTAACACGCGAACGCTCTCAAACGAGGAAAGGGCAGATCGAAACCATACGCGCATTTAACGATTGGATTCGGGAATATGCAGCGCAGGAAAGGATTGCGCTTCTCGATCTCGAAGCGGCTTTAAGAACAAATGCCGTGAATCGGTTTCTTAAAGATGAGCTTTCGACCGACGGCTCTCATCTGAACAGAAACGCTTACGATATCCTGGACCGGCATTTGGCTGACATGGCACGGAATACGTCGTTTGCCTATCAGGATTAAGCATGTCGTATCAATCAAAAAAAATACTGAAAAATGCCGTTTATAAAGCACTCTCCTGGGAACCGGTTCTGAGTTATTCACGAAAAACCAGACTGCATAATAAGTGCGTAATCCTGATGTATCATGAAGTGGCGGATGACAGTGATGAGATTGAGGCCTGGACGGTAGTAAGGCGGAGCGGCTTCATTAAGCAGATGGAGTATCTGTCCCGCCATTTTAATATCGTCAGTCTCGGAGAAGCTATTCATCAAATGGCCAATTCTCGCGATATGAACCGGCCCATGGCGGTCATAACGTTTGATGATGGTTATGCCGGAAATAAAAATGTGTTACTGCCTATCGTGGAGTCCATGAATATCCCTGTAACGGTTTTTGTTTCTACGAAGGCCGTCCAGGAGCAGATCGTGTATTGGTACGACAGGCTGATCAGAGCATTACAGGGCAATAAAGTCATTGATATCAACCTGACGCATCTATCGCTGAGTGAATATCGAATCAATCGTTGCAAAGGTGCGGAGAACTGGAGGGAGATAGAAAGGCTGTTGAGGGACCTGAAGACTTTGAAGCCCGATGCCAGGGAGAAAGCCGTAAGCAGCACTCTGGCGGACTTGCAGAGTTCTGAGGAACAAACTTATCATATAGCGCCTCTCACTATCAACGATGTGCATCAATTGGCGGACTGTCCTCTTGTGACTATCGGCGCACACTCCCATTGTCATAATATTTTGACTCAATTGGCAGCTGACGACATCCGGAGAAGCGTAAGGATGTCCAAGGATTTACTGGAAACCTGGATCTCTCGCAAGGTGGATTATTTTGCTTACCCAAATGGTAATTACGATGATCTCGTGTGCAATATCCTCAGAGAAGAAGGTTTTAAATGCAGTCTGACTACCGTATCACGCCCATGGGAGATGGGCGAACCGTTATTCACGATTCCGAGAATCGGAGTTGGCAGGTACGAGTCATTTGATCACTTCAAAGCAAAAGTTTCGGGAGTATTTGCCTGATGTATACAGTCAAAGTTGCAAGTATAGACGAGTTCCGAGAAAGTAAAGAAGCGTGGAATGAACTCGTGTCGAAGCTGGCCTTTCCTTCCATATTCTGCACGTGGGAGTGGATCTATACGTGGTGGGAGCATTTTGGAGACAAGTACCAGCTATTGATCCTGTTTATCTATGAGGGAGCGGAGCTCAAAGGGATCTTTCCATTGGCCCTACGAAAAAGCGTGCTGAAAAATGATTGGTTGACTGGCCGCATTTTTTTCTATTGAGGCAGAGGGAAAGTATATTCGGACTCTCTCGATGATATTTCTTCGCAAGAGGATGTCTCGTCGTGTCTCACCGCCATATCCCACTATTTTTTTTCAGAATATAAAGAATGGGATGTATCGCGTTATTAATAAAAGGAATGGACAATGATCATTCTAAACACGTACAACTCAATTTTGATGCAATCGTCTCGAAACGACGGAGAGGTCCGCGGAATGTTGAATGACCCGGGAGTTACATGTGGTTAGAACGCTCAAGATAGCTTATATTATTGATATGATGTATGATGACCTAGCGGGGACGGAAAACCAACTCCTCAAAATGATCAATGGCTTGAGTGGCAGATTTCAGATCCAGTTGATCTATTTTAAAGACTCCGATTGGTTGAAAAAAAATACGGCGCGACTCAACTGTGATTCTCATGTTATAGCTATACATAAATTCTATAAACCTTCAACATTTCACAGTCTGGTGCATCTCATAAGATTCCTGAGAAATTATAGGCCGGATGTTGTTCATACTTTTTTCCCATTGGCCAACATTCTGGGCATCCTCGCGGCCCGGTTGGCCGGAATAAAAAATACGATATCGAGCAGACGTGATTATGGCGAATGGATAAATGGACGTTACTTGCTGGCAACAGGGGTCGCGAATAAATTCGTGAAGAAGATTGTAGCAAACTCAAGTCAGGTAAAGGAACTGACGAAAATAAAAGAAATGGCATGCGACGAAAAAGTTATGGTAATATTCAACGGCATTGATACGTCGGTATTCAAAAAAGTGGAACGGGATCACGGCCTGAAAAAAAAATTGGAAATTCCTGAAGAAGACAAGGTGGTCGGGATCATTGCTAACTTCAGGCCCATGAAGCATCACTATGCGTTTTTGAAGGCAGCGCAAGAGATATTGAAGGTAAGAACAGATGTAAGTTTCGTACTAATCGGGGGAGGGGAACTACTGCAGGAAGTTACCGCGTTTGCTAAATCCCTCAATATCGGTCATAAGCTGTATTTCACCGGGCCTCAGAGGGATGTGCTCCCCTATCTTTCGATCATGGATGTCGGGGTGAACTGTTCAGAACGAGAGGGCCTATCCAACGCGGTTATGGAATATATGGCCGTTGGCGTACCCTGTGTGGTATCCGATGCTGGAGGTAATCCCGACCTGATAACCCACGACAAAAATGGGTATGTATTCAAACTCGACGATTATAAAACTCTGGCCGATCTAACGCTGCGGTTACTTGAGGATGAGCCATGCAGGCAACGATTAACAAAAAATGCTAGGGAAAAGATTGAAAAGGAGATGAGTATTGAGGCCATGCTTTCCCAGTATGAAGGACTTTACAGAAGTCTTGCAGGGATGAACTAAAATTCAAATGCCACAAACAAAATTTATTATCGCAAGTTACGAGAAATGTAAAAAAGATTTTATCGAATTTAGAAATGCAAATCGTGATACAAAACGCGATGCTTCCTATTTTGATTGGCGATATTTAGGTCGACCAAATGAGCAAAAACCGATTATTGTTTGGGCTGAAGCGGAACAGGGAGTTAAAATCGGCGCGCTTTCCCTGATTCCGCACCATTATTTGATCAACAATAAGGTAGCTCATGTAGGGGTGCTCGGCGATATATCAGTCGCAAAAGAGTGGAGGGGAAAAGGCATTGCGCAGCAGATGTTCAAATACCTGTCAGAAGCTGAATCGGCAAGAAAGTTGAGCGCCTGTCTTGTTCTTCCGAACGAGGCCGCCGCACGCCCGCTGATGAAGGCCAATTGGCGGACGATATCGACAATGACGAGGTATGTAAAACTCATTGATGTGGAGAAGCGGCTGAGAAAGCCGTTGAAGGCGTCCTGGCTTTCAAGGCCGGTCTCTTTCGTTTTAAATTTCGCATTGAAGGCGATGTCATTTGAAACCTATAAAGGCAACGGCCATGGATATAAGGGCGCAGTGATTGACGGATTCGATCACAGATTTGATGCGCTGTGGGATAACGCAAAAAAAGAGGGGATGATAATCGGTCTGCGCAATAAGCGATATCTGACCTGGAGGTATGCAAACCACCCGCTAGTTCACCATCAGATATTCACCTTGACGCACAATTCACAATTATGCGGATATGTTATTTATCATTGCCACGGGGATTCATGCCACATTGACGACATATTCCCACTCAATGATAAAAGTAAGCAACCTCAATATCTTTTGTCGAGTTTTTTACGATATATGAAAACCACCAATGTTGCCGATATTGCGCTAACGATGAGCGGAAACGGCTTTGTAGATTTTAAATTATTAAAATACGGGTTCATTAAGCGATCAAGTGATTGGAAGGTACTGGTGAATGTAGCTGACAACGCAAAGAAAGATATGCTGTTGAATGATGGAAGATGGTTTTTAACAGCCGGAGATAAGGATGTATAGCGGTATGTACTGCGAAGAGTTTTCCACGGAGAGAGCCAGACCGTGAAAAAAAATAATGAACGAATATTGTGGCTGGATGCTCTGCGCGGTCTCGCTATATTATTGGTGCTCTTATTCCATTTTAGTACGCGCTATGAAGAAAAATACCCCTTGCATGGTTTCACAGGCTCGATGTTTTTAAAATTTACCTTCGGCTGGATAGGTGTGCATCTTTTTTTTATGATAAGCGGATTCATCATTTACCTGACCATTCAGCAGAAAAATGGCCCAATAGATTTTTTAGTAGCCAGGTTATCACGGTTGCTCCCCCCCTTTTGGGGCGCTATTGCGCTTATCCTGCTCTTGGAATTCATTCATGCGCCCCTATTCGGCGTTCAAGGCAGATATGATTTTGCCACTACGATCTTCAATATTATGATGATTCCGGATATCCTGCACGTGTCCTTTCTTGACGGAGCATTCTGGAGTCTTTTCGTCGAAGTTAAATTTTACATTTTTTTCGCAATATTATGGAAACTCATCGATCTGAGGAAGAGCATGACTTTTTATGTTTCCTACGGCATCTTGCTGCTTCTTGCCTCATTTCATAATATTGTCGTTCGAGTGCCCCTGGGAGAGCACTTCGATTATTTCCTTATTTTCTGGACGGGGATTGCTGCATGCAAAGTGCTCTATGAAAAAATGCCGGTATGGGTATATGCGCTTATCACTGCTTTGACAACGGCAAGTACGTTGGGCCTCTACACAAACGGTCCGGAATTGGTCATCGGCATACCTATCTTTTCGAGCTTATTCATAATACATGCGCATATTTCACAAAAGAGTCCAAATTTCACAAAAATGTTTTCCCCGCTTTCACGGCTGGGCCGCATTTCGTATTCCTACTATTTAATTCATCAACCCGTCGGGTACCTCATCCTTGGCGCTGCCGCAAGTTTAGCTATCAACCGATACGTCGGGATCATCGCGGCTATCGGTGCCTGTTATGGTATTGCCTGGTTGGGATTCAAGCATGTCGAACAATTAAATAAACCAATAGCTGCTTATATCATGAGCAAGGTGGAACTCCGTCGGAGCACGGCAGGAAGTTATCTTTGATGGCCTGTGAGTCAAAAGTACATAGACTATCGGTTTATATTAATATAGTTTTATTTCTCTTTATCTTTTGGTATTTTATCGTCCATATCGGGGCGGATGTTTACTTCAGGCAGTATGTATCACCAAAGGAAACATTTCTCAATAATGTTTATTACACGGCCAAAGTCGACGCGTATACTGGATTAAATGAAAGGCTAAGCCGCAATCAGGCTTATTCTGTCTTTATAGGCGACAGCTTAATAGAACAATTCCCGGTCAACGAAATACTACCTGGCACCAACAATGTGAACCGCGGCATAGGATTAGATACGACGGTTGGAGTATTGAGAAGGCTAGAGCGCAATGTAAACAATATAACCTTGGCGAACTCATTTTTAATGATCGGCTACAATGATTTAAAATACAGGACTGTTGAGGAAACAGCCGGGAACATTGAAATAGTAATGAAACGCATAAAGGCAAAAAGGAAATATTTTATCAGTATACTACCCTGCAGAAATAGCAAATATAATGTAAAAATTAAACAAGTCAATGAAAAGATAAAAAGGTTGTCGCAGGAGATAGGGTTTGAATACCTCGATTGCTACTCGCTGTTTGTCGATTCAGATGGCAAACTGAAGACAGAGTATTATTATGATGGCGTCCACCTGACATTGCCGGGTTATCTAAAAATAAAGGAATCGTTGCAAGCCATAAAATAATAATTGGTAAATGGGATGCTTAATGCTTAATTATAATTTGACAAATATGAAAAAACGATGTCTTCGATAAAAAAATTCTTTGCAGATTACAGCCAATTTGTAGGAACAGGAGTCGCAACACAACTCCTCGGGTTTGTCACATTTCCCATACTTACGAGACTGTTAAGCAAGGAACAGTATGGCATGATGGGGTTGGTCACCACAACCATGCTCCTGGCTGTTGCTTTGGCTAAAGCGGGATTGTCTGACGGCATTATAAGATTATATAAAGAATATGATGCAACGTCGGAACAGCGCAGTCTTTTTTCATCTACGGTGATAGTGCGCGGAGTAATTCTTGCATTTTTTACAACGGTCATGTACATAATAATCTTCCCCTTCATCCATCCGTACTTAAAAATCAGTGATGCCTATGTCGCCTGCTTCATGGTCATGGCCGTATATTTGTTTATTCGACCGTTGAATATTATCGTTTTAAATATATTGAGGATCAGGGGCAGGACAACATTTATAAATGCATTGGGGGTTCTTGGCAAAATAACCTCAATTGGGCTTTCTTTATTTCTTTTAATTTACATTGTCCACGATCTGTATGGATATTTCATAGGCATTGTTGCAGCGGAACTCTTGGTGTCAATTATATTATTTAACTGGTTTTTTAAGAATTATAAAATAGGATTTAAAAACGTATCCGGAGACCTCACCGTACGATTACTAAAATTCGGTGCCCCATTGCTTTTGACGGAGTTGTCCTTTTTACTGTTAACCTATATCGATAGATACATGATCCTCGCTTATCGCGGAGAAAATACACTTGGCTTATATTCAGTGGGCTATAATTTGGCCATGTATATATCAGATATCATCACCTTTTCTCTTTCTTATGCAATTGTGCCGATCTATGTTCAGATTTACAGCAAGGAAGGGCGAGCAAAAACCGAGGAATTTCTGAGAAAATCCTTGCATTATTTGCTGATCGTGCTCATACCGCTTTGCATTGGTTACTATTCTGTTTCTGATGATCTTTTTACTGCTCTCGCATCGCAAAAATATACCAGTGCTGCAACATTTTCACCGCTCATACTCGTTGCTTCTCTTTTATTGGGCATGAACGGCATTCTCAATGCAGGGCTTTACCTGAAGAAAAAGTCCAGGACCATACTCGGCATCATGATATCAGGTCTGATCATAAAGGTCATTATGAACATTATCCTCCTTCCTCAATATGGCGCAACGGGCGCTGCCATTGCAACGCTCATCGGATGCGCAGCCACTTCAGGATTAACGATGTATTTATCATTCAAGCATATAGCCATAACTGTAGAAGCTAAAGCGTTACTGTTTTATGTATTGCTGTCTATCGCCATGATGATTGCTATAATGCAGATTCGAACTTCAATGATTTGGGTAAAACTTATTGCTAAGATTATTGTCGGTATGATGATCATCATTTCCGGAATGTTGTTTAAGGAAAAGGTAATTCTTGAAAAGATCAAGAGCGCTTTATCTGCCAAAAACACGGAACATTAATAAAGATATAACCAAGTATGTTAACTGCGCTATTACAATTCCTCAGATTTATACTGCCTTCGGCGCTTTACGGTGGGGCCATATTTACGGCAGTGCTCACTATTATAAAAAAAGCCGAGTGGGGTTTGATCCTGATGATTGTCATGATCCCAATGCCAAATATCTGGTATAAACTGCATGAATATCCAATGGGTAAAGATTTTATGGATATTCTTTTTTTCTCCATTCTAATCGGAATTATATTACAGCAGAAAGGTTTTGTGAAAACGTCGAATTCGCGTATTATAATATTATTTGCAATGATAAGTTATATTTCCCTTTGGAACAGTAGCATGCGATTTTCTCTCACATTGCCTGTCAGCATGTCAAATATTATATTGGCAGATTGGAAAAACTATGTTGAAATGATCTTTCTATATTTTCTTGCGATCAATGTAGTAAAAGACGAGGACCAACAAAAGAAAATAGTAGTTCTGATGTCAATTCTTATCTTACTTATCGCAATCCGCAGTTACCGTAATTTCAGTGGTGGAGAGGCTTTTCATTATGACAAAAGGGTCGGAGGACCATTTGAGGCAGTTGGGCTCGGAGCGAACCATTTTGGGGCTTTTATCGCCTATTGTAGTTCTTTTTTTCTTGGTCTGTCGCTGGTCGATCCGGACAAAAGACGAAAATTACTTTTTTGGGCCACGATCCTATTCGGCCTGCATCCTCTCTTCTTTTCCTATTCAAGGGGGGCCTATTTGGCGGCATTGTGTGTTCTGGCATTTTTTGGTGTTTTTAAAAAAAGGCGTTTGCTCGTCGTATGCGTTATCGTTCTTATAGCCTGGCAAACGGTATTGCCGGCATCTGTTGTTGATAGAATAATGATGACTGAAACCGATACTGGTGTAATTGAGGGCTCAGCAGCCCATAGACTGGATCTGTGGGAACATGCGTCTCAATTGTTCAGAGAAAATCCGGTTTTTGGAATCGGCTTTGGGGGCTTCGGGTTCACCGTGCCTGAAGGAGAACTCACTGATACTCATAACTTCTATATGAAGACATTAGCCGAGCAAGGTACGGTTGGGTTTATCATTCTCGTAATAATTATCATGAAGGCCTTTCTGAGCGGATGGCGACTGCACAAAATTGCAACGACTCCCTTCAATAAAGGGCTCGCGCTCGGCTTTATGGGAGCTGTTATCGCCGTCATGGTAACCAATATATTCGGAGACCGTTGGTCATATTTTGCATTGGGAGGTTATTTTTGGATACTATGGGGTCTCGTGGATCGAGGCATTATTATTGCCCGGTCAGTTAATTCTGTCGAAAGTGCTTGAACGGTTTTGAAGTGCACACAATCATTAAAACGAATCATTCATCACTCTTCAGATGAATGTTTGAAAAATCTTCAGTTATATGGTTTAACGAATAGTCATAAAAAAAATTCCAGATGAATTTGTGATTTTGGGGAAATCGCCAGATTACTTTTGACGATTTGTATCGAAACCTCTGATCAAAGAATCAGCTAAAATTATTGGAACGGTACCGGTGTCGAATTCGGGAATGGATCATGCCTGAGAATGAAGGACCATGCGAATATAGGCGAAAATATTATTGGTTCTGACGAAGGTATTATATTGACCTCCTTACTTTCAGGCCACTTAATAATTTATGCAAATCCATTTTGAGCAACTACGGTGACAGGGAAACGATGATACATGGAAAATACTAAAATACCGATTCTTATGTACCATGAAATATCAAAAAAAATTGAAGAGAAAAGTTCGTCTCATGAAATGACACCTTTCTATAATATATCAGCCGATGCGTTTGAGAGCCAAATGCAATTGTTGCACCAGATGGGCTATAAGTCATTATTTTTTGATGAAGTATCAATGGCGAATCAAAAAAGCGACAAATATGTAATAATAACTTTTGACGACGGTTTAATAGGGAATTATGAACATGCATATCCCATACTGAATAAATATGGTTTTAAAGCGGTTTTTTTTGTTTCTGTGGGTTCAATTGGCAAACAACGATATATGAGTTTAGTGGAACTGGAAGATATGGTCGCCCATGGAATGAGTGTACAATCACACACTGTGAGTCATGTGCCGCTTCAAGACCTCAAGGATGAAAGAGTTTATTGGGAATTAGATGAATCTAAAAGATATGTAGAAAGCAAACTAAATATCTATGTGACAGCGCTGAGCTTTCCGCACGGAAGTTTCAACTCGAGTGTTATTAAAATCGCTAAAAAAATAGGTTATAAGTTTTTTTGCACATCTGAGGTAATGCGAACTTACAAAAGCAACTTTTTGAAGACGCCTGCAATTTTAGGGAGAATTACCATGACAAGTAATATGGATGTTAATAAATTCGTTAGGAATGTTGAATATCATTCATGCGAAGTGTTGAAACAAAAAATGATAAAATCTTCAAAAAATACTGTTAAACGCATTGTCGGCATTGAGGGTTATAGACGGATGTATAGAAAATATCTAAAAATTAATTCGCCAGATATTAACACTCAATAACAGAGGGCTGAAAAAGTGAAAACTGATACCGCAAGAAGCATTCTTTATACAATTACTTTTTTAAGGAGGGAACCACTCCGAGATTCTATAAAATTTCTGGAACGAAGCCAATGGTGGAACTCTAATAAGTATAGGGATTATCAAGAAGAGAAGTTAAATTTATTAATCCGGCATGCCGCAACACACGTGCCTTTTTATAAAAATAACATAAAAAACATATCTGATTGCGGGTTGAAAAGTTTAAGTTCTCTCCCCATAATTGATAAAAATATTTTGAGAAATAACGTGAAGCAATTTATTGCTATCGACTATAAAGAACCGACTGAAAATGCTAAGACATCTGGTTCTACTGGTATTCCGCTCCATTTTCCTAAAAGCCTGAAGTCATCGGCGTTTCAGCGCGCAGCTATGTATAGAGGGCATCTCTGGCACGGGATAGAACCCGGAGCGAAAGAAGCGAGGCTTTGGGGGATTCCTGTGAATACAAGCATGAGAATGCGAACTCGACTAAACGATATTGTTCTCAATCGATTCAGAGAAAGAGAATATAATATCAATCCTGAAGTCCTGGATGACTTCTCCATAAGGTTAGAAAAGCGCAAGCCAGTTTATCTTATGGGATATACGAGTATGGTTACGCAATATGCTAAATATTTATTTGACAAGGGTAAAGATGGCAGACAATTTGGATTAAAAATGGTTAAATGTACTTCGGAGACGATCCATGACGGTGATCGAGAAATTATTGAAAAGGTTTTTGGTTGTTCATTGGTCGGAGAATATGGAGCAGCCGAAGCGGGTTTGATAGCATTTCAATGTGAAAAAGGTTCTTATCACCTGATGTCAGATTGTTGTATCGTCGAATTTGTTGAGCCACAGGACAGCGTCGGCGACCCAGACTTAAAAGAAGTAGTGGTTACAAATCTTGATAACTTTGCATTGCCAGTTATTAGATATAGAATTGGAGACTATGCTATCCCATCAGAGGATAAATGCACATGTGGGCGGGCATTACCAGTGGTAAAAAAGATTATTGGAAGAGTTTCAGATATCATAAAAGCATCTGATGGTCGCAGATGGCATAGCATCATTTTATATTACATCATGAAAGGACTCGATGAAAAGAATGGCGGTGTAGCCCAGTTTAAAGTATTTCAGAATAACCATAATGAACTTGATTTCTTGTTAGTTCCTAATCGAAAATACTTATCGTCGACCGAAGACTATCTTCGCACAAAATGTTTGGAGCACTTTGGCCGGGAGTTCAAAATTAATATTAGGATCTCGGATTATATCCCGAGGGAACCCTCAGGTAAATTGAGAGATTTTGTTTCGACAATCTAAGTGCCAATAATATAAAGAAATGAGATATTTCGATGGCTATAGAGGATAAAGACGAAGTTGTTACACTATGCGCCGCAGGGGATCTTTCCTTGGCAAATGCGGTTGAGGACCGGATGAAATCGAATGGAATTCATCATCCCTTCACTCTGATCAATCATGTGCTGCAAAGTGGAGACATCGTTTTCGCCAACTTAGAGAATGTTTTTACGAAGAGTCGTACGCTCAAAAGCGGACAAGCACATCTATTAAAGTGCAATCCTCGGGGTATGGAAGCAGTTGCAGGGGCCGGCTTCAATGTCCTTTCACTAGCGAATAATCACATTATGGATTTTGGAGAAGATGGTATTATCGACACAATCAACGTAATGAAACAATGGAAAATTGGTCATGTTGGAGCCGGACGAGATCTCGCCTCTGCGCGAAGTCATATGATAATTGAAAAAAAAGGAATACGTGTTGGTTTTTTAGCCTATTCCATGAAAGGGATTCATTCGGCAAGCAATGAACAGCCAGGTGCAGCTTGGAATAATTATGAACATATTTCAGAAGATGTCAGCCTCCTGAAAAAACAGGTTGACCATATTGTTGTGTCGTTACATGCAGGGGTTGAGTTTGTGGACTATCCTCATCCAGAACATAGAAAACTTTGTCATAGAATCGCCAAGTTAGGAGTTAGCCTCATTTTGGGCCATCATCCGCATGTTCTAAACGGTATTGAAAAGGTTGGGGGAAGTCTGATAGCATATAGTCTTGGCAATTTTGTATTTGACAGAAAGATCATGGACTATAACACAGAGCATACTCAGCAAAGCATGATAATCAGATGTAAGTTAAGTAAAAAAAGTATTCTTGGTTACGAAGTTATCCCAACGGTCATGAATGAAGACTATCAAGTTGAATTAGCTCACGGCAAAACAGCCGATCTGATAAACGAAAATCTTAATAATGTTTCGTCATGCTTATTATCCAATGATTATCCTTCTATTTATTTTAAACAAGTAAACGAGCTTTGGCCTAAGATCAATATTGCAGTTAATTTAAAAATAATAAAAGAACAGGGACTGTTAGCGTTTATGAAAAGATTGCCCCGAATAAAATTAGAATACATTCTGCGAGCGGCTAAATATGGGGTAATGAAAATTAAACTATCCATCTATAGAATTTTTATTCATTAAGCTAATGATGACCGCAGAGGGAGTACTTATGAAAATTGCCATAGTATGGAAGAATGATTACCCATGGGATATACGAGTGGAAAAAATAGCAAGGACGCTATATTCTTTTGGACATGATGTGCATATCATAGCTAGCAATCTTAGAAAAGAAAATAATAGGGATAATATTGATGGCATAACAGTTCATCGTCTATATGCTTTTAAAAGGAATATTGTCAATAGGGTCATATCGTTGCCAGTTTTTTTTAATCCTTTTTGGCTTTATAGCATATATAAAGTATGTAAACAAAATAATATTGAATTGATCATAATAAGAGATTTGCCACTTGCTTTAAATGGGATTGTTGTCGGCAAAATGCTGAAGTGCAGAACGATATTCGATATGGCCGAGCTATATTCAGCTTTGTGGAAAGATTTGCCGCGAAGTTTATTTAATTTCTTTTTTAAAAATCCATCGTTAGCTGGTTTTTTGGAAAAAAAGTTATTAAAATTATTTGATCACATATTTGTTGTTGTTGAAGAGGCCAAATCAACGCTCGAACAACTAAATATCGACGGAAATAAAATATCAATTGTGAGTAATACTCCTAACCTCTCTGATATTGAATTATTAACAAAGTCGGGTAATATGGTTGAATGGGAAAATAAAGTTATTGTTTTATATCATGGATATCTTAATAAAGCGAGAGGTATTGAAGTTGTAATCCGTGCTATGCCAGAATTGATAGAAAAATATAATCAACTGTTATTGGTCTTGGTCGGTGATGGAGACAGCCTTGGTTCATACAAAAAACTATGCAAAGAATTAGATATTGAAAATCATGTGATTTTTACCGGATGGGTTTCTTTTGAGCAGATACCCCAATTGATTAACGCAGCATCTATTTGTGTCATTCCTCACTTTGCAAATGACCATAAAAACACTACAGTACCTAATAAATTATTTGATTATATGGCTTGTAAAAAACCAGTTATAGTTTCAGATGCCGCACCTCTCAAGAGAATAGTGAACGAAGAAAAGTGTGGCTTAGTCTTTAAGTCAGGTAATATTAGCAATTTTATTAAAGCCATCTCCCTTATGCTCTCTGATCGGCATAAGATGTCCGAAATGGGCCAAAGAGGTAAAGAAGCCGTCATAAGAAAATATAATTGGTCTCAGGATTCACTAGTAATGAAAAGTGTAGTTGAAAAAATTGGATGATTTCTGATGATTCTAAGGTATGTCAGGTCAGAAATAAAAGTAATTGTGATTTATATCACAGCAACGCCTCGAAATAACGGTATAATCTACTTCAGGAAATTGATATAATGCTATAAGCTTGGGTGGGAGGAACTATGAACTCTATAATTATTGATATTCGGAAATCGGTTGCCTTATTATTACTTGTTGTTACATTAATAATAATCTCAGCGACAATAGCATTGGCTGCGCCACCTCCGACTATATTATATACTGACATCATTTCCGGCCCGAATACTGGTGGAGAGTATAACAATGGAGTGTATCTTTCAATATTCGGCAAGAATTTTGGTAGTGACATAAATGCTATTACTGTAACAGTTGGTGGTGGGGCTGTTGCAACCAAAAAATATATAGGATCTTCTTATGGTAGAACAGATATACAACAAATCTCCGTCCAACTTGGAGCATCAACAGCAAGTGGAGTGATTAAGGTTTCAGTAGATGGCATGGATTCAAATATCGACAAGACATTTACTGTTAGGGCGGGGGATATATTTTTTGTATCTACATCTGGGTCAGATTCAAATGCTGGAAGTTATGCAAGTCCTTTCAGAACAGTAAACCATGCTATAGGGCAACAACTATTTGGACCGGGAGATTTTGTAGTTATTCGCGGGGGAACATATGACATTAGTTCCAGTAACGAAAATCTTATAACCTCTCGTAGAATATGGATACATCCACAAGGAGACACCGGAAGAGTAATTCCAAACGGGACGTCATTGACAAACCAGACAACCGTCTATGGGTATCCAGGAGAAACTATTACTTGTGATTTTGGAACACTTACCTCATCTCCCGGTCAATGTCTTGCAACATACTCAAATAACTCCATGCAATATTGGACAGTTGCCAATATTATTGTTGACGCGAAAGATTTTGAAGGAGGAGCTATTGTTCTCGGATCATATTTAAATCCTCTCATAGATTACTTCAAAAATGGGAGAATAGTTAATATAAAAGTACAAGGTGGAATGGCAGGAACAACTCTTGAGGGACATAATGTTACATCATGGCAGTCGATAGAAGGTACGAAAATACTTGGGTTTAATCTTGGGAATCAATCATCGAAGGCTCCTTATGGTTTGCGAAGTCATGCGTTCTATATGAGTCATTTTTATACCGATGTGGAAATCGGATATTCCTATTTCCATGATAATGCAAAAGGTAGAGCATTTTTACAAATTGCAGGAGATCAGTGGGGAGCGACGCCATATACACAGGGATCTACTTGGGGTATGAATACCAATGTGAGAGTGCATGATAATGTGTTTAGGAATCTTCCCGATGCAGCTATTTTGTGTAATTTAGGTTCATTTGGCCCTATCTATATTTATAATAATATTATTGATAATGTTGCAACAAAAGACGAGAGTTGGCCGGCTCTGAATCTAAAAGGCGCTAATTACTATGATGGAGCAGCGGGTCTTTATTACTTATACAATAACACTATTTATTCCGGGGCTGGAAATGTCGCAGACCCTGGACAGATGATTACGTTAGGTTTTTTATCCAACAAGCCTGAGCATGTAACACTATATAATAACATTTTTTATGCAAAGTCTCTTGATGTTGAATATTGGAAAGATGGAACAACAGGGAATAATCAAATGACAGCTGACCGAATTACATCAAACAATAATATTTGGTGCAACAGCGCCCAAGCGATACCTTTTTGGGCAGGTTCAGTTGCAATTAATAACGACCCACTATTTGCAGACAAGTCTAATGGTAATTTTGATCTTGGTGGCAATATCGCCAGCGGAAAAGGTAAACCAAACCTTTTCCCAGCTTTTCGACGCGATTTTGCAGGGCGGCTAAGACCGAAAGATACTATCAGTATCGGCGCTTATGAGTTTGTTTCGGTGGTCGCGTCGCCTGCCCAACCGAGGCTTCACTAAATTAAGTTAGAAAAAATAACTTTTAACACATATTTCAAGGTTGCGCTCTGAATAAAAAGAGCGCACTCTCATTATCTTTATTCATCGTATACGATTCCCCCTCCCCCAAGATCGTGTTCGTTTGCAGCGATGCAATGACAACCAACTAATATTGCCAGCTATAGCTCGGTAACGTCAGTTTGTTTAATTGCCGCTATTGTTATCTATACGAAACATGACTCCAAACAAGGATCCTGAGAACTAAAGCAAAAACACTTTATAAGAAGATGACAATTATAATAAAAAGGTGATAATAATATCTTGGCAGTATTAGGAAGTTTATGATGATAAAGGTTTTGTCTATTTTCGGGACCCGTCCCGAAGCCATAAAAATGGCGCCGGTAATAAAGGAGCTTGAGAAATATCCTGAGATATTTAAAAGCGTTGTTTGTGTGACGGCCCAGCATCGAGAGATGCTTGATCAGGTGCTGAATATATTCGATATTAAGCCGGATTATGATCTTCACACAATGCAGCCCGGGCAGGATCTTTTCGATATAACCGCGAGAGTAATGCTGGGTCTCAGGCCAATCCTGCAGGAGGTCAAACCCGATATTGTATTAGTTCACGGTGACACTACCACTACCATGGCCGCGGCAATCGCTTCCTTCTATCACAAAATCAAAATCGGTCATGTAGAAGCGGGTCTCCGCACTCTCAACAAATACGCCCCTTTTCCTGAAGAGATTAACCGCACGGTCGCCGATCGCCTCTCTGATGTTCTTTTTGCTCCTACGAAAATGTCGAAGCAAAATCTCATCCGGGAGGGGATTGCCGCTGACAATATTCATGTGACCGGCAATACCGTTATCGACGCGCTTCTTGCGATATCATCGAAAATTAACGATAATCATGGCATAAAAAAGCAACTGAGCGAGCACTTTTCATTTCTCAATTCCCGCAAGAGGTTAATTCTCGTCACAGGTCACCGAAGAGAGAATTTCGGCAGCGGTTTCGAAAATATCTGTCATGCACTCGCGGACATCGCCGTGACCCGCTCCGATGTCGAGATTCGCAAGGAAGCGTATCGCACGGCACGCGCGTCCTACGGCGAGCGTGTGGAGGAACCCAAGGATATCACGCCGGCTCTGCAGCGCGCAGTAGCCTCGGGCAGGCCAGCCGTGGTGGATGTGGTTGTGGACAAATGGGCCAACCTGAACCCGCCCGATCT